>OMLO01003795.1_pt1 | contig 12507 bp, 13 predicted proteins | sample 1674811 | NCBI WGS metagenome assembly OMLO01 (sample SAMN06265003, study PRJEB25207) | coral metagenome | isolation source: Coral host | place: Mexico:La Bocana,Puerto Morelos, Mexico | collected 2008-11-13
CGCGCAACAACCCAACCCCTTGCTTCTTTTGGGTGGTTTTGGGGATTTTTTCCTAACAGATATTTATATAATTATACCATCAGCTCTACCAACCCTAATAAATAAAGGTTTTTTGTTGAAAACCACGTTTTTTTTCTCGCAACCTTCTTTTTAAAGGTTTTTTTTTTCGACCCTTAAAAAACCTGGTTTTCCAACTTTACCCCTTTTCATGTCCTCCCTACTAAGGTCTTTGATGGTTCACCAACGTCATTCAACCAAATTCATCCAAAGGTTTCACGGATCAAAAGAAAACCGGTTAGCGAAGACAAGTATAACATCTTCAATTACCTTTTATTCTCGCTATCTAGTGTTTGCATGGACAATGATAAGGCCCCAATTGGGACAGAGTGTCAATAACACGTCCAGTAAGATCCAGTAACATTGGGCGGATAGACCCAATAGATAAATCAAAATAGATTCTCGATGCTACCACATTTGGGGAGATTTGCGGTAGAGATTACAAAGGGATGTCATCAAATTAATACGGCGATAAGTTGATAAGTCCCTTTCATTAAATCCAACACCTCTTTTCCACCGTCCCTCACTCTGCGTTTTTGTTTTCGCTATGCTCATGCCGTTCAACGTCACCATCTTCGAAGAGACACAAGTCTGGAAGCCTGGCCCGTGGATCGGGCGCCGTCAACTGGCATCAAGTGAAGAAGTAGATTTCTGGGATGTCATTACATGGGCACCTACAATGGTCCAATTATAATTTATAATTTTGGGTTTTCTGCATTTTATCTTTTTTGCCTATAGATCCTCGAGCTTTCCCTCTCATATTCATCACTCTTCCTGTATCATTGGTTTTGTTTGGCTGATCAACCCAGGCTGACCCCGGGGTATTTTATGCTCAAGCTAGGTTTCTTTCATTTGTTGGGCACATCTTTATCCCCATTGTTGCCTATCATGGAGCTCCTTCCTGCGGATATACGCCACATGTCCCGGGAATGGAAGAAATGTCCATCATGCCGTAGCACCATGGTTGATCATGGGAAATTGGTCATTAGCCACGCAGGGCCTGAAACTGGAGTGAAGAGTTGCATCAAAGATGCTGTACGCAACAAGTTTTGTCTCATGCCTGTTCTTCGTAAAATTGCTGAAAGTTACACCTGGAAGATTTTTACTTTGAAGGACGTACAAAAGGAGAAACTTGTCTTCTGCAATATGATAATGATTTTCTATTCAGTTTTAGTGGTCAACCATACTTGTTACTTGCTTTGTTTTTTACGCCTAATGTTTTCACTTTTTGGTCAGGGGCTCATAATTAAACTTGACCAGTGTTGCCGGTATCGCACTAAGGATAAAGTTGCTGAGGGATCATTTGCACATGCCCCCCGACAAAGCTCGAGTCAAGCTTGATGCTTGGAATGTGAAAACGCTTTGCTCCTTTGTTAAGATGAAGACAAACAAGAAGCTTGCTTCTCGAGTCCCTCGGCGTTTTTTGGGGGGAGGTCTTCTTCAAGTATCACTCTATCAAATACTGTAGTATCAAATATCTCCACTATTTTCTCGAGGTGCGCATTAATGTTTTGCAGGAAAGCTTCTACATGTCACTGCTAAAAAACCAAACAGGACCTGGTCGAATGTTGAAACGTTTGGCTACCATTCTCTTGGGTTACTTGCCACTTCAGGATCCGGACTTCTTGGAATTGCAACGGCTCTTGGATCCATCACTTGAGGCCTGCCCTATGGTAAAAACCTCCCAAAAAACCAAGGGTGAATCTTTCAATAAATTGCAGTGAAGTAATTGATTTTAAGCTAGGACAAAGGTAGCGGCTTAAAGGGGTTTAAGCGCGGTCTAAAGATGTGGAAAGGGTTTCTGGGACGGTAGGGGCTTACACGATCTTACACGATTTAGCTATACGTCGACTGTTTACCTTCTTTTGATGGACATCCCACGAAGAGTTTCAAGGGCAACCCTGAAGTGTCACTTCCCTGTAGGCCCCACCGAGCGTGAGAATCAACATGCCTGAGTTTGAGGATTTTCCGGATACCCAGCCAGAGGCAGAGGTCCCTGATACCCAGGCAGAGGTTCATGAAGGCGAAGAAGCCGATGGTGAAGTTGAAGGCGAAGAGAACGAAGAGGAAATGTTTTGGGCTTGGGGTGTCGATGGTGTTGTGAACTACCTCGGGGAAGATGGGGCTGATGACTTTGCCGGCGATGATGCCGAAGACTTTATCATTTCTGATGATGAGGCGGAGTTGGATCCTGAGCTCGCTGTGGCCGCAGCCCCAGGCTCTGAAGTGGAGCAGGTGGATGAGTCGCAGGCCATCGTGGCTGAGCCGGCCATCGTGGATGAGTCACAGGCCATTGTGGATGAGTCACAGGCCATGGTGGATCCTGACCCTATCATTGAAATTGATGGAAGCGAGGTTCCATTGAAGGATGATCCAGCTTCTTCCAATCGGGAGGTGGCCAGGCCACTGGCTCGTTTGAGGAAAGCTTCCTCTTCAATTGATGTTGAGAGGATGGATCTTCGTGGTTGCCGAGATGAAGTTGCCTCGGATGCCTCTTCATGTGTGCCTACTCCATCACCGGCAGAGATGATAGTTGGTAACAACGCACTCACCAAGGAGGAAAAGTTTGCGAAACTCAAGAGTCTACTTGCGAAGCTGAAGGCTTTGGAGGCGAAGGCTGATGATTCAGCTAAAGAAGTGGGTACGGTGGCGACTGAAGTTCGTGAGTCCCTTTCCTGAATTTCATCCGTATGGTCTTTAAAGGGGTCTACTTGGTCTGGTTGGTTTTGACTGATGTTTCCTTTCCATGATTTTTTGACAACGTCAAGATCCTAAAAGTATTGTGGTTCCAGCTGCCACCAAACTTATTGAATTGTTACTGGTAGCCCTTTTATAATCCCACGCCCAGCCCTTCACCACACAAATCTTTTCTGAGGTCTGGCATTGGGGCCCCTGATGATGAGGTGTGGGTGGTCGATGATTCACTTCCCTTTGGTGATGACCATCGTGAAACCCTTCCAATGGAGATAAAGGAGAATGAGATACCTGCTGCTGTAGCTGCATCCCTCATGAAGAATGAGAAGAATGATCCCAAGAATGCCAAGAATGCCCGTGCCCTTGCTGAAACTTCGCCCCCACATGAGGCTCCTTCTGAGGTTACGGTGGCAGAGGCGCCAGAACTACCTGACCTTTCTCAGAGTCACGAACCAGTCCCTGATCCAACAAGACAATCTTTTTAGTTTTCCCTGATCCAACATGACAAATGCATGTTTACCTGCAACATGTTCTATCCTTTTCTTAGTAATTATACGTCTTGGGGATATATCGATTTTTACTTCAGTTGCACGGGTTTTACCAAACTTCGAGGTTCTGACCCGACGTCAGCAGCTAGCAGCCAATGAGGACAAAGAGAACAAGGTGAAGGGCAAGGGCAAGGGCAGGGGGAAAGGGAAAGGTCGTCGTGGGAAAGGCCATGCTGAGAATGCCGATCCTGATGACCCTATGCCTACAGCTTCTGAGGAGCCGAAGAAAAGGAAGCAAAAGGGCAATGGCAAAGGTGATGCTGATACTTCAGGTGGCAAAGGCAAACGTCGAAAGAACGGTAAGAACGCCAAGGAGGTGAAGCCTGCCGAGAAAAAGGCACCTCGCAAAAAGCGTGGCACTGATGAGCCCACGGCAGAGATGGAAGCTCCTTTGGATGGTGGATCAAGCGGAACCAAGCCTGAGCCTCAACCCAAGAAAGCTTCTACCAAAAGGCAGAAACAAGCTTCTGAGCCAGAGCCTCCGGCTGAGATCCAGTCCACCAATCCGAAGAGTGATGATGGATCAGGCATTCGAGTCGTGGACGATGTGATGACGAAGCTCGAGGCATTTCGTGGTGATGAGACGAAATGGTCTTCTCTCACAGCCCTTTACCAGGCCATGGTTGGAGAGCAGCCATCTCGACAGAATGATCTGGTGCCAAAGTACTTGCACTACAACTTGAGCATGTACTGGACGAAGGGTCGCGTGGGCTTACTTGACAAGGAGAAGAATCACATCTTGAGCTTTTCTTCAGCTTCCACTCAGCGAATTGGCTTGCCCCTCCGTGCAACCATGCTGTACGTTTCTTGTTCACCATGTTTGGAACACCTTTGGTTTTCGTTTGGATTTGGCGGGGTTGTTTGGGTTCCAATTTCAGTTTTCAATCTATGGTTGGATGTTAATTGAAATTAGAGGGATACTTCCAAGTGTTCTTCCAAAACCTTCTGGGCCAAGCATTTGGATATCATCTTTTCAGCTGATCATTAAAACACCCTAGGTTGAGGAAACAGGTGGCGATATTGATGATGTTCCTCACACGAGCTCTAGCGCTTTTGAAGCCCGTGGCAATTTGAACCGTTTGATCCAAATTTGTGGTCAAATGAAGCGGTTGGAAATTACACCGCAAGACATTCCTCTTAGATCTCCTAGATCTGCTTAGTGTGATTTGGAAGACTTCAGGTCAAGGTCTCTTCACGGCTCCGTCAATATCATATATTTTGAATTCTGACAACTTGACAACCCTACATATGATATAATTAGAATTTTGGATTAGTTTCTGTGTGGCCGAAATCTTGTAGCTGCATGTTAATATGTTATTTAGTCTCTGGAATATGTTTTCCCGAATGAGCAACTTTTGCTTTGGCCTGGTGTGAGTTCTGCATGCACGGGTTGTGTGTGTAGATGAGATCTTGTTGGCTTAACTTAATTTCTATTACCCTCACCTTAGATTTCCCTCAAATCTGGTCTGTGCCGGCGTGTGATTGATTTTAGGCCCCTGGAATGTCGAATGTGCTGGAAAGAGTTCAGCTCAGTTTAGTACGAATACACTTATTAGGTCGACTGCATCCAAATTAACTTTTGGTTTTGAATTACAATTTACTTGGGGGCCTAAGACGGGGGAACAAGCATAGATCACGGGCTGGAGCGAGGGATTGGTGGGGATCTTGCGAAGCTTAGCCAAGCTGGAAAACACGGTGTCTTTCTTTCGGATCATTCACCTTGAAGTTTGATTTCGACTTTAGACTTTAGATCGACTTAAATGACTTAATTGCAGGTAATCTTGCCATCTATCGATGTTGAAAATTGAGCTTTGAATATACTCGTGCATATGGCTTTAGAAGCGTTGTTCCTATCCTGCTGCCACTTTGATACTTCCCAGCTCAGCCGGCCTTCTAAGGTCTTCTTCAAATGCCTGTGAAGCGCAAAGCCTGGCAGTTGCGATTGGGGGATCAACTAGCTGGGGATGACGATGGTCAGCCAGGGCATGATTATATAAACTATAGCTTCTGCACGCTGGTGTGTTGTTTCGTAAATGAACGTCCTCATAAAAAGATCGAAACAGATTGAGCAAGAATCTGAATAAAGCAATATTGAGTTCTTTTTGATGATGTATCAGAATCAAGTTTTGAATCTGGAAGGTAAACTAAATAAGGTATAAGTGATGGCTTTTGTGGTGAAACGAAACAGTTATTGCTAGACTTAAATTGATCTTTGGCAAACTCGATCTTATATCTGGTACAGCCACTATACTTGGTAAAATTTCAAGGGTACTTGTGTGAAATCAAAATGGGCACACTTCGAATATGCTGAAACTGCAACATTCTGGCTCCCAGTAGGTTTTGAGGTGTGGATTGGACCATACTCAGTATTGTAAGTTGTGGTAAGCCCAAGGGTCACACTTGCTCCTTTCGGTGCTTTGATTTGGTGGCTATGGAGAGTAGCCGAAAGCAATGGTTTACCGGAGATCATATCTTTTTTGCTCTCGTGAGCAAAAAAGCCCCCAAAGTAAGAGCCTCAACTGTTCCCTTTGTTTACTTTGCGTTTGCCTTCCCCTGAAGTCCAAGTAGCCATTCGCCTTCTCACTGAGATTCTCATCCTGGCGGTACTGCTGTTGTTGTGGTCACCGAATGTGGCAACTCTTGATCAGGTGGAGGGCTGTTTGGAAGGGCCAGGGTAGCTACAAAACACCTGCTTAGAATACACTTCATGTTGTGTTCACATCTGAAAACTGCCCAAGACTAAAGGGCTTTCCAGCATCTTTCTCCCTAAATCATTTTTCCTTGAAAAAAATGGTTAGTCATGATGCTTTCCCTTCATGCCCTTTGCATGAAACTATTCAATTCTTACAGGGTCAAGGAAATTGCCATTGAAGCACTGGTCATGTGTTGGCAGGCCTATACCTTCGTCGAATTCTTTGCGGGAAAGGCTGCGTGTTCGAGGGCTGTCAAGTCAGCTGGCTACCCCACGGCATCCCTTGATGTTATTTATTGGGAAACGATGAGTGGCAAACAGAACCCAATGGATTTCCTTACACCCAGTGGAATGGCGTTCCTTGTTGGCCATTACATGTAGAAATTGTTCTTTTGGGTGGAAATTAATCAATCTTGGTTGCAATTCCCAATTGAGGATTTGATTCATTAACAATAGTTCCAGGATATCACATATAGATACACCACTAGCTTTCCCAACTCTGCTGCTGCCCAGGTTGGCAATCGCCACCATCTTGAATTGCAAGCCCGGATCTTTCGTAGTTCTCTTTGGGGTGGTGTGCAGTTCATGGACGGCGGTGAATAGAGGAACAAGCAGAAGACATGTGACCCATCCTCTTGGAACTCAAGAGTACACCTACGTATCCCAAGCCAACGTTATGGTTTCCAGGTTCCTCATCTAAATCTTAATGAGATATCAATGAGATATGATGAAACTGTTTTTGAGTGTTTTTTTGGGCCCTCGAAGCTCAACACCAACACCACCTCGCCTTGTGAGGGTGTGCTTGCTGGTGTGGCTCATCGAATCCTTGGGCGGGGTTTGGTGTGTGGAGCAACCATCATCAAGCTTGCTTCGGTGGCACCCGCGGATGTTGGAAATGTTTCGAAGGTTCCAAGTTTCTAGCCCACAAAACAACATGTGTGGGAACAAAGGTGGCATGTTCAAGAAACCTTTTGAATCAAGATTCAGCCCTAGATATTAGCTTTAGCAATTTAGAATTTAGAATGGCCATTCCATGAGGGTTCCCATTCAACCAAGGTTTACAGTGCTCGTTGGTGGATGGCAAGCTATGGATCCAAAACGCCAAAAAGGCACATCATGTACAGTAACAGCAAAGAAATTGGAGCCTTTGATTTGGGGAAACTACGGTTTGACTATTCCAACCCTGAGTATCAAAAAAACCGAACAACAAAAGTGGTCAAGAAGCTCAAGAACGGTAAAACCAAAAAGTCCTTTCAGGGTGTGAAGGACAAATTGAAGGACACCCAGCACCTTGGTTAAATAAGGATCCAAGGTTTCTGATGGAAACAAATCAAAATACCGAAGGGTATGTCTTATTTCTGAATCATTCGGGAAGCTTTTGATTCAAAAATGAAGTCAATTGTACTTATTTTGCAGGCTTCTTTCCACCAAAGGTTTTTTCACAACCAAAACTTGTTCCAGTGTTTTTTTGCGAAACTTGAACTGGTTTCTTGTTTTGGCAGGGGTGGGGCGGTGTAGACACTCAAACTGAAAACGGGGTTGCTCCAAATCTGATACCCTGAAACTTTAGTTCACTATTAATGCGCGGCTAGGGAAGGCATTATTCCGGTAATGGGGCTTCGGTAAGGTTTTCAAACCCCCGGAAAAAGTAAAGTGTAAAAAAGGTTGCATATATGGTCTGTAAGCTACATTTCCACAATAATATCCCTTAAAGTGGGCTTATTGCCTTGGTTTGGAATCATTTGTGAACAAAAGGCAGCTTCGGACAATGACCATCGTGTTCAAGCGGTCTTTTAGGGCTGGGGGCGGCTTCTTGCCGGATCATATGGTGACTTTGTTTTTTTCTGTTTTTTTTCCACATAGTGATGGGAAAGTGGTGGATATACATTTGGGGAACTCCTAAATCAACACTTGCGCCCAAAACATGTCCTCTGAATAACAACCCGTTGGCAAACGTACCATTTGGGGCTCCGTTTTGGGCACGGTGGCCCCCTTTTAACTGATCTGGGAACATTACAAGTTGGGGTATAGAGTTGTGAGAACACAAATCTCTGAAAAGGCCTTTTTTTGCTGGAAGGGTGGATTCATAGCAAAAAACATGTCGGTTGATTTCAGTCCGGCTTCTATAGGTCTTGCCATTTCACTGGATGTTACAAGTTTTCCCATATTTACATGATGTTTCGCCGTAGTTCGTCCCAAAAGTGATCCCAGAGTAAAAGCTTGAATTTTAACATGGTGGCCGAAAACCCCCGGCCTATTGTTTTTGTGGTCATTTTTGGCTATAGGTCTGTTGTTATAGCCAAAAAAAACAACGGCTCCCAATTCCAAGTCCATCAAAACACTTGGCCACTAAGAGTATGATATTTGGCCCTAATCCTTTCGCTACATGGAACAATAAAAGACTTATCATGAACAACTTTTGGGGTCATTCAATAGTTTAAAATAGACTTTTTCCCTGGCCTCTCTGTGCCCGAGGCATTACCCGGCACGATTTGGTCAGAAATTCCTTCGTTTGCTGCCAAAGCTCAAGGGCTCCTGCAAACCGCTTCAAAACGAGCTTCCCAAGGATGTTTTGCCGGAAGCTGTTTATGACAGCTTACAGTTTGGGGACATGTGGTTGGATGCGGAAATGGAAAGTGTTATTCGGTACCTCAAAGGCAACACATGCCTATTGGTTCCATCTGAATTTCGCCGTACTTTGTTGAAACCTGATGTCGATTAAGATATCATGGGCCGCTGGTGATGGCGATGAATGGGGGAGGGCCAAGAAAACAACAGTTTACTTCAGGTTTTATAAACAACAAGATCGATTTTTGTAAGTTATATAACCCTAGGCGTAAAACCAGGTTTTGTGGCCGTAAAAACCCGTAGAAAAATACGTACCCGTAAAAAACCCGGAAAAACTCGAAAAAACCCCGAAAAAAGCCGTAATTTTTTACGTATTTTACCCGTAATTTACCCGTAATTGACATAAGCCTTTTTTTGAAGAATATTGTGTTTTCAACACTTTTGAGCTGGTTTGGTGCTGGCCCAACCCCGTTCGGACTTAGAATCATCTAGAGATTTACCTCTCTGGGGCGTTGAGGTGAAAAAATGGTGGCCACTGATTGAAGCTGATCTGCTAGAGTTGCGTTTTTTAGATAAGCAATATGTTCCAAGTATTGCAAGTATACACCATGCCTTACCAAAACTGCAAACCTTATTTCATATTCTGATCTGCAGTGCGAAGTTTGGTATCCTTTAGTTCCCCGGTAGCTTCAGTCCCTGGTTCCTTGCCAAAATGGCTTTTGCCCGTCCTTCCTCTTTGGGAAGCAATCGATGGAGCTGCTCAGAGCTTGCTGATGGAAGCAATCACCTTATGGCATCGAAGCTTGAAGCTGGAGGTGGAGATTCGAAGGAGATCTTAGCGTACCAGATCAAGGTGCTTGGGGAAGGCTACAAAACCTAACCAGAACTAGTCAGCATGAGTTTGCTAGGATGGATACCTTTCATAATGCCCTTCCCTGAAGGATTTGCAGAAACAGCTACAGAGTCTTCAAGACAGCGAATCCGCAGACTCTTGTAGTAGGTTATACATTTCAAAGGCGTTTGAACTTGGTCATTTTCACCAAATCTTTATCTTCAATTGAATTTGATTTTGAAATCTCAGGAACTTGATGCTAGTCGAAGCCCGAGCGAAACTCCAACCCTTGCGGTATCCAGGTTGCAAAAGGGGATTGATCTATGGACCCTATAGGCATCATAAGAGTGAACGCAAAATATTTCACATCTATATGGAAACCCCTTCGGACATCTGGAAGAGTCCGATATAGACATGCTAAAAGTAACTCTGGATAAATACTTCAGGGTTTGCAAGTAACTTTAGGCGATCTTTCTTGAATATGACGGCACCCATGTTGATTTAAAAATCGGAACACGATGTCATTTGTTTTACTGAATTCACATCACCCCAAGATATTTGATATGAAATCTGGGAATTGCCAAACCCTCATGCCTTTCCCTCACTATAGCTCCAGCTTCGATTGCAGGATAACCAAGTTGTTGATAATGTGAAATTGGCAACCTCTTGATTTTCTAGATGTCAATCTACAAGTTTTGTGGGGCCCCAACTACAGCACAACCTGAGGCCACGGATTCCCAAGTGACAGCGGCCAAGAAGACTCCTGGTGCATATAATGGTCCTCCTGTGAAGCGCCAGCGCGTCAATGATCAGGTGAGAGCACACTGTCAGTGGCTGTGTGGGGGCATGGTGGCATATGCACGCAACTAATTTTGAATACCAGCTTGGCCATACTTTGTAAATTTTAGATTTGGCCAATAATCACCACATGTCTGCAATGGGAACATGCATTACAATTTCCAAAGCCATGAAATCAGGATTGCCTTTCCCATTCCAACTTACAATATGCAACGATCAATAAACAAGATCTATAATAATTACTTGATGTGTTTGCCAATTTCCTTTTTCATTTGCTCCCACTTCGCAACATTCCGTTTGTAGGCCAGGCCCCTTGCTCCTTCTAGCGCTGTGCCTATGGCTGCAAAGAGCCGACCAGCGTCCCCACCTGATGGTGTGCGGGAGATTGAAGATCACAACATTATTTTTCAATGTCTCCCATTGATTGTTGCAGTTGAAAGCTTGTTGTTTGCACTAACCTTACTCCTGGTTGGAAATGATTTTCACCCAACCAAAAACTAACAATGACGTCTTTATAACAATGAAGGACCAGAATCGAGATCTACAGGCAAAGCTAGATGCTGCTTTGAAGGCGATTGATGAGTTGAAGTCTAAGTCTCAGCCACCTGCTAAAGGCCCTCCTGAAACTCCACCCAATCGTGTGATTCCAAATCCATCCCCTCCTACTTCCAAAGCTTCTACTCCTACGTCATCGTCCCGGGGGGTGCCACAGAAGTCAAACACGGAGGACCGAACGCACGCATTCATTCGTTGAAGGAATTTTGTTCCATGTGTTGTAGCTAATATCTTCATTGATTGTTGTGTTTGTTTTCCCTTTCCCATTCGTTTGCACCTCGGCTTCGTCGTGTCATGGCCGAAGGAAGCGAAGGATGCCCGACTCCGCCGTCTATGTGAGAAGAAACCTTCCGGCAAACGCAGGGTCTCAGAGCCGATCCATAACTTATGGAAGGAGGGTGGTGCTTCGAGGGATGAACTCCTCAAGATCTTTGACGAAGTTAATGAGAACCAGGACCCCCTATACTTCGAAGTCGTTTCAGTAGTACAGTGTCCAAAATTGATTAAGATATACATAAGCCGTATATAATTTGATTTGATTTGATATGGCCTGCCACATCTTGGCCCTGTTACACCTGTATAGCAGCTTGCATCTTCAGGAGCTCTTCAAGAACGCGGTCACCCAAATGATCGAACGGAGGAACTCTAAGGAAAAGGAGGTTACATCAGGTTGGTTCAATACCGAGGAAATGTCTTCCACATTGGGATGGTCAAAGTAACATGGCCCCAAAAATCAATTTATCATCATGTCATGTGATGAGGTATCAATCGTTGCGCCTTCAAAATCTTGGATCCATGAAAGAAAACAAATCATGGCCATAAAGACCCATCACAAAAATTGAGGCAGTACATCAAGGATGTTGTGGCCTTCTGCAAGAAGCGACCATCATTGTGCAAGCTACTCGCAATCAATCATTTTTTGTTCGAGATTTCAATTATGGTTTGAAACGTTTCTGGCATAGCCGTGCTTTACAAACGCTTCGTTGCATTGGGAATAGTTTGCACCCCTTACGCTTCTCTCTCCAATGGTGTGAGGAAGGACAAGTACTCTGACAAGATGGACCGCTACTTCGTGGACTTCAAGGATCAGAGCAGCCACAAGCAGAGCGAGACGGAGATTGAAACCCACACCCAGCGTAGCCAGGCCTGTATTCTGTAGCTACTACTTGTAATTTGCAAACTTTACAGCACTCCCCATGGCACTTAAAAGTCTTTCTCTACAACTGTCCTAAAACTGATACATATACAGCGCTACATGGTTTTGGGTCCCCAGTGTTTGTTTGGAGGTGTGTGGTGATCGGCAACTTCAACTTCGAGGTGATTTTCTTCCCCTGGGGTTCTTGGCAGTTGAAGAGGAAAAGGAAGCTGATGAAGGAACAGGTCCGGTTGAGGACATGTCATCTCTTGAAGCTGTACCTTGTATGGATCAAACACATCACAAAAAAGGATCTATATGTTAACTAATTGTTCAAGTCTTCCTGATTTGTTGATTTCAACGAGTGGTTTCAAAAGATCGACCGGTATTGATATGAGATTCAATGGCAGCTTTTCTGAAGTCTTGCGGCTTTCATTCTGTATACAAAAAATATGCTGATCAAATAACTTCGTCGACAAATTCTCTCAATCATCTAAGGCAAAGAAAACCGAGAAAACCTTCGAAGATTCCATGCTCAAGAAGTTGTCCAAAGTTACCGATTTGATGTCCCGACTGGATGTGTATGACAATGGCCCAGAATCCAGCCGAGTGAGGAAGTGCCTTCAAC
>OMLO01003797.1_pt1 | contig 12504 bp, 5 predicted proteins | sample 1674811 | NCBI WGS metagenome assembly OMLO01 (sample SAMN06265003, study PRJEB25207) | coral metagenome | isolation source: Coral host | place: Mexico:La Bocana,Puerto Morelos, Mexico | collected 2008-11-13
TTCTGCGTGTTACGGCTTGTTTTCAATGTTTACTTTTGAGAAAAAAAGAAACTGGCTAAGCGTTATAGGCACTTTAAAACATAACATAATGATTAACCTATGAGGCCACCTTTTAAAAGTCAACATAAGGAACGTTAAATAAAATGATATCATCAGATACATATATTGGTTAAGCAATGCTGACGAATGGTATACCATATAAGATCTTAAGAGTCACTTGTAGTTTCTTGGTATACACAAAAGACAGGCGAGTATGTACATGTATAACGAGAAAATGCAAGGGACAAGTAATGGTATTCCATGGTGTACCACGAGAGAACGCTGCATAACTTTTATTTATTTTTTTCTGAAGCATCTCAGCGGTCCGGATTCCTAAATCCTTGAATCTGATTGGCTAATTCCGCGCACCCGAGAGGTCCGGATTTTCCCATACGACCCCGCGTACGGACCGCTCCGAGTTTTCCAACATTGCGGCTATTTTAGTACGTTTTTTGTGACACTAAAAATCGCAATGAAATGTAAATCATTTATTACTCAGTTTTAAAATCAGCGAAAACTGAATCCCTTCTTTTAAATACTTCAGTAAACAACACGGGTTTACTTGACCGAAACGTCAAACGTACGCGCACGGTGTGAAACTGCTGCTGTAAAAAATCAATACAAATATTTCTTATAAAGTAATTTTCCAGAGAGAAAAAAATAAACACGTAGGCCTCGGGCCGTGCTCAAGACCAAGGGCACAGTTTTTCCCACTACGGACCGACCTAGGCCGGCAAATAACATATATATATAATATTATAAAATGTTTGACTAATTGCGCGCGCTGTGATTGGTCAGTTCGAGTTCATTATAGCTCCATAAAGCACGCGGATTACGTCATACGCATGCTCTATCGAGTTATAATGCACGCTGCTTCCATCAGGAGTTTCATTTTATAAAAGAAACAAAAAACTTCATAGAAAATACAGTGGCCAACACAATCAATCTAACTAATGCGTAGCGCACGATGAGAAGGTTGGGTGTAAGACAGTAAAACAAATTTCCTGTACTTTGCTTGGCCCAAGCTGTATTTTCTATCCGCACGGTGTAAAATTCATATTGCACATAAACTGCAAAAACTTACCCCAGCAGAGATACGCGACCTGGAAACCTGAGTATTTCAGAGTTGCAGCCTACGATTGAAACAACAACGAGGACAGGTTATCAGATAGCATAATATACAATTATAACCCACGAGGAGTGTTTTGCCAACAACAAACTTTTACCAAAACGCAAGATAACAAAATGTGAATTACAACAAATGCCCAGTCGTTTAGTATATATACTCTAATTACAGGGATTAAAGGTTAACTAGCACCTACATTACGTTATTTAACAACACCTACGTTGTAAATGTCCAAAGTTAAGAGTGACCTTTTAACTCTGATTGTAAAACTGGAACTGCAGTTGTCGCTTGCCTTATCAGTTATTTTATGTTTTTTTGAGCGCGTTAACAAGCTATATGCACGTATCTTCTCCGAACAGAAAACGTTCTTGAAGCTTTGCCCGTCGTCAATGTTCGTTTTAGTTTAAAGGGTGAAAGTTTCTAAAGAAACTTCGCTCTGACGAAGGGCTAACGCTCGAAACGTCAGCTTTATAACACGTTACGGTGGCCAATTTACATTTTCAACTTAGTTGATATAACCAAATTACTTCGTTTTAGTTTGTCGTTGTGGACCTTACCGTAATAGCGGAGGGGTTCTTGTTGAAAATCTCTGGTGGTAAAAAATCCTTTTCACCGCGCTGAAGACGCAGCAAGTGTCCCCTGGAAAATGTTAAAATATTCCATTTAAATTAACTAGGTTTTGCTATGTGCCGACAGCCCAAACAAGAATTAAGATACACCAATTTAACTATATTGGAATTTTTAAGCGTGTAGTTTAAAAGTAAACCCGCTTTTCGCCTATTCTTTAACCGTTTTTTAAAATGCAATCTACAGCAACTTAAATTTACTTTCTAATCATTTACTATATTAATATCATTGTCATTACAAACACCTGCGAAAAATAAAGCCTGAAAAAGTTCAGTCTTGAACGGGAGTCGAAACCATACGATCTCGCACTAATATTTTAAAAGCAATTCTATCATTGCATATTATCATAACATTGTGTTTCGAGCGAGCGAGCTTCATAGCAAATGTTGTTTGGTGGAAATGCCATTTTAATACTTTTGTATGAAGTTAACTAGTGGGCATCGTTAAAAAAAGCTAATTTTAATACTTTCATGGCTGGCTCGATGGAGTTCTATTTACTTAGATCAATATGCCCTACATCACGATTAATAAAAAAAGTTCTTTTACCTATACCAAGACAACATATTTGCCATCAAGATTACACTGTAAATTGCAGAGAGCCCGACAGCAACAAAGACTGACACTGAAGGCATAAAGAAAACAAGTGACTTAAATATTCAGTATCTAACTTCTTTAATGGGCGGCTATAAATTTATCAAGTAGTGGAAACAGAGATTGCGGACACTTGTAAATGTGGCCCCAGTTGCACAGTGGATCCATAACTCTCTTCACTGGATAGCGATTTATCCGGTGGTATCCGCACTTTGAACTGGGCCCAAATTTCAAGCGAGCCAATATTTTTTTGCCTAGGCTGGAGGCATGCAGATGGTGAGGATTTCACTAGTTTGGGTATACATTTGTCATTGACATTTAAGAACTTAAAAGGCCTTCCATTAAGTTCATTCCAAGTGTATAGATCAAGGACGCAATGTTTCTAGTAGGTACTATTTTCTATGTGAGAAACATTTATGGGAACCTTTTTTTTTTTTTTTTTTTTTTTTTTTTTTTGGGGGGGGTGGGGGTGGGGGTGGGGTAAAAGGGTTTAAAACTCGAGCCAGAGCTATATGCATCCTTTTCCAATTTTTTCTAGTCTCTAGGTGCTCGCTGATCTTAGGACTACTAGAGCTTGTATGAACAGCACAGTTGCTATAGGGGTTGCTCTTTAAGCTGTAATTCTTCAATCAGTGCTCACTACAGTGCCCACTAAATGACACAACTGTACATACCTCCGATAATCATAAAGATTTCTCTCAGCTCACGTACGTCGACTAGAGGGTTCTCAACAAATGCTTCCCGTAACCTAAGAAGAAATACTCCCAACGCTACAAATAGAAGAAGAACCTGAAACAAAAGTAAACAGAAACGCATTTGGCAAGCAATCTTACCAAAATGTCCATGAAAAAACCAGGCTGTGCAATGCCACAGCTCAAATCACCAATTTCAATTAAACTTGGGATAAATGTTGGGGTGTGGTGACAAAAAGATTATGCCATATAACATCGTCAAACATGGCGGAGTGTAGTGTCTGTTGTGGATTTTGTGAGGAATGTGTTATAGCAGCAGTAATAACTCTCCACAGAGCAGTAATAACTCGCCCCTTGTGGTTTTGGTGATCTCTATCGTTTAGGGATTTTTTGCTATCATATTGTGGAATGTTTCTAGGAATAATTGCGTTGTAGGTGTTAAATGGCCATTATTTCATGGGGTTCCCCTAACTTGGAGGAAAAATATTTTCCGAAAATCATTTTCTCACCAAACCCCAAAAGTGTGCCAAGTTTGAGCGAAATCCTTGATTTCAGCAGTATCACCTCCTACCTGGTTTTCTAACGCACAAGAAGTTGTATGTGATGGTTTTCGATGCCACTTACCTCGTATATTGCGATAGCGCTGATAAAGTAAGTACAAACAACACGAGTTGAATACTTGAATTCTGTGAAAGCGAGAGAAAAACTATTAAGGAAAAATCAAGAAGGCTTCTGACTGTTAGAGATTTAATTTCAACGTCGCCGGTTTCATTTACAATGGTCGAAAGAAACCCTAAATGGCAATTTCAATGGTAGAAAATGTAAAAAGGAACTGTTCCATGATTACTGAACTATACCTGGTTTCCACTTGTACAGTTTGCCTTTGACCCTTCCTTTTAAAGTCGTACTGGCCATCTGGTTTCTGTGCCTGTAAGAAAAATGGCCATTTAATACTATTTCTTATAATATACTCAACAAAATATCTCGTTTCTGATTGGCCAGTGACGAAAGCATAAATATGTTATAGAGTGCAATACGGAATTTCTGTATTGAACTCTTTCTAAAGCTACTGAGCTTTGCGTAAAACTTGTACTGTTTGTAAAATTAGAAACAATTTTGGGCTTGTTTTTTCGTCGCCACGGTAGTCGAATTTGTCGAATAGAATATGTGAGCAGCTTGGAAGCCATTACAGAGTTGCGTGTCCATAAAAGCGTGACGGTCGCTTTTTCTTCTCTTCTTTTGATAATATTGATTTTGTTGAGAATATTATAAATAAAGAAACATATGTTCGCCTGCGGCTCGTGCAATTGGAAAACTTGAAAAACATCAATCGTGCCCATACATCACGAAATGCACTCGCGTTCATACGATTTTCTAAACTTATTTACCCTGCTCAGTTTTCTTTGTCTTTTACGGATCAATGCCTTCAACTTACTCCAGTAAATTAGCCTGCGGTGCATTTTCGTATTAGACCGCCATCTTGGATTCAGTAACTGTGGAGGATTGGGGCGAGGAGATATTCGCCGAGGAAGTGGGAGTTAAGTTAAGTCACCCCCCGCCCCGCCTCTGCACCAACCCTCTACCCGTGAAGCATCCAACTACAATCCAAGATGGCGGCATCGAACCGTTTATCATGCGTTCCGCTCCGAAATAACGCCTGCACTGCAGGCTACAGTAAATTGCCTGGAAGAACATGGCATAATGAAGTGACAGGAAATCATTTGGGGGGACTCTATTACTACGCAACCTGTAAACGACAAAGCACCGTAAAAAAAAAAGACTTCGTTAACCGTTAAAAGTGTCAATGTTAATGAATTTCAGATGATCAGGCGTTTTCAAACGATCACCAATTATTTGTTTACCAGCACAAAAGTAAAACAACCTACTCTTTCGGTATTGACTCCAGAAGCTTAACGACGTATTTGTACTTATAAAACGTCATCCACTCGTCCTCTTCATCCTACAAAATAAAAGGAATCAAAATATAGTAAAGCCTTCCTGGAAGCCTTTTGACAAACAGATGTAACAAAGAGTCAGATGTAAAGTACTAATCTCGTGGTCCCGTTGATTTTTTAAGACCTTTATCGGTCTTTTCATCGACAACTAATTTTGTCTGATGCGAACAATCCAGACATTAGAGGGCTAGTTGTTACCCTGGGTGCCAGAGGCTTTTCTTGCGCGGTTTCCGGTGTCGGTCACGTCTTATTGTGACCCGAGCGGGTCACAATAGAGACATGACCGACACCGGAAACCGCGCAAGAAAAACCTCTGGCACCCAGGGTAGCTAGTTGTCGATAACTAAGCCAGGTTAGCAAGAACTTGAGAACAAACGTTTACTGCACATGCTCAAAACGCAATACGCATGCTCAAATGCGTAATAAATTAAAAATAAAAACTTCTCAAACGTGTTTCCACACAAGGAAAAAACGGTCAAAACGTAGTTGTCGACATCTAAAGTAGTGTCCCTTTTTCGAAAAGGGAATGGCAACTCATCTCACACATCTCATATACTATCATAACAAATAGTTGTCGACGACTAAGTGTCTACTCAATGGAGGTCCTTATTGAATGAAAACCTCAGATATAACGAATATTTCTCGCTTGTAAAGAACACAATTTACAATACCAACCGCGGTTGGATTATTGAGATTATCCAAGTAAGACGATAACCAACCTTCGGAGAAGCACTGGGACGACACCTCGTGTGTAGTGCTTTAACCAGCAACAGGAAGTACCTCACGCATAAGAAGACCAGGCAAATATACACGGGAAACTCGATGGCAAGTGCGTCTCCAGGAAATATCTAGCACAGTTAAAAAGACGTTAGCAATTCTGTAGAGCTAAAGACATGTGGACTACACTATCAAAAGAGTAATTATAAATTAAAGGTGTAACTGCCTTCTTGACGGAGATGAAGAGGAGTACTTATAGGTATATAAGTGACGGGAAGCATAACACAGAAAGTCTCGTCGGTATTTGGATGTAGTTTATGACAAAGTAAAACAATTACATTCAGGAGAAAGAGAACCCTTCAGGTTTAAATTTTTGTGAATCGCCATCAAAGTCGCATAAAACGAAAATCTCTCGCAAGAGAATAGCCCGAATTTTCGAAAATTTAAGGAGGCTCTGCACCCCATGTGCATATTTTTAAAAAAAAACTATGCCAAATGCTGCATCCTATCCCGCTGACCCAAATTTGACTATAAAAATGGGTTTCACCGTGCGGGTTTTGGAATATAAGTACTTAAAGCTTAAATTAAGGGTGTTTTATGAGGTAATACCTTTGCTATGCTAACCTATTATCTCAAAAAAAAAATAGAATCATGGTGATCACCAAAAAGTGTGAAGTTTTTTTTGATACCATGACGGCAGCATCGACTGATAAAGGGTGACTAAAATGACCCATCAAAATCTAAGTCTTGGAAAGTGCTAGAAACTGTTTTGGAACATAAATCTAATAACGTTCTAGAGGAGTAGAAGAATAGCAACACCATTGTCTCAAAAATCCTCGTTATCTTCGTACCGTTGACGTGTAGGATGGACACTGGATGTATTGAGCAGCTTCAAAGGAAATCCTGTTAAGGGAAACAAAACCAGCACGAGAGTTTAATAATCTTCTTTCTTTGGAACACAACAGGATAAACGCCAGCCAATAGTTACAACAAGCATAGTTGCAACAAGCATAAAGGGGTTTCAGGTTTTGAAATAATGCTCAAAAAGAAGCCATAAATCATACTAACCACATCAGAGAGAAAAGGAAGCCAATTGCAAGGCCAGTCACCTTGTAGTCAGTCGCCATGCAAGCAAACAGTGGATAATACCCGATTCCGATGGCCACCATGGCCAAGATCTTCCAACAAACTAAAAGAACGTAGCATGTACAGTAACGTTCAGTCCATCTTCATCTTTACACAAAACAATTATCATATAGAAACTGCGTTTTTAAATACAAAAACGTCTTTTTCATTTTTCCTCAAATAAGACGTTTACAACGGCCTGTGAGATGTGACTAGACATTTCCTGCGACAGAATAGACTTGAAACTGTTTCAAAAGGACTAATTTCAATTCAAATGTACATGAGAAGGATCCAGAGTCATAAATGAAAAAACACCTACGCCAATGAGAATTAGAGAAGTGGACACGAAGCCAGCCAGCCAGACTGTGCAGAAAATACAAATTTTAAAAATAGTCCGTTTTTTGAAGCACGCAAAGTTCTTACGATAGTCAGTATCTGCAATTAATTTTTTTTTATGTCGCCTCCCACCACAGTGTCAATTTTCAAACGGCATAGCTGGCTTACCAAGGAAACCTTTTCCTATGAATGACATTTAAATGAACTGATTGATTGTCTGACTGATTGTGTCAAAGCAACAAATCTTTTACTTCTTACTACTAATTCCAAAAACGTTATTATTATCAAGCAGTTCTAACATGAGCCGCCCCATAGATTGCAGAAGCACTTCCTTGAATAAATCATTTTCTCAAGTCTGACCAAGTTGCGGTTGGTTTTTGCATCTAATCAAATAAATTATTGGCTCCAGGAAGAATCTCCTCAGCCTTAATCCTCTTTAAAATCAAAATAAAACGCGAACTTACTTGTGGTGTAGCTAGGAATTGTAGGATCTTTCAACCATTCGTTCATTTCTGGAGTGAAGACCACGGAATAGTCACCCAAAAGAAGGATAGACAAGCATCTCGTTGTTGTGGCACCAAACGCACAGGCGAAGGCAAACCTGTTTTCGTAACTGTCTACCAAGTTGACAGGGCTAAAACAGAAAAGCTTACCGAGTTAATATTAAGCAAATAGGTTTCATTCCGACACTCTACTTGGACGCCACCCCCGCCCCACCTCTCACTTCTTTCGAAGTTCCTGTTTATGAATTATCAGTGTTTGAATGTAATCATGTAGCATGTGAACAAGTTCCCAAGTGGGGTACAGAGCGATAAAAAAAATAGACGAGTCAAACGAGCCGAACTCTCTGGCCTTTGGCTGTTGTATTGGTATTAGTTTCTTTTTTTTCCCTTTTTGCCATACGTTTGTTCACCTTTACTAATCGAAACTTCCTTCACTCGTGTTGTTCCACTCGCTCTTAGTATCTACAAGTTGGAAAAGGGGGGCAAGGTTAAACAAGACTTCGGGTAGCTTAGATAACGGAGGTATCATCGTTGAGAAGTCTCAAATGAGACTGAGTTAAATTGGTGCACAGCTGGATGAGCAGCCAATAATACGAAATAAAGCCAAATGAGCAATGTACTTACATACACAATCCCGGACTTGTAACAGTTTTACCGCACAACTTCGCTTTCCTTTTCCGTTGAGTTAAGGAAGAGAGAACCAAGATGATAATAAGCTAGAGAAACAAAAGTATTGATACTGATTGTGAAAATCCACCGTATGTCAAACTAGGTCACATGGTTCCCCAAAGTGGTTTTAACGTCAATCAAACTCCACTGTATCATATGGAACTATATCAGTTAACACACGTACCGCGATCAATACTGAAGCAAACGTCAGAGAGCCAGCATTGAGGGCGGGTTGGCAAATAACGATTTGACTGCTGGAAAAAAAAGCGTTTCAATTGTCATCAGTTTAGCTAAGCTAAGTTATTTTTACAGTAAGCTTGGAAGCTTTCGTTTCTTTTTTCTACTGATATTATTTGTATCAGACCGCTACAGCTGATTTTGATCATCTTGTCGGCATTGTTGGAATTCCATTTTTGGAATGGAGTGGACGAACGGGAGGGGAGGGGAGCGGGATGATAGATAAAGGAGCATATATTCTTAGGACTGGGGCAAATTGAAAACAATCATTACTATTTAACAAATTGACGTCAGTTTTTCATGCGTCTGTCCTGTTATTGATCAGGAATTTTGTCATAACATTGTGAAAATAGCTGCAAACAGCCATACATGAATGCTCACTACAAGCAAAGACGGTATATGAATGCTAAGAAATACGTCTTTGAAAACAGTCTGTAAAGGGAATTTTTATAATTTCGCGAACGGTTTCAAAAGTGGAACGCTACCTGCCGGGAATGAAAGAGAATCGTCGTGATACGGCTCACACGTGAAGAAACATGATACGCGGCTACTGATTGTACGTATCGTTTTCTCCACACGTGAAGAAAAGCGTTTTCTTTAGACTGGCTTGTGAAGGAGAATTTATTTCGCGCCTTTTTAGTGAATAAATCTCAGCACATGTATGTAAATTGCCGAATTATAATTAGTGTTTGCTCAGAAGAGTCAAGCACTATATAAGCAATGTTGAAAGAGACAGTCACAGAAAAAAGTAATTATGCGCACTCAATAAAACAGAACAAACACAATTGACGTAAGAACTATGGGACCATAACCAAACCCATCCTTTTTCATGCTACTTTCCGTTAAATCTCGTAAAATTGCAGCTTCTGCTATGAAAGTCAGTTAAATAGCTGGCACAGCATGTCAAGTTATTAGGGAAAAAAACACCTTTATCACGATTGGTATCATTGAAAACCTTTGTGCCTGCCGAATTATAATTACTATTTGCTGAGAAGGGTCAAACGTTTTATACATTTCTAATAAAGTGGTCAATAGAGAACATAAAAGTCCGCTTCATTCAGTTTGTGCACTCTTGTTTACATATACGTAACGAGTTTCCCGATCGAATGGTTAACAAAAGCTATATGTCAATTGGCTGTTCAGTAATGATATCATTACACTTAACTAGACTAAGACATAGCATCTTTTCAACAGGAAGGAATATTCATACACTGTTGCTATGATATCATAAATAGAACGTCAATCACAGTGACATTTAATTAAAGAGAAACATCAAAGAGAAATTACCCGGCAAAAACTTTAAAGAGGAATTATGTGTTAAGTTATTCAAATAAAATGGATCTTTTCTTTAAACAGAGCCAGCGTGTCACTCTGTATTTCAGTGTGATGTGATCTGTGGGACCTAAATACGTCAGAAGCGACAACAGGTTAAAATTTGGGCTAAATTATTTGAAGCGTCTGACGTATGCATTTTGGAATAGTTTTAAGCTAGAGGAAGTCGAATGATTCTTAAACGCTCTGCTTAACGTTCTGCTAAACGTAATCTTCTTCCTTTCTTTAATCAGCATCTAGAAAGTACTTACTGGCCTAAAACACGTCTCTCTCTTTAAACTGAACAGCAAAACGTATCCGCTAACATAACTTCTGTTCACATAAAGCAACATCCGGATCCGCATCACGACTAAACTAACCTATAAATCCGCTTTGCACAAGAAAGGATTCATTCGTTCCTTTTATGCACCCAGTCGGTGTTAAGTAGGTACGGGTTGTGGTTCTGCATCGATTAATTATCTGAGTTTTAATGCATGCATATATTCGAGGATCAAGATATAAAAAGGCTTACAATAATTTTAAAATACGTGTTAATTCGGCAAAGCAGCGTGCCGACCAGTGGTTTAATTTCGAAAGGGAATCAAGTTGTAAAATAATGGTCAATGCAATGGTCATTCACGAGACATCTATCTTTGTCCAAAATAACTCGAAAAATTACGTCCTAGGTAAATACATGAACGCTTTCCAAGTGATGAGATACTGAACTGCCAAAACTAGCTATAAATTTCCATATGAATATCCGCTTGACTCGTTTCAATATGTAAACAGAAGAGATCTGAAAAAGACACCTGCGAACAGCTGAAACAACCGTAAATACAAAACAAAGCAGAGAAATGAATTTGAGTTTTTTGGAGGGAAACTTGAGCAACAAAGTTCTTTTCAAGTTATTGAGTAGCAGCTTATTGTAAAAGAGAAAAGCAAAAATATTTTAAGGATGATTTATTTTCATTCTAAAAAATATGATGGTCTAAAGAGTACGCAATTTCAAGGCTCTGTTTATTCCCTGACGTACATAACTTAACTTAACAAGTTGGCAAACCGATTATAATCCTGATCTTTCAGGTTTTTGGCCTAATAGTAATTCACCGAGCCATCATGGTTTCTGTCAGTTAGAAAGAAGTAACTTGCAAACAAATCATGTGCCTGATGAAGCGTGAAAGATACGCTAGTACATGCGAGTTCTCCAATCTCATGTGGAGAGCTTCTAAAAAATACACGCCAAAGATGCACTCCGAAAAAAAATTTTCAATACAACGAAACGTCATTCGATACGGGTTAACCGATTCCTTCCCTGTTTGGCGAAAATTAACGAAAGCAAAATTTTCAACACGATAGGGCTCAAGTAGCAACGAAATATTCACTGTAGTATTCACTGTAGTATTCACTGGTCTCGGGATTAGTTCATTTCTCCTCTGGCCTAACCTTTCAAACTTTGTTTAAGAACGTTATTCTTACGTTTCTCATTCTAATATCAATTCACCGGCGATCAATATATCGTACAACACACTCGAACTATTATCTTATTAATTTCAGGCTTACTCTAATATACGCCGTACACTGAGATGTAGCGAACAAGTTAGTTGCTCGCGTCCCGTCTGTCGGTGGCTCGTATGCGGACTTATTAAGTAGCGTGACAGTTGACACTCACTTGTTATTTGTGGAGTTACTCGTCGGCGTTGCTGTTGTTGGTTCCAAGTACTTTGCTACTTCCAAATACAGGTCAATAGTTTCCTGCAACACACTCTCATCGAGGCCGGTTACGTTTGCAATGAAAGGCAACATGGTCCCATTGTGGCGGATTGTCGTAAGGATCTCGCCGAGAGTGTAGTTTCTGGGGAAAAATTGCGGATAGTAGAGGTACGTTTTGAGGACGATTTCACCGAGGACATTACCTGAAATACCAGACATATTAAAGATGTGTTTTTTTACAGCACGTTTCTCTCAGTCAAATGTATTTTGCGGCCGGTCGTTTTAATGAGCTCACTCAAGCGGTGTTTACCAGAGCCCTCCAATTTTATGGCCAGCGTCATGAATCCAGATGTCGCGCAATTTGTCATGTAACGCAAGATGTAACGAAACCTCTTCGTTCTCAATTCCCAATTCAGGATTTTAAGGACTTCTTGAAAATATTGCTAGACGATCCATACAAGTTAAATGTTTATTAAAACGAATGTTTCTGGACACGGGTTAGCCATTTTCTTTCCTGTTTGGCAAAAAAATTATACATATCTGGACTCTTACAGACAGCAACATTGACTACTCTATTTCATGTAATATCATTTCATCCAGTTCGTCCTACAACAGCTCAAGAAAAAGATGTAATCTATGTCTTAGTCGCAAGTTAAACAGTTGCGTAGAGATTTGCGTTGGGTGGCCAAAAGCACTTGCAAGTTTCTTCGCTAGTACGTAATAGCAAGTAATAAAGGCTGGTTTTCACTAGCGCATAAGCACAAGTATAAGCAAAATTAAGAAGCAAGCGAGAACACCAGAACATAAGCATAAGAGCATACGCAGGCGCAGTATTAACAAAATACCTCGATACCAGCTTTCCGCAA
>OMLO01003799.1_pt1 | contig 12502 bp, 7 predicted proteins | sample 1674811 | NCBI WGS metagenome assembly OMLO01 (sample SAMN06265003, study PRJEB25207) | coral metagenome | isolation source: Coral host | place: Mexico:La Bocana,Puerto Morelos, Mexico | collected 2008-11-13
AATATGCAAACCTCGCTAATTTATTACACCCAGGATTTCAGGGTATAAGATGGACACGTGACCAGCCGATGCCAGGGTCTTTTCCCGCCCCTCTTACCTTCAAAGGAAAAGCCCTGGGAACGAGGTTGCTAGTCGCTTGATGTTACGAAAACCGGGATAAGCTCCGGCCTGATGGGCCACTTGGCTCGTAACGAGACTTGGCCTATACTAAGGGAGTTTCTACTGATTTGACTTCAAATGGAGTTTCGCAGTAGAGGTGGTAGCTAGAGCTGCTCGCTTACGGAAGTAATTGTCAAAGAGAGTTGCGACTGCATTGTTCACTGGTGCGAAAACAACGAGTAAATCCGGTTGTGCTACATTAACAAATTTCAGTTTTATTATTTTGTTGCAGTTTTATCTTTTATTTTGGTTGTGTATTTGTATCTTTAACATGTACTAAACTTTCCAGCTTGCTTGTGTGGTAAACATCCTTATTTTCGCTTTTAGACCTTTCTGATCTTTGAAATTCCTTCACATCCACACCGGTAAAGTTAACGGAACGACTTAACAACAAATTTACATCAGCGTTTAGCGATTAACTACTGGAGATATCTACGACATGAAAAACTTCATTTTAGCGAATAGCTTTCAAATCATTAGCCTCCAAACGTTAAAATCTCCGGCATCATTTGGGCTAGCTATGAGAGAATGCCAAAAAACTGGAAGGTCAATAGCGTCATTAGCCTCCTAAATTATCTTGTCTACTTGGTCTGCCGTTGTTTCTTTAACCCTGAAATTGAAAAGACACATCCAACTGTGTTAACGAGATCGACACAAATGCCACAACTATGAATACGCAGAAGTTTTATTTATTTATTTATTCGTTTATTTTTATTTTACATGCGGGTTTTGAAGGCCGGGTTTCTTCTAATCTAAGGTACGTTCACACTTGTTACTAAAGCACGGTGCCCGGTGCCCGAATACGATTCTCTTTGAGCGCTAAGGTGAACACATAGGTACTTGTAGTCTGAACGCAACACTATTTTGTTGGGCCAATGACTCTTTACTTCCAGCAGCTAGAAGTCGACACCCGGAGACGTGGTGGAAGACTTAAGACTAAGATCCGAACAGAAAGAGATTTAAGGAAAAAACACCGGTCGAGACTGAATAAAACTTTTACACTTACTAAAAGACAAACGTGTCACTCTCGTTTATCCAGAAGCCTCACCTTGTTGGAGGTGAAGAGTTGCACAGGTCCCCGGTACAGCAGCAGAAATATATGGACGAGACTTTCCGAAACACGCACCCTGTCTGTGAGCAGCCGTTATCCTGTGCCCAGCAGCCTTTGTGGAAAGGCTACAAAAGCGAATATAAAAAACTTAGCGTCAGCGTGGGTCCAAGGATCAGGAGACCACTGAAGAGGAATGATTTTGTCTCTAAGCTTTTAATTTGGGCGTCGCCTGGGTGCGGCAAGTCGTCCGTCGCTTGTCGAGGGGTAATAGTAATGTTAATTTGAACAAAATATGTTGTTCCTGAACAAATTAAGTCCAGAAATCACTAGTTGAGAATTAGAAGAGGTCAAAACTGCAAACAAATAAAAAGGCTATTTTCGTTGCTGTGGTTTAGGTATGACAGAGAAAGAAAAAAAAACAGTTAGCATGTTATAGTCCAATACCTTGAACGTTCCATCGCTTGTGTACCCATACACTGAGAAGCACTTTTCATAGTCGCGTTTACACTGAGTTGTGCTCAAAAGGCAGTTTGAACCAGAACATGGCTTCGAATAGTCGTAGAAGTAACAGGTTCGGCCCTCTAAATGTGGGAGAGAGAGGAGAAGACAAGAATCTGAAGAATATAATTACATCACTTACAAAAACAGTCTAGAACCAACGGCGATGGGTGTAGTGAAACACATGTACATCACTAACGTTCTGCAGTTAAAGCGCTAAGAAAAACAGTGAGACTAGATTTTTGGAGAAAATTAGCCACAGTCACAGTGATATAAAACTCACGTTCCTGTGAGCCCTGCCCTGCCCAGTCCAGCCAAGCCCACCCCAGCCCCTTTATTCAGAAAGCGAGAAAGAATCTCGTTTTCAAATTTCATCCAAGCCAAGAGGATTAAGGTGGGGTAATTAATATAGGCCTTATTCCCAGGGCAGTGCATGTTAAGTCAGGCCCCTTCTACATTACACCGATGGAATTTAAAAACGGAGGTTTCAGTTTGAAACCGGCGCATCAGATGTTTTCGTTCACTCCCGAAGAATTTAAAAACGGATTTTTCTTAGAGTAAAACTCGATCAGGGAAATCACACGATTGTCGCTACGTCATTCTTTTCGAAAAGCTCCGGTTTCAAAAAAGGAAAAAGCAGGCGTTTTCATCCTCTGCGAAAGAATCCACGCAACGCGCGTGGCAAGATTATCAGCGGGAAAACTAGCACGAAGACAAAATTCATATCCACGCGCGGTTATGTAATATCGGCTATATCTTAAACAATTTCCAACTTGTCAAAGATACGAACAATCGGCAGATTAAAGATTCATTGCGGTTTCCAGTGTGTTCCGCAAACGTGGCACGGAATAAAGTGTCCGTACGGAACACTGGTGAATTATTTTTTTTAGTTTCTCTGAAATGTTCAACGGCTGTAGACTCAAGATATCTACTGCAAAAGACTCTCCCGACGTGAAGATACTGCTCATATTTTACTGTCAATAGTTAGCTTTCGTTGCAGAAGTCTGAAAAAATGGGGCCATACGTACAAGGTATTTTCAAAACGGCAAAATAAACGCGAAACCCTCGGATTTGTTGGAAAAACAAAATTTGGCTTTTCTGGCTATCTATCTCTAATATAAATCGATCGTTGCAGCAAAATGCATTATTTCAGCTGTCTGCTTGGCGGGGAAAAACTTGCTTTTAACAATAATAAGTAAAATTAGTAACAACATTAAAATTAGAGGCTTGCACATACCAGTTAACAGAAACTGAACTGTGATGCTCAGGAATAAAATCAATATCTTGTTTTCCATCGTCAGGCAGGAAAATGCGAAGCAACGGCCAATCAATACCTGTATCGAGAGACCAGTGAGTGAGAATAGCTGTCAAAAGCAGGATGCAGCTATTTATAGCTGTAATAGTTTGTGGGTTTAATAGTGTGGGCAGTTTAGCGGGCAATACGGCCAGGTATCTGGAGTAAATATGAAGGAATTTTTTCTACGCGCCACCTTGTACTAATCGCGGCTTCACTGAAATTTTCATTTCCCTTGATGGCAATGTGCTGCGGTTTGTTCTAATGCACCTAAATATAGGAATTTCGAACAATATTGTTTCCAATACATGAATTCAAAGACGAGAAAAATCGTTTACTTCCATGCACTCCTTCACTGAATCGTTTTGCTTACGGCCCACGAGAATTTTTACCTATCGCCAACGCCCACTCAAATCAATTAACTTCTCCAAAAATCAACAAACATTACCGTGAAGAAGCTTTCGACAATTACTTAATTCAGCATTTAGAAAAACGCGTTGTCGAAATGAAGCATTCAGTACAAGTTTTAAAAGTTGTTTTTCTTTGGGGTTTTAGTTTGTCAAGAAAAATTGTCTGTTTTTTTCCCCGAAACACTGAAAATGTTCGAATGAAAGCTAGTGATTCCACGGACGTGTTCTTTTTATCGTGAAATCCTTCACAATTTCGTTAATTAAGAAAATAGCAAAGCCACAAGAGACAAAACGAGGGATTGTGATGACTTTGTTTGTAGACCTGTGTGAGAAGAAATGCTTGAGACGATATGATGAGCGATTAGGTTAACCGGAAGTACCACATACAGCTAAAAATAGAATTCCAGTGCAACTTCGATTTTTCGAACCCTAGGTTTTTCAAACCGCCCGAAAACATGATCATTGCTGCCAGTTTCTCAGACTGCCCGAGTTTTAAGAGCAATTGCCCTTTCCCTCGGAGGTTCGACAAAATCGAGATTCTCATGCAATATGCAGTATAATTTTCTTACTAGGGACACAGTGGTTAACGCCTCACGAGAGTTGAAGTCTTAATTTTTCAGATTGGTGACTTTTTGTGTTTTTGCGGGATCTAATTCTTGCGATTGGAAGATACTGTTTTTTTTTTTCTTGCAGGAAAGTAATTTAATTTGGCGCTTTCTGAGCTCTTGACGTACAAAAGTTACTGCCCGTTTTTGTAATGGTAAGACCTCAATATTTGAGTACATTCACTGATCTTCAGAATCGAGTATTCTTGAGCAGACTGTTTTCTATTTATTAGCAAAACAGTTTTTGCGTATCGTGAAAAAGCCCCCGTTCAATCTAGAACCGCAAAAAAAAAAAAAAAAAACCGACAATGCCTTGGACTTTGTCCTTTCATACCTCTTTCGACAGTTTCTTTGCATACATTGCTTCTCTTCATCCGATTGGCTGGTGATAATGGACAAAAATGGGGTCGGGGTGGGGAAGGGCTTGGAAAGTGATTTGAGAGGAACTACATGGTAGCATACCACCCAGGGAGGAGTAGGGGCAGCCGTAGTCGGTTTATGTTCCAGAAACTACCTGGAGAAGCGTGGGCCACTGTAAGTTCATGTCTCACGTTGAATATCGATTTTATAATTATGAAAGACCAATATTTTGGATGTCATAAAAGAGAAAATGTCGAAAATTTCTAGTAGGTTTTTTCTACAGTGTGCCACAGACCGCCACGAGCAGATTACCTTGATCCTTATGTTCTGTGGCGTTTCGACCTGATCAAAGGTCGTTTGCTTCAATGGAAGATAAGGAGACCATTTAGAAAATTGAACAAGGAAGCTTGGTTTTCGTGACCAAATGTCGTTTGCTTGTAAGGTAAAGCGATTCGAGGCCATTCAAAACTTAAATATCTAGATCATGAATAAATTTCACAATGATTGTTTATTGTTCGTGTTTTTTTCGCTTTAAATTAATTACGATCGCATTTTGCTGGCTAGTTTTTCAGTAGTGAGCGCAATTCCTCACGGACGGTTCACCAACAGTGATAAACCTATTTTAAATTTTCAAATATGGTAGCTATTTTAAAAGGGCTCTAGCCCAAACCCTTCTTGTGTACTCTCATATTCCATGAGTGGGTTGGCTCTTTGAGAACTGAATGCGTATGCAAGTGTTGTCAAAAGTGAGCTAACATTTTCCTTGCCCACTATGCTGACTATTGTTATACCAACTACATGAAAACGTATGACTTTGTCTCTTGCTGTGTTCAGACAAGCAAGCATACTTTGTACCGTTGGGTCGCGTGACTAAAAATGATCTTTATCTGGCAAAAAGCAACGACTGAATGACGTCATTGTATCTCTCTCTGAGTTATATTTCTCTCTGAGTATAGTAAGTACTGAAACAAATTTTTATCACAACATTTTTGGCAATTGTAAGATCTTAAGTTTTTCCGGTAGCGTGGTTCAAGAGTGCCTCAATACTCCAATAGTTTATCGCAACACTTATCTCAATCCACTAGAATCGTAAGCTTGTGGTACATATATTGGGTGGACTCAGTTCAGTTTTGTTTATTTTGCATACTTGATCAAATACCACAATGTTGGGATCACTAAGTCGTAAGTGCCAGTTTCAATGTGTAGCCTTGATGATTCCTAAATCAGCAAATTATGTTTATGTCAGCACTATGGTGAAAATAACTTTAATAAATATCTCTCTTTAATCTTTTACTTGACGATCGCATCTACGATTCATTTTAAATCTGTCACATCCAGCCGTGCTTCCCAATTGACTAGCCTCCCATACCCTCCCTTCCAAGGTGTTTTTGAGTTCAGTCCTTGGCATCGCATAGGTTGTAATCCCGTTGAGCATTATGGGGTTTCATTGAAGACTGTTTCCGCTGACAAATTCGCGATGCTAACCGGCTCGACCTTGGACAATATAGAGAATGAAGTCTTTCTGCGATAAGATTATAATGACGTCAAAGTTAGACGATATTGAATTTTTCCCTGGGTCTACTCCATCTCAATACCATTATGGAATCTTAACTATCACGGTTCTGATGTCGGGTTTTCTAATTTAAATAGATATCTCAGAATTGTATTTTTGTGTCCGTAAAAAGTAATTTTTGTGTCGTAGTTCCCGTTAACTTTCAAATAAAAAACAACAATAACCTGAAAGAACACAATTTCTGTTGAAAATTAGTCGGTGATTCGAAATTTTATTTTATTTTTCAGGCTAAAAACGACGCGCGTTTAGGATTAAGAATGAACAATCCTACAATGAGTTATCAGCTACTTTTCTTCCACTACGCACAAAACTGTTTGTAAATGGATGCTCTAGGGCGATGAAAATACGTTTTCTCGTCGGGATGCAGATTTCAGTAATTTCAGCCCACTCAAACCGAAAATTCGACACAAAATGAGTGCTCAAACTAAAGTCAACTCCTATTTGACACAACAAGCAGGGCGTAGATTTCGTATGAGAGTAGTTTCGCAGCTTCAATTGAAGATTTGACAAATGAAAATGACACAAGTATTTCTGGGGTTTACTTTCGTTCTGATTAAAAATTGTTTCTTTCGACGCTTCTTCTGTAGCCTTGATTTCCAATTAACCCAGTACAGCGAAAAAAAATTTCAGAAGAATTTACTGACCTACTTTTCATTTCTTTTTTTATAAAGATCTACGCTTACATTACCAATTTTTTTTTTTTGCACAAGTTTAGTTCGGTAAATTTAGACTAACGTGTCAATGACATGTTTTGCAATTTTTTAAGGAACTTACCAAATAAACTTTTTCTGTCTTTTCAGCCACTGTTTTTGGGATGTTATTGTAGTAATTTTTATCGTTCACAGCCCCCCAAAAAAACACTGACAACGCCGAAGAAATTGAGATAAATCAGCGAAAGGCGTTGCCATTTAGCTTGTGCGTGACGTTCAGTAATTCAGTGAAAGATTTACGCGATAGGGTTGAAAAGTCTTGCCCGGTGAAGCCTTTGTTATTCTGGTTTTTAATAGATTTTCCACCGGCTATCTGAAGTTAGTTGTTTGCTTTCGGCGCTTTTTCTTTAGACACCCACGTAATTTTCATTTTCATCTCTTCATATATTGGTTTGCATGCTGGCAAAAGTGTTTCTTCTTGACAAAAATCGGGCGGATTTCATTTTGGTGGTATCTTGATCAGGAATCCTGTAATCTTTGAATGAGTGATAACGTAATTCAGAGGTAAATCTCATATAATGCGTCTGAAGGATATGGTAAAGTTTTATTAGCATTAAAAGGCACCGCGCAAAAAAAAAAGCGTTAAGAAAGTTGTTTATATTGGTTAAGTAATCTTTGGGTTGTTTCACAAGCACTGAATTCGATGTGAGAGAAATTGTTTTAACACGCATATGTTAGCTTTGTCGCGGTCAAGTTATCTTTGCGATGTAAGAAGTATAGAGGCCGGGCTGTAACAAACAGCAAAAATACTAATGTAACTGTAAATAATTGTCCAATCAAGATATGTCTTCAAAATACAAACAGAGAGTGCCTTTAGCCAGTTCCGTTAGAAGAGTATTTGAGACCGATCGAAGCGAAGGCAGAATTTGTTCTCGTAAAGAACCCAATTCAGTGTATTTGACATTAGCCTGTCTTTTTTCTCTGACTTTGAGCATGAAAAGTTACACTTACACGTAGGTTATTAAACTTGATTAAAAATCGCTTCAAGTTCTCACAAAAACGACGAATGCAAGAGCTGGCCCGAAAGAGAATCAATCTTTTTCCTTCGTGTCTTCAATTTATTAGTGATTTTATGTAATATATCTCTGCGTTTTGTTCAAACCAAAGTAAACGAATTCGCGACACGGACAAATAAGTCTTAAGAAGTACAACAGATTCAGTTCGTTAACCTTAAAATCAATTGCAAACCAAAGTGCTACTTTCCTACTGTAAATGTCGTTCTTGGAAGCAGTCTTCGACCTACCTTTCACCGAATTCACCGAATGTTCCCTCCACGTTGATGCAATCTTCCACAGTGGTTAAACGTTCAGAATGCAGGCCAATAAATATCTACGCCTACACCATTCCGAGGAAATATTGCAATTTTTTTACCTTCTCGGGAGAAAGTTATGCAGAACTAAGTGAGCATAATAGACGAGGGAAGCTTAATGAAGACAACTTGGCTATTTACGATATTACTTTAGGTACTTACTGCCCCCAAGAAATACAGGTGGAAGAAGATCGATATCTCAGAATTAATCAACAAAACATCTTTGAATATACATTAATTAACAAGAAACTCTGAGCAAAAATAACGTCAGTTAACAAACGTTGAATAAAATCAGTTGCTTTCCGTTAGAGGAATTTGAGCTTCAGGGAAATTATGTCCCGCTCAGTCATTTTCATTGAAATTTAATAGAGCAAGAAAAATGTTTCGATGCAATTGTTTTCTTTTTTGCAATTTGCCAGCAGCGCTTTCGCCATTAATTGTAAAAATAGATTTTAGTTTAGTCTACATGCTACGGAAATTATCTATCATATAGATTTCATATTAGATCGATATCTCTTTTAAGCTTTATTTCTTGGAGCAAAAGCTATTAATGGGCGGAGAATTGATGAAGATAGTACTTTTACGATAAAAATTATGTGCGAATATGTCTGTAACAGCTCATTATTTAAAGAAAACCTGCGTTAAAAAGATAAATGCGGCAAGGCGAAATTATGGAGATCTTTTAATAAAAAAGCATCAGTCGTGGACTAAAATTGATGTTAAAACCGCTCGTTGTTTCAAAACAATTATTTAAGTTCGCTGAATCAAATCCCTTTTTTTAATCGTTTTTCAGTGAAATGTTAACTGAGTCTAGAATTTAACAATGGCATTTTTCCGTTTGACAGAGGTTTTAAGACAACGTTGAACTGTTTCATAGTTACTCCTGATATTGGGAAAGCGGTGTACGAAGCAAATAATTCAAGTTGTTTTGCTCCTTTTCCTGCTAACAAAGTAGATTTTGCCAGACGCACTAATATAATTCTCTTTCACTCGCCAGCTAGACAACTTTTAATCTATTAAACTTAACCTAAAAGAGAACCTTTTACGATCTGACTGCGGCGTTATTTCCACATTAATTCATTATGATTTTTGAGGCCAGCTGTAAGTGCTTTTAACGATTCAAGACTACCTTTGGTAGACGAACAACATAGAGGCCTTTTCAAGCCTTTACTTCCATTCGATTCTTCAGACTCTAAAGTGTTGTTTTCCGGGCGGCTTGTGCGCGCGTTTAAGTTATTCGGCAGGAATTTTTGGCTGTCATTGCCGACAATTTCTGCTCACGAAGTCCTAATTAACAGATATTTTTCTGTATTCCATTTGCCTTTACCTATAGCTGATTCATAAAGTTCCCCAATAACATTCTCGACCGCCAACGTAAAATACTTGATTCCTACCACTTTTTCTTATTTTTTTAACTATTCAGTCTAAATAATTAAAGGACCCTTCGGAAATGACCTTCGGAAATAAAGGTTTTGCACCACACTGTCACGGAAATCATTTTTCTTTTCATTTTAAGTCCTTTCAAATTTAGATTGCTGAATAAAGAAATGTATTTCCCTTGGGGAGAATTTGAGGAACATTAAAAGATGCGGCTGGAACTGAACATTAGGTTTTATTTGTCCTTTTCTGTCAAATTACTTGGCAATCATTCTCGTAAGTCCAATTAGGCAGAGTTCCAACATTCTGAATAACGATTTTTTTTAGTTATGAAGCACCCCAAAACGTTCAAGGTCCACTTAAACGAAAATGTGCAATACGTTTTTTTAAGGAGGGGAGGGGGGGGGGGAAATCAAAAAAGTTTTATATGGGGAGGCTCCGCCCCGAGGTCCAAACCCTTACCCTTTCATACACCATTTTTTCAGAAAAGGCACCCCTTTCGTATACCTTTTATTGGAAAAAGGTACCCCTTTCATATACCTTCTTAAGAAGACAGTGTGTTTGTGCCACATTTGTGTGTGTATAAATGGATCACAAATTCCAGAAATTTGTCCATTCATACTGACTATTGTGATTTGCATGAACCCTGAAATTCTCTCCAATTCCTTCCACGTTTGTCCTATGTTTTACGACTGAAAAAGGTATATGCTTTCACCCCTTGTGAGTTGTTTTTTTATTATAGACATGGCGTTATGGCGTGTTGAACAGAAAGTACATTTACAGGTAAAGTAAAATGCTAAACTCACAAAGTATCTCGTGAAAATGAACCCAGTGTTCTGTAAGCTAAAAAGCAATGGAATTTTCATTAACGACCGAATGCTATTAATTACGAGGGAGATGCAGTGGAGCTTTCATCTTCAACTCGCTCAGCGAGCGAGGGCCAATAAACATGAAAAATATATATATAACAAGGGCAAAAGTCGACGACTGCACACGAAAGCTGCCGAAAGTCGCAAAGACTGGATTATATTAGAGTTTCACGACAGATCTAGAAGACGGGGCCAGGAATTTACTGTGTTGTTTTGAACATGTGCTAAGCTAAGATGCTGGCGAGTCATTTAAAGTCTTTAAAATGGACAAAATGAAGGTAAAACATCATTCAGTACAAAAAGTTCTTGACTATAAAACGCATTTTGATAAACTGGAACTTCATTTCATAAAGTTTCTGTTGTTCTTATAACTCCACAAGACAAATGATGAGTACGTTGAACACTGAATAAAACAGTCGATCCAATGGGTGTACTCTTTTAGCGAAAACAAAATTCCAGAACTAATATTAAGTTTCATATTGGAATTGCAGAAATACATTATTTCAACAAAATTAAAAAAGAAAGAAGACCGCGAAATCCTCTTTATACATTAATATAGAGAAATAACCGAACTAAATCTCTCTATTGAGAGGGAGGTGACCTAAACAAAACGAAATTGGATTTCATTTACATAACGGTGGATTAAACTCAGATTGCAATATAATGCTACAAATTGTTTCCTTTTGATGGTTACGCGAGGTTCTTTTTAACATTTTTAATTCCCAAAAGATTCCGGCAAAAAACCTTTGTCAATAGGTCTGTGGTTCTCACTAAACACAATTTAAAAAAATTCTTGTAAAAATTAGGTTAATTGAAGGCGTAATGAGTATTGAAAAATGTACATACCAAATGTTTGTGGTTCTCCCTAATGTAATTTAAAACTATTAAAAGATTGAAGGTTTGACAGATGCTTGCAAAATATACAGCAAAAGTCCTGTGGTGTTCACCGAATTTAATTATGAAAATAAAACTCTTTAGCTTGTAAAAATTTGATTAAAGAAGTAATATATACCGGCAAATATCCAAAGACAAAAGGTCTGTGCTCCTGTAAAAATCAGATTGAAGGTGTAATGAGCTGTATACCTCAATAAATTGACAGATTAAATCGATTTTCAACAGACGAGCGAGCGAAGGAACCAACCGACCGACCTTGTGGCATCAAAATAATAACGTAGGTCTTCTTATTTCTCGAACGAACAAATAGAAGCGAAAAAGATAAGTGAAATATACTAGCAATTAGGCAATAAAGCGTAATTCCAATTTTGGTTCAAAATTGTAATCATTTTCGAACGATATGTCGACTTACGTTCTTGATTTAACGTCACAGTCTGACTAGTTCCAGGTCCCAACCCACGCGGTTTCTAACCTAACCGGAAGTATAATTTCACTTTTTCAGATGGCTAAAATGCGGTTAAAAGACAACGGTATGCAAACTCTTGGAGATTCCATCAAGCCGATAAAATATCTAAAATATCTAAGGAGCATTCATACCAATAATTGAAAGAAAATCTTGTTTTTTTAATGCACCAAAATAAATAGCTTTTTACAATTCTGTTAAAACAACGCTTTTTTTGTTAAAAACGTATTCACATAACCAACGCCTATTCACAAACTCTTATTTACAAACTGTAGTTTTATTTACATTTCTGTCGAAATGCCAACCTCGTAACTCAGTTTCCACTAGTTTAAAACCCACTTGGAGATACCTTGCAAACTAGTTAGCGCCGAGAGAATTTGAAAACTTATAAACGAGAATTGTTCTACACATCACGCGGTCACATGTTGGACCTGAGAGTCACAGTGAACTTGGAAGAAGCAAACTCTTGACGTGTTACTGTTTTCTTGTCTGGATGACTATAGCTCGTTTGTAGTCTTCAATAGCGGCCACCTTTTTGCCTTGTTTACCAAGAACATCAGCTCGTCTTTTGTAGACAAGAGCATCTCCTGGTTTGAGACTCAAAGCTGTGAAATTATGAATTGATAAACAGCGATCAAAAAGTAAAAATGAATCTCATTCTCAAGACAGAAGAGCAAGAGTGGGCTTATCCGCACGGTCTCTCTAGTTAATTTTAGATCACTACCGGTCTAAAAGTAGATAACCTCCTTCGCAGACCCTCGTATCTCGCGTCACGCACTCCTCCGCGTGTCGGAGGAAAGCTTGCGCGAGGAGCACATAGAGCGTTCCCATAGCTGTAGGAGGCTAAGGTACGATCATTCGCTCTGACGAAGGGCTAACGCTCGAAACGTCAGCTTTATAACTCGTTACGGTGGCCAATTTACATTTTCA
>OMLO01003801.1_pt1 | contig 12499 bp, 13 predicted proteins | sample 1674811 | NCBI WGS metagenome assembly OMLO01 (sample SAMN06265003, study PRJEB25207) | coral metagenome | isolation source: Coral host | place: Mexico:La Bocana,Puerto Morelos, Mexico | collected 2008-11-13
CTGATTTTTTCAGGCTTCTTCTTTCCAATTGCTTAAATTGGAAAATTAACTGCGATGATCATTCTTCACTTTCACTTACTCAGTTTCATTGTGAAAGCTCAATGGGTATTGTTCTGAAACAAACGCTACAACATATTTCATAGTGACAATAAAATGGAATCAAAGAAAATACTTACATGCAATGCTGCATGCGTCCCTCCACATGTCATCAAATTTCTCCTTTATCAACCACGAGAAGGGAAACTGGGAATTAAACACCTGCCTTTCACGTCCAGCGGTGATCACCGGCACACGTTCACGTATGATGCCACTTTCAAGTGACAGGAAGCCATCGTAACGAAACTGGACCATGCTGTGGCTTTGGAAAAGTTGTATCCATAGACGTGATAACCAGTTATCTTCCTCCGTCACCAATTCCAGGTTAGAATCACGGTCCACATAAGCGATAACCTCAGAAAGGATTGGAATTACAGATGAGTAGATCCTCTGCCACAGTGCTTTCCTGAATGTTCCATTTTCTTGGATTCCTGTACCACTTAAAGACTCAGAGCGTAGCCAATCACTTGCCTTGGTTCCAGCCCGCTCATCTTTTTCTTGAAGAAGTTTGTGGATGCGTCGAGCCAATATGGTAGCAAATGACAAATCTGTAAATCAATTAAATATGGCTGATATAAACTAGAACTATAGGAGCATTTTTCTCACAAATGGCAAACAGACTTACCCCTGCCAGCAAGATATGCAATATTATCTACTATTATTTACCAGTTTCTCTGGATCTGCAATCCGGAAGAAGATTCAACATCAGTTCAATCCGGCGTGTTGATCTTGATTGGCGATAAGACACATCATCAATTCTTGCAACAGCAGCTTGAATGCAACTTCTCAGTAGGCTGACAATGTCTACTTTATCTAGGTTGGTGTCTCTGGAGAAAGCATCCGCCGTGATCTTCATATCAGTGTCAGTCATTTCCTCTTGTTCCCGTTCTTCTTCAATGCCCATATCATCAACCTGCATTGCTCTTGGTACTACGTCAAATAACTCACTGACAGATCTGTCCATCATGAACTGAATGGCTGGAATTTCACCTGTAGGTGCGCGAAGCTCGTCTATGTGAACAGACAACCAACGCCCTCCCTGAACAACCTCCTTTGAACAACCTCCAACAAGACGAGGGAGTTGAACAATCAGAACTATATGGTTGAATGACGAGGAGTTGTGTCCAAGACTTTGCCGTAAATCTTGTTCTGAAGTTGTTCTCTCTTCCACAAGGAGGTGACGAGCATAAGGGATCAGGTTGCAATTCAGATCTGCAGCATCGCATTGGACAAGGAGTAATCCTTCTCTTCCACCAAGTTTAGCAAAGAAGTCCCTGTAAAGGCACGTTGCATGGATAAGAGATACTAGTAGATTGTCGTTTCAGAAGGAATTTTGCATTTGAGGGCAATTTCTGGGGCAAATAAGAACACCGTAAGGTAACTGGTCAACAAAAGAAAATTACTGCTCTCTAAACGAAGATTACTCTCTGCAGGCGTCAAATGAGCATATTGTCTCTGCAAACTGTAATAGCGCACAAAAGAAGTTCTACAGTAGGTGTCTTTTGAGAGCACTTATGTACCATGACCCTTATAATGGGCGCATATTGTGGACTTTTTGTGGAATATCCTAATTATTACAGATCATAACACATATTGAATAACCTAGAACTGATGCCGAAATGTTTACCTCACAGATGAACAAAACTGCTGCTCTGTGTGGAACTGCTGCAGACTCAGACATGTTACGTTTGGCAATGGGAGCGAGGTAGCACATGAAATGTCCTGTAAATCACTTGATGACAGCAACCTGGAGTGAGTTGTCACCTACAGATAGAGAGTTGTTACATTTATATGGTTCAAAAACATCTGTTGTGATACTGCATAAATAAGCATGCATTTCTGTATCACGTGACTTATTGTTACGTAATCAGACCTCGTGGTTCTTTGCTCGCCGCAATTAAAGTTTTATTGAGTTGTGCTTATGCTAGGTGTCCTTACGTTGGTCGTAACATGGTGTCAGATAGTGGTATTTAGAGCAAATTATCAAGGATCACTTCCCAGCTTGGAAGTCTTCAAGTCCAACGCTTCGTCCGTTATTGGTAGGCTCACTGAAGTCTATAGTTTTCGTTCGAGTGGGTGTTTGGATCGTTGCACGTTTTATCACAATTAAGGCTGCTGTTAGCACTACTGCGAAAATTCACGTTGAATCTTTCCGACCATTTGCATCAAGGCGAAAATTGGAAATCATTTCGTCGTAAATGGAAGTTTTATGAGCTAGAGGCTGGCATTCACAAGAATGCACAGGAAATTCGGATGGCTTTGTTGCTAAATGTGATCGGCAAAGAAGGAATGGACATGTACGAAATCTTTCAATGGGGAAATTCGTTGGACACTCTAAAAATTGACAAGGTTTTGGAAAAGTTCGAAGACCGTTGTGTCCCTGAACGTAACGAACTTACGAAAGATATGCTTTCTTCAAACGTGAGCAATTGTCAAATGAATGGCTTGATAGTTACATGACTGCATTGATGAAGCTTTCAGAGTCATGTTGTTTTTTCCCCCTGCGTGAATCGCTCGTTCGTGACCGGCTAATTATTGGTGTAAAGGATGACAGAGTTCGTGAAAAGCTTGTTGGAAAGCGAGACCTAGACCTAGGTAAAGCCATCGAAACCATCAAAGCAAGTCAAGTTACTCAATCGCAAGCGACAGAGATCTCAGAAGAATTTTCAACTAACGCAGATATTAATGCAGTGGGGCAAAGGTTGAAACCCAAGCGCGCGAATGTTTTGCGTCGGAAACCTCCCAACAAGGACCCTCCCAAGATTAAGGAGTGTTTGTTTTGTGGTGGTACACATGCACCGGAAAGGAAATAGTGTCCAGCTTCAGGTTAGAAATGCAAGAAATGTGGCAAAGAAGGCCATTTTCAGGCAAGTGTCGAAGCAAGTCTGAAGATGCAAAAGTTCAAATGTTTGAAAAAGAAGAAGTCGTTTACGTTCATAGGGTCAGTGGTAAAGATCAAGCTGTTGTTTCGATTACTTTGAATGGTTCAGCATCAGTAACATTTCAAATTGACACTGGTTCTTGTGCAAATGTCTTGCCACTGCAGGATTACATCAGGGCAACAAAAGATTAGAGTAACGCTAACATTGCTCCTAAAGATATCACACTAGTAATGCACGATCGCTCAAAACGAAAGGCTCTGCAAGGTTCTGCAAGGCTGAAAGTGGCACATAAAAGTAGCAAGCATGAACTTAACTTTGTTATTGTTGATCAAGAAGTTACACCTTTGCTTGGTTTGAAGTCATCACAAGGCATGGGTCTTGTGAAGATAATGGTACCTGGTGTTGATACCTCTGTCAATAATGTAGTTTCAGCTCCAAAGATAGAGCAAGCAGTTTCTGAGAATATCACAAAGGATCCTGTACTAAGCCCTTTTGCTGATGTGTTTCAAGGTATTGGCTGTTTACCTGGAGAATACAACATTGAGCTCAACAAGGATGTGCAACCTGTAGTTCACCCCCCATGAAGAGTGCCTGTTCCTAAGAAGGAGGCAATGAAGACAGCGCTTGGCAAGATGGTTGCTGACAAGATAGTTACTCCTGTTACTGAGCCAACTGATTGGGTATCCAGTGTCCTAGCAGTTCCCAAGAAGGATGGATCAGTTCGCATTTGTTTGGATCCCAAAGATTTGAACACTGCCATTAAGCGCTCTCACTATCCCTTACCGACAGTGGAAGATATCACCTCTCGTCTCACCAATACCAAGGTTTTGGATGCCAAGAATGGTTTTTGGCAGGTTAAACTGACTGAGAACTCCAGTTACCTTACCACATTTAATACCCCCTTTGTCCGTTTCTATTGGCGGAGGATGCCATTCAGCATAAATTCTGCGCCTGAGATATGGCAGCGGAAGATGCATGAAGCCATTGAGGGTCTCCAAGGAGTTGAACTAATCGCCGATGACTTCTGGTTTGTGTATTTGGAGACACAGTAGATGAAGCAGTGAAGAATCATGATCAGAATTTAACCGCCTTTCTACAAAGATGCCGTGAGTTGAATGTAACACTTAATCTTCAGAAGATTAAGCTTCGCCTATCACGCATACCATTCATGGCTCATTTACTCAGCTCGGACTTTCCTATCCTGGTTTTAACTTCGATGATTTGATTTTACTGGAAAGATAAAGCCATACCAAAACAGCTAATCCTGAGTTGTACAATGAAGTAAATGAAAATATTACCAGCAGATGTTTAATCAGCTGGAGAGACAAATCAGTGTGCTGACTGATAATGATCTATATGTAAAAGAGTGATCTTACAACTAAATCTGAAAGTGGCTACACAAGTTTTAATTGTGTCTACCCTTTTAAATGTTTTAAGAATTTTAATGTAATAAACCCTTTGAAATTTGTGTGCTTCCTTATAGGAAAAAATTTCAATTGAAGTGCATGTAAGCTGCGTTTATTTACACAAGGTTTCAAAAGCATATTTCACTGTACTCACATCTTTGCCAACTGGCTTCAGTTTCCTCTATGTTTCATCAAAATGAAATATCTCGCATAACAAGAGAAAAAAAGTAATTTAAGTTCCTCAAAAATAGTATCGCAGATTTAGCGTTGACACAGCAAAGGAAATGAAAGTGAAAACTTGTGCTTCCGACAGCACGAAATGAGCTCCACTCATGTCTGAATGCAGAATGTCAACATGTTGTTCACCAGTCATGCACAGACCAGTTAACTTTTTGGCTTTCCCCTGATGTTATGGCCTTCCCGTCACTGTCCGCATTGTCATTCCTTAAGTCCCTAATGGCTCATAAAAATGTAATACACACCAATAAATTTCAAAACATGTGAAAAGGCGTTTGGCCTCTAAAGCAATATTTGAAATAGATAGCATAATAATAATAATAATAATAATAATAATAATAATAATAATAATTGCGGGCGACCAGAGGAGCCCGCAATCCTAATCTCAACGTTCTATTACATGTATATAGGGAGATCAGCCAGATTTGTGTGAACTTCCACTAAGAATGAATGGAATGAAAAGTTAGTCGTCCCAGCAACGTTCTCCAATCGGATCACTTTTGTTTCGTTTCGACCTTTGATCACAACAAGACGGCTTTGGCATTTCTTCATCAAGCTCAGAATGTCACTTCTTCCCCGAGCGTGGAGTGTACCTTGAGCGCGTGAATTTTGTTCATCAATTAATCATCTGTTAAGGTTAGTGATTTTTGTTTAAGGTTTTTTAGTTATAAACATCATCTTAACGTATAAGAAGGTATATTTCAATAGCATAATCGTCCTTCAGTGACGTCTTTCACGTACAAGGCGAATAGAAGCTTTTCATTTCATCGTGCGTGTGCAGTATAGAACCAGTTTGCTTTTGAAATTTTGGCACAATTTTGCCACATTTATACCACTGAACCACTTTCCTCACCACGAAACAAGTCAACTGTATTGATACAAGCCTTGCATAAAACACGGAGCTTTCACGGTGTAAACACAGCAAATACGGCGGGTGTATCAGTCCATCACGTGTAATCCCGTGTAAGTGTTTCGTAAAAATCTTACCGAGCACAGCGAAGCAGTCGCGAATCATGTAAGTCCAGGTCATTCGTTGAAGCCAGCCAAAGTTCAGCCAATTTGCTTGTTGCGATTTCAAATATAAACAAACTTCTACAAGCCCTTCGACTGTAAAGGTACAGAAGTGTTTGATTTAGCTGAAAAATACGTGATCATTCTGCCAAATCAGTACGATGTGATGAAAGAGACGGGGAATCCTCGTGTGGGCGTTCTGCCAAATCAGTTCGATGTGGTAAAACAGACAGGGAACCCTCGAGAATACGTAAACAGAAATTGTTTCAATTTCTAAAACACAGACAGAAGAGAAAACAAATTATTCCTTTTTTTCAAAAAAATTGTCCTAGCTCATCCGGTTTTAACTACTTCTGCAAAACATTTAAAACTTAGTTTCCAAGACACTGCTATGAAAGTTGTTTTCGCTATTCTTACTTTGGTTCAAAGCTAAATGCAAAAAGTGTTCCAGCTCATAAAAGAATATTTCAAAAATGAAGGTGTAATAATTCAAAGCCTTCATTGAAAAAATCTTCCAGGCTTGTACTTTTTACAGCACTTTCTGGTACTTTGCTATTGAATTATGCCAGGCATAAGTTTATTATATTGTTCTGATTGCCTGAATGTTCCTGTGATACAGATTGTTTAAATCTTTTATGAGCAACTGAAGATACATTCAATTTCGGTATGAAATATTCCTCACTGTATTCTAACAAATTACTTGTGTTTTGTTTTGTTTTTTTTTTCCAGAAAGTGACCTTGGCTTTATCCACACTATATCACCCATGAAAAAAGCAAAAAAAGGAACACAATACTTCCATTCCACCCTGCAGACCTCTCCCACCAAAACCTTGAGAGTTGTTGGATTTGATCAAACAACACACAATCAGTGTAAGCATTTTGAAACCACAGGAAATCCAGTAAAGCTCGTTAGTGTCAGGGAGGACAATGGACAGATTCTGGTAAACCAACAATCAACATTACTGCAAATGTCCAATAGTGATGTTACCTTCCAATATACACCATCATCACTATCTGCAGTCTGCAGATTTCACTGCACAAAATGGTCCTGCTGTAATAGAGATAAAAAAGTTACTGTCAAGGAATTCAAATTTGTTGACAAACTTAACATTTACCTCCAATGTCCACTTAAATCATGTAACAAGAAGATACAAATTTATATAATGGTTTCGTTACAGTTCCTATCCAATAACATGTTCAAGTTTTGCATTTTGTTGGAAATTTTTACTTGTTATTAATCAGTTAAATCACATGTTCAAATTTTATATGTTATAATATTTATATAAATATTTGTTGAGTTCCAAAAATTCATTTTGACTCAATCATTACAGGGAAAATAGAGGGAGTTTAAGGGGGGAGGGGGAACAAGGGGAGGGAAGAGAGCTGCAGGAGCAGAGATTGCCTTAAAAAATATTTCAAACCCTTATAACTACTAAGCATCACTCACTGACTATACCTTGGACAATATAAACCTTTTTACCCAAAATGACCAGATATCGTCCTCGCCCGCAGTTTCTAACCTTTGGTTATTACTAGTAATAATAATAATTAACTTTGTTTTACGAGGGTAACACATAACAGTCATGCGACTGACAAACCCGTGGCCCTTGAATTCCCGATCGAAGTGGAATTTAGAAATGTTGATTTTTGAGGAGGGAGGAAAACCGGATAACCCGGAGAAAAACCCTCGGAGCAAGGACGAGAACCAACAACAAACTCAACCCACTTATGACACCGGGTCCAGGATTCGAACCCGGGCCACATTGGTGGGAGGCGAGCGCGATCACCACTGCGCCATCCCTGCTCCCCATAAAAACCTCACAAGAATATCTCATGAAGATGCTTATTGCAGTCATTAAAACCTCTCTGCTTGAAAAAACAATCATGAAGTTTAATAAGTTGAAGAAGATACTGTTAGAAACATTTATAAGTATTTCCAAGTAGAAATGTGATTAAAGGGCAGCCAAAAAGTGAGAATGACCTCAGTCCTCTACTTTTCTTCTTGCATGTATCTTCAACTGATAAAACTACTTCATAGCCTTTAAAATAACTGAGAATATCACGCTCCAGAAAACAATAAAGTGTTGAAACATCAAGGTTTTATAGTGTTGCTACGCTCGAAAATTCCTCAAATACAATGCCACAATAATTCTTGAAATCTCTTGACACTTCTAAACAAAGATCTACTATTTTAAGAAAAATGGAGTTAGTTATTCCGCGGAAATTCTATAACAATTTTAGACTGCCGCCGGGTATCACGTCTTTTGAAAACACTTTCTGGCTTCCAGGTATCTATTGTAGACACAGTGTTCTAGGAATTACGTAGGGCTATCAAAAATTTTGTCTTATCACTGATTCCTATTTAAAAAAAAAATTATGTGGCTCCCATGTGCTCTATTAGTGGAGGCCCCATGGCCTCATGGTTAGTGTGCACATCTCTAGATCAAGCAGTCTGGGCTGGAGCCCTAGCCATGGACATTGTGTTGAGTTCTTGGGCAAGGCAAGTTACTCTTAGAGTGCCTCTCTTCACACAGGAGTATAAATGGGTACCAGAATAAGCTCCAGCCTGATGGGCAACCTTGCTTAGATGCAGACGTTACCCATATGCTCTATTTTATTTCTTTTTTTACTACTTTTTACCTTGGGGTGATCTGGATCAAGATCAGTAATCCACAATCACTTGGGCTGTAATGATATCAAACCGGCTGGAATAAAGTGTTTTTAGTTGCTTTGGGTAAAAAGACTATTGATGGGATTTTCATGGGTTGCAGTATCAATAATTCATCCCATGAAATTAACAGGGAGCCAAATTTTATGGGCCATATAAATGCTATGAAAAGGTAATTAAAGTAGGGAGAACATTTTCATGGGCCATTAAAAGTTTGCCGTTGAGGGGGTTTTCATGCGTCATGAATTTTGCATACCATTAAAATCCCCTGAAATAAACACCATGAAAATCTGATGGTAAAATTCATGGTTTGTTTTCCAATACAATGAAAATCCAATTAAAAAGGCATTTCATGACCCCATCAAATTTAATGGACAGTATTTTCATGGATTTTTAATTCTTTCGATTTCTGAATTGTAATTTCATGGGCCCTTAATCGATAATTTTTAAGGGGGTTTTTAGAGGATTTTCATGAGATTTTTAATGCTTTGTTCATGGGATTTTCTGCATGAAAAGCCATGAATTAACACCATGAAAATTTGTGATTTTCCCATTAAAATATTCACCAGATTTTAATGGGTTTTGGTTTCATAGTGTTTATTATCAATAATCGAGCAAATTCACCATATTTTGCTGCTGTTGGGCGGTACAGACACTAACAATATCGGGAACTCAATGAACACAGTCTTTATTCCTGAGCTTGACCACGAGGACTTTGTGTTACAACAACAACATGATCTGGGGAACCCGGATGTAGTTTCCCTCAGGGAGGGCCTAGGTACAAGTGACAGGCCAACACTGCTGCAAGTGGCCATCTTTGTTTCCCAAAATGCAAGTGAGGCTATGACATCTGATTAGAAAAAAGGTATAAAATGGCGGGAGTGGATGCCAAAGAGAGAGCAATCTCAGGAGCTAGAAATCAAGTCAGATTGTGCCATACACATGTTAATGCTCGAGCCACAACATGGAAATTGTGATTAAATAACTTTTTTTATGAAGCATGACATAAACCGTTGTTCTTTCTCTTCCTTTAACAAAATTATCCAGTAAGGGTCTAAAGCCTATCTAGTGACGTTGAACTAGATGATTTGACATTACAGATTGGTGCAGAGTGGAAAAGACTCTGAATTTACGTTGGCATTTCTCCTAATGTATTGGAAGGAATAGCTACTAACGCAGAAGATACTGTTTCAGATGTAACTTTGCTGGAGAAATAAAACAACTTTCTCCACACCTTATCGTGACCTCCACAATGCTTTGTGTCATACCAGAGTTGGTCTCCAGAACGTGGTCAAAGAATTGTGATCAACAATCCATTGACAGTTCATCAATTTATATGAGTTGATTGAGTGTCGACTTAGTTTCTGTATGGGTCGGGATGTTTATTGCATGAGTATCAGTCGAAATGCGATCAAGGGTATCGATTGAGAGTATTGATCAACACCCAATATCAGATGCCTCGAGTGCACTTGAAGCTTGTATTGTAACAATATTTCAGGAATATGTACTAGTGGCCATAATTCTAAGGTTACTTTACCCTTATATTAGCTGGGAATCCTCTTGTCTTTAATTTTGTTGAGTTATCTTTTTTGGTCAAAGATAAAATTCATATTCATGTCTATGGACTTATCATAGTTTGTTACTAGTAGTGAGTGGGTGGATATGAATATTTCAGTGGGCAAGGGAGCACATTATATATATCTGACAGGCTGAAAATTATTTTGATCATGCAGCCACAAACATATTTCTTTAGTATGCCTTGCATGTCTATGTTGTAGCAGCCAAGTTATGCAAATCATATGTTAAATAGGTTTTCAACATTAGTTAATGCATATCATGCATTTGATAATCATTTGTAGAAACATCTGAACCTTTACCTGATGGCAGTGAGTACCCAGTCCCAGATGGCGAGCAGCAAGTTTCTGTTGACAGTGCCCCTTCAAATGAGGTTGAATCTCCTGGAGTGGCAAGTACAGGTAATATATACTATATCCATGCTACAGTATTTCTTTCACTTGTGGCTTAAAATTCATCAAATTTGGCAGATTTCACATTGCAGTTTAAGGAAATACTATTGGGTTATAGATATTGATTAGACTTGATAATTGTGATGTTTTGAAGAAAGCTACCGTTTTTAACTTGGAAAATCCAAGTTGTAGGTATGGAATGGAGATTTTCTTGATCCTAGCTTCCTTTGCTCCTTCCTTAGCCTCTTCCTTTAATTTGTTCCTTCCAATCTTGAAATCCTTCTTGCTACACGTTTATGAATTCACTTACAGTCATAGCGAAGTTCAAGTTATTATTTTCAACATGGAGGTGAAACAATTTCCTCACTGAGTGTGAGTAGTTTAAGGTATCATTGTAGGTGGATTGCCAGTGTTTGGAAAAACCCCATCAACCTATACATTTTCTGAAAGCTTCATAGTTATAGAATACAATGATCATATCCTTGAAATTTTCTAAATAGTCAATGTCACAGTGATACTAAAAGAAATACTCAGAAACACTGCTTTGTCTAAACTGGTTTTCTTCCACGTGTGAATTATTGGAGCGGCACAATTAACATGATTGCAAATGTTTTTTCACACGTGCACCCTCAAAAATCGTGTCTGCAATTTTCCAGATGTGGTTTGATTTTTTTTACAACCTAAAGTTTTCTAACATCAATCCATAAACAGCTCATTAATTCATATGTCTTTGAGTCGATTCAGTATCGACCAAGTATACAGTGTTGTATGTATGGGTTGGGATGTAGACTGAGTGCATGTCAATCAAGATCTATGTGATCGATCAACACTCAATATCAGATGTCTAGTACACATGATGCCTGTATTCTAACAAAGTTTTTCAGTAATGTGTACTAGTGGCCATAATTCTAAGGTTACTTTACCCTTATATTAGCTGGGAATCCTCTTGTCTTTCATTTTGTTGAGTTACCTTTTTGGACAAAGAAAAACTTCATACTCATGGTGATGGACTTATCATAGTTTGTTACTAGTGAGTGGGTGGATATGAATATTTGAGTGGGAAAGGGAGCACATTATGTATATCTGACAGTCTAAAAATTATTTTATCAGTCGCAAACATGTTCTTTAGTATGCCTTGCATGTCTATATCGTAGCAGCTGAGTTATGCAAATTATATGTTAAATTGGTTTTCAACAATAATTAATACATATTATGTAATTGATAATTTTTTTGTAGAAACATCTGAACCTTTTCCTGATGACAGTGAGCACCCAGTCCCAGATGGCGAGCAGCAAGGTTCTGTTGCCAGTGCCCCTTCAAATGAGGTTGAATCTCCTGGAGTGGCAAGTACAGGTAATATATACTATATCCATGTTACAGCATTTCTTTCACTTTTGGCTTAAAATTCATCAAATTTGATAGATCTCACATTGCATTTTAAGGAAATATTATTGGCTTAGACAGGGACTAGACTTAATAATTGTGATGTTTTAAGAAACTACCTTTTTTAACTTCGAAAATCCAAGTTGTAGGTACATGTATGGAATGGGAAACTCACTTGATCCCTCTGTAGTTCCTTTCTTTGTTCCTTTTTTGCTTCTTCCTTTGCTCTTTCCTTCCTTTACTTCTTGTTACACTTTTAATGAATTCGCTTACAGTTGGAAAGTTCCAGTTTTTATATTGAATATGGAGGTTAAAAGATTTCCTCAGCGAGTGTATTTGATTACTTCTCTGAGTTTTAATGGACAGAACATCTAAAAAATATAAATTTAGTATTGAGATATGTTTGCACACAACCTTTTGAAACCTGAGTTAGTGACGCAAATTATGTTATGTGTAATGATAATAATGCAATACTTAGAGCTTGGAGAATGTCACATTTTGCTTTCTTCTTCATTTTAACAATAGTGATCAGTTGATACATACATGTATAAGTACATGTAACTTATATGCCCGGGTTTTATGCTTGCAGTACAGGGTTTTATTGTCAACATCCAGTGCTATCTTATAGGTACAAATGTGGAATCAGAAGTTAGCTTTGGTGATCAGATAGAAGATAGAAGCAGTACTTTCTTTGTGTTAATGTCTCGGACTAGGATAACTTGATGAATGTTTAAAATTGCATCATAGGTTAAGAGCAGACTTCTCCTCTTTTAGGTACAGATACTTTTAAAGAAGGGAAACCTAGTGACCTTGAACTAGATGATTTAGCGTTACAGATTGGTGCAAAGT
>OMLO01003802.1_pt1 | contig 12498 bp, 17 predicted proteins | sample 1674811 | NCBI WGS metagenome assembly OMLO01 (sample SAMN06265003, study PRJEB25207) | coral metagenome | isolation source: Coral host | place: Mexico:La Bocana,Puerto Morelos, Mexico | collected 2008-11-13
AAAAAAAACAGGTTACCGGGAAAAACCAAAATAAAAAAAATAATACAAAATGAAACAGTTGGAAACAGTTGGGGACAGTTGGGGCTGACATTTTGTGCGGCAAGTTTGGTGTGGTTTGTTGTAGTTTTTTCGAGCCAGGTGTATGCAAACATGTGTAAAAACACAACAATTTTGCCGCACAACATGTCAGCCCCAACTGTCCCCAACTGTTTCCCAACTGTTTCATTTTGATTTTGTTTTTTTTGATTTTTCTCGATCATTTTTTTTGAAGTTATGCATACTCCGACTGTTTCCGACTGTTTCCGACTGTTTCCCGACTGTTTCCGACTGTTTCCCGACTGTTTCCCGACTGTTTTAGGTTTAGGTTGGACAACAACTTGTTATGTATTATCCATTGGTTTTTTCCTTTGCCGTGTTTGCGTTCTACATGTGGTTGGCTTTTGCTTTTGACTTGGTGGCGGTTCATTGCGTATCTTCCTTTTGGTTCCGCCCAATGATCCAATGCCCAATGCCCGATTCCAAACGCCAACTCCACTTAGAAGGAACGCTTTTAACATTAGTCCGGTGCGATGTATCATGCTTACATGCAGTGCTCAACTGTCAACTGTCACATTTTTTTAACACCACAGATGAACTATATGATGAACTGTGGGCTTTGGGTTTAGGATTGAGGGTTTCGGGTCCTTGATGCCTAAACCCTAAATCCTAAACCCTAAACCCGAAAGTTTGGGTGTCGCAATTCACTTTAAGGGGATAATAGGGGTTTGGGGTCCTTGATGCCTAAACCCTAAATCCTAAACCCTAAACCCGAAAGTTTGGGTGTCGCAATTCACTTGAAAGGGATAATAGGGGTTTGGGGTCCTTGATGCCTAAACCCCAAATCCTAAACCCTAAACCCGAAAGTTTGGGTGTCGCAATTCACTTTAAGGGGATAATAGGGGTTTTGGAAGGGGGTGTGGAAAATAAAAGAACCATGGGATAAGAAGTTATGAAGGTCACAGGAGGGTGAAAGGATGAGCCGTTGTTCGAAGATTGCTGGTTTGAAAGTAAATGTGGGGTTTCGACTAGCAGATTAGCAGATGTGAATTGAGTGTGCATGATGTGGAGGACCGACAGAGATCGTGGAGCCGAGTTCGCTTGTCCCCACATTGGAGCTGTCATTTTTTTCAGATGACGAGCCGGCCGCAAGTGCAGCACACCCGCCACCACCCAAAAAGCAGAAGTCCAGAGCTGGGAAGGACCATCCATGTTTTTTTCCATCACGGCCTTCATCAGCTAGTCAAGGTGACTGATCATATTGATCGTTGTTTTTTTGTTGCAAGTGGGGGCCGGCTTTGGGAAAGGTTTGCAAGATCCGGGCATCAATGTTCAACATTGCCATGTTTCAGCAGTTTTGAAGGGTCTAAAGTTTTTAGATATATGCATCCCTCCAAGATATGTTGCGCAGGGTTGTTCCAACATACCTCCTTTTTATTTAGGTCATGTAGTACACAAAATCGACCCTTCACATCGCAGGATTGTGAAGCTGATATGCCTTGTGGAGTGGCAGTGAATAGCTTGACTGATTCTTTCAAATGGCATTATCATTTGCTGGACTCGATTCGGGAGATGCACGGCGAAGGGCCATTGAATCAACTCGTTGAAAATCTGCAAAATGCTACGTGGTTTTCTCAATACAGCTCCTTGGACCAATGCGGTACATGTTACATACCAAGTTTTTTTACGGGCTTATTGTTGGGTGTGGCTTTTCAAACATTAGTTTTTTTTGCCGCCACCACACTGCAACGGGTGAATGATTGCAATGGCCGTTTTGACATGACAGAATCAAAGAAAGAAGTCACTGGTTCAACGCAACTTTTGAAAAAATGGGAAAAACACGGACTAGAAAAGACCCCAGACCCCCAAGCGAAAACCCACCATGACCCACCGCCATGAACCGTTTTCTTAAAACCAATGGCTTCCCTTTTGTACAAGTGCCCTGCCCTGCCATTCAATCAACATTTCCATTTATGACATTGACATCAACAATCGAATAAGATAACATGTTCCTTCTTCCAAGTGCGGTTGGTATTTAAATGGGGTTGGCTTAGGATAATTAACTGGATAACCCCTTGAATTTAATTTAAGTTACCAGATGTCTCGTGTCGGAATTTGTTCATACGCCAGCTCACGGTTACCAGATATATCGCGGTATAGGGACCATCCCAATCGCTTCTCGACCACTCACGCAAGGTGGAATGGGTGGCATGGAAATTGTCTTGAAGCACTTGGAGACGGCGGTTGGAATGAATAGCTGTAAGAGGGGAACCGTGTTTCATTCAGTTGATGTCGATTCTGAATGTCAACGAGTTCTTGTCGAGCATAACCCCGTCCATGTATTCAAGGACATTCTTAGTTTCCTACAACTCCCAGTACGACTGGCTGTCCAAAGAATCATGCATGAAAGTGGTTCTGAAGTGCAATCATTGATTCAGACATCTCAAGAAGCCCAAACCAACAAAGAGAAGCAGCAGGCCAAGGACGCATTGAAGCGCGTTGGGGAGTCATTGCTTCGTTCGCTCATGAATTGCATGGATTCCTTTGATGACGGTGACTTTTTCGTTGAGAAGACTGCTTGTGCCAAGCACCCCGGTGATCCAACCAAACCTTGCTTTGTGTTCACACCATCTGATCAGCCTGGTGAACAGCCAGAACCTGATCCGAAGGAGTACTTTATGGCAGGAACATCTTGCACCGATTGGAGTTCAATGGGATCAGGAAACAGTCTGGCTGGCCATACAGTTCTTCCTTTCGCAGTGGAATTGCAAATCATCAAGAGGCGGAAGCCGCGGGTCTTCTTCCATGAGTGCACGCGCAATTTCCGACCCCAAATCCTTGGTGAATATTTGGAAGGTACTTTGGCTGGTTTCAACCTGTTTTTTTGGGTAAGTTCGGTGTCCCTAAATGGGTGAAAGTTAGGGGGGCTGACCTCCCCAAATTCAACCCCCCCCCTTAATGTGTGAAAATTAAGGAATTAAGGGGGTTGACCAACGACCAAAGACTTAACTTAACAGTTCAAGGATTAGACCTTTTGGTATGTGCAAAACAAGGCCAACTCTGAACATATGGTAAGTTGGGTCATATGTGAATTTGGGGTCTTGTTTAAGGGGACCCCCAAAGTTCACCTGGGGATGATTCCCCCAAAGTTAATAACTGTATATAAGATTTTGTTTTAGTCAACAGTCAATAATAATCATAAATCATTGACTCATAGATTAGAAGACATGTTTTTTTATTTTTGATCATGATTCATGATGAAGGGATAGGTGTTCCCATGTTGGAGCAATTTTTTTGAATCTTCCTTTTGTTTTTGGACTAGAATAAAAGATGATTTCCCTCTAAACGGGGTTGGGTTTTGGAACTGGGGTTGGACCCAAAGCAGATCAATAAGCCTTTGGGCCTTTTATAGCTAAACAATGCATCGCATCTATGCATATCTGAGGATACTCCGTGCATCCAGCGATCCAGAAGCCAACCTCTCGTGGTTTTCCCATTGCGCGCACCCGGTGGTACAGTGCATGCATTCGCAAGGACTACTACCTAGCAGCTGACATCGCCGATCTCAATGCTTTTGATCGAACCCCAACATTTGATGGGGGGGCATTGTTCTGTGCACCTGAGGATGTTGTCGCTTGGATGTCTTTTTTTGATTTCTGTTTGGAAGCTACCTTTGCTATTTGACTAATTATTTGTAGCATTATATATATATAGTATTTACCAGTTACCGGGTACCATTTACCATTACCATTTGCCATTTGCCATTTACCAGTATGATAGTCTAATCATGATAATCATGAATCATGAATGGACCATGCACAGGCCACAGGTTGCCAATGATCGCAAATGCCCACAGTTTCAGACTCCGTGTTGTCAACCATCAGGTTCAGGCACATGCGTTTCTAATCCTGATTATGTATCAAATGATCAAAGAGAACATGTCCTTCAACCTGTGATGTCCCATTTGTCTTGCAGATCTCTGACCCAGGTCCAAGCAGAGCTGCAAACACTGGCGCTGACGAGAAGGGGCATGCCATGCACCGATTTTGTGGACGCAATGCCTCCTGCCTTTCAGGTCTTTAGGCTGCACATTGCGTTCTCTTCTTGGGTGAGACCGGGGGGCTGAAGGGTGATAATGAATTTCCGGCATCAAGAATGAATATCAAATATAGTTGGGTGAGAGCACCGGCCGGTTGGAAAATTGCCAAAGAGACAAATGACAGTACAAGCACGCCTGAATTGTTGCACCCTCCCTGAACCAAGATGTTTTTTTTGAGTGGTTGCTTTTTAAGGGTCGGACTGGTTCGTTTTGTTGAGTGGGGGTTTCGAACAGGTATGGAATGGGAGTAGTTCACAGATGTTAGATATTTCTATTTTACTTTGCTGTTCCGGGGTCCAGGCTTGTAGCTTTAAGCTTTGGAATCCACGGCCATTTCTGCCTTTCTGCAACCCTGTCTTTATTAAGTAGACGAGTATAGTTTATAGTTGGGGTGTGGATGGATGGAAACAATATGTCCCCGAAAGATCCTTCGGGGACGTATGGGTTGCAAAGGTTTTTGTTTAGCAACTGGGTGTGCTGACGCTTTCAAGCTTTCTTCCTGGTTAGGGACGTTGTTTCACAAATCAAAACCCCATCCGATCACAAGCATTTTCAAACGTGAAGCCGAACACAACAGGTTCGCCGTGATCAATACAGCGAGAACGCCCACGTGAAGTCCATGCTTTCTGCTGGCAATGATGTCATCATCAACTTGACTCAGAATGTGGACTTCTTGACCTATGCATCAACGAATTGCCCTTGTTTGCTGACCAAGAGCTACATGTGGTCACTTCGCAAGCACAGGCCTTTGACGTGGCAGGAATTGATGAATGCCCAAGGGGTGCCGATGTTTGAAGACTCCCTCAAGGCGGCTGGGCTCCCACGTGCACCAATCCCATCGAATCTTAGCAGGACTACCGGCGTGAAAATGGCAGGAAACGCATTCCACATTGCCTGCGCAGGCACCTTCGTCGGGTTCATCTTGGCATTTCTCAAGAAGAAGTCAGAATCAGAGGTTTGATTCACATGGATTTGAGCCCATGTTGTTGTTTGCAGCGTGGCATATTGAGATGGCGTGGTGTTTCGAGTCTTGAGTTTTGAGTTTTTTCATGTACCAGCCGGGTCAGTAGAAGCGGTGGCGGTGGCTTAATTCATGCACCCCAAAGATGATACAGGCCAACGATGGTCCGGTGACAGTGACATCGCATTGTCCAAAGACTAGAAGATAAAAGAAGTTTGAATGGAACTTTTTTGTTGGTTTAGATGAAAGGGGTGATTTGATGACATAAATGTGGGTAACAGAAAATATTCAGCGATCATTGACAAATTGCACACGGATCACAAGTTTGGATGATACCACAGGTTCTTGATTTTTGACTTGCAGTTGTGTGTGTGTGCATGCTTCAAAGTGTGAGCGTGAAATCATATGAGATGATGTGCTTGCAATGATCACCACACAACATGCACACAGCTTGTAGCTTCGGAAGTTTGAACTTCAGTATTCAGTTTGAGAACTTCAGAACTTCAGAAAATTTCAGAAACGTCAACTAGAGTGCAGAGTTTGAGAATCAGCGGCATGTAGATGGTGGTTTGATGTTTCTTGCAAATTCAGATTGAATTGACCATGTGACATGTGGTTCTTCCGGCGAATTTCAACAGCATGAGCTCAAAAGTGGCACAACTTTGCAATGTGCATTTTGGCGTGGTGATTGATTACACCCACAAATATGCAAGCAACTGTAATGCGTCATGATGATGCAATTGCAACATCACGGGCAACACGGCAACGTAACACTTAACACTTGGACATTTCTAAAGGTATAGAGACAATTCACTTAACAACCGAACGTTTGGTGAAATGGATGTTTGATATGGTTGGGTCTTGAATCATTTTTCCTTCCGTGGTGCGGGGCAAATCGTGGCTGTCATGGCTGGTGGCGATGGTGATGCTGCAGTTGTCCAGCTCGATGCAGCCGCTGATCGATGTGGTGTGTGTGATGAGTTGATCACAGAGGCAGACAAGCTCCAGATCGTGCAGAAGAAGCTGGCAACAGGTTTTTGCCTGACAGATTCGTATGCGGTCAGGGCTTTTTGGCAGTGTTGTAAAACCCAGAACACAGAGAAACAAATGGAAACTCTAAAAAATGACAACCCAGACCTTTGGAAGGGAACTGTGGTAGCATTTAGAGATCAACGTTCTCATGGACGAGGTACCAAGTTTGATGTCTTAAAGCATCTAGAAACCGTCAAGAAGGCATTCGTACAGGAAGGTGACAACGTTTTTCGTCCGATGTTATTCTCTGAATACATCAAACATTACATGAGTTTACCAGAACCTCTCAACCTTTCAGAAGGGCAGGCAACGGCCCGGTGGCACTCGGACTTGCAGAATCCTAAAGTCCAGAAATCTGAGAAGAGGTATTGGAACCCAAAATCCCATCAACATGAGGTAGCTCGGGTAGAGTTGAGGTGTAGAGTTTTGACTTTGACTATCGACTATGGTTAATGGTTTTTGGTTTTGTTTTGATTTTTGTTTTGATTCATCATCAGCAGCCAGGCAACAATTCCAGTGTGAAAGTTCCTGTTTCCCCAACCGCCCAATATTACCCCTATCTCTCAATTATCACAGTTCATCACGACTGTCACCACCACAGATGACAGACATGGCACCAAGGTACTGACAAGAATCCATGTGCATGTGGAGGAATTGGAACACCGGAGGGAGATCGTTGAGTGACTGGTTTCTGAACTTCTTCCATGGAGGGCGGGTGAGAAAGGGTAAGGGCGTATAAGGGTTGTGTATGTCAAGATATAGGCAGAGACGTGCGACGTATCTCTATTACATATGATTATGATGTATACTTTCATCATTTGTTGTTTCAAGTTTCAAGTTTCAAGTTTCAACTTTCAACTACAATTTTAATTATTTGATTTCTCATTTGTTAAAGTTATTAGTTATTTGAAGAATGGCTGCTTCAAACCCATTCCCACCAATGTAGCTTAATTCAGCCCAACTAAATGTTCTCATGCGCCTGGCATCCATGTCGCACTTAAGGCGATCCAACACTATCAACAAAGAGACAACTTCGAAGAGTGCCGGCCAGTCACGTGAGTTGATGGGGCGCATGGAGAGTGCGCCAGTGGACGCCACCGCCTTCAAATCTGGGGAAATGGACCTTGTTTTGAACTTTGAGGACATTGTTGGGTGGTCAGGCGGTTTTGGGATTTGGATTGTGTGTTGATTCGAATCCCGAATTTGCACTTGAGTAAATTTGGAAGAAGACACAATGAATTCAATGAGTGAATTGTTTATTATAACAACATGGTATTAGTTTCTTTTAGTTGGGCGGGTCAATTGAATGGGCTTTCGATTGTTTTGGTTTCATCGTGATCAACAAAAGAAAATGATGTTGTGAAGGGTGATGTGATTCCTGAGCAGATTATGTTTTTGGTGTTGTCATAGCAAAGCCTTGATCTTGGCAATTTCCAGGATGACGAATTGGACCGGACAAATGCGTTGGGCCGTAGCCGTCGCAACACAAAAGGGGCCAGAGTGCCTGCAGCTTCTGGTCCTGGAGGCGGCAGGCGGGCTACAGTAAAGGCAAAGGCGGCACCCAAGATTGAAAACATGGAGATCGTTGCAGCCAGCAAGGCCAACATGATGTTGGTAACTTTGGAAAGTGTTCAGACTGCGCTGAGCAAGCAAATTGTAGATGCTGAGGCTCTCTTCAAAGCCAAGGGTAGGGAAGATGTAACTAAGTTGCACACCATCATGACCAGGTTTCCCCACTCACTGTTCCCACATCACTTTGAATCTTCCATGTGGATTCAAATTTGGATATGGATTTTTTGATTACTTGATCTACAAATGTATTCACTGTAGCTTTTCATATGTTGCAAGTTTGCCGTGGAAAGATTTCCCATCATGTGACCATATGTGAGGGAACAAACGGTAAAGAGTTGTTCTATGGCATCGCTGGACCAGAAAAAAATGAGGTGCTTCACAAGACGCACGAGTTGCTTGCACACGGGGTGACTGAAGCCGACATTTCCGATTGGATTTTGAAGGGCACTGACCCTCATGGCTTGGGCGGCACCAGCAAGTCAGTCTTCAAATGCGCCCTCATCTTTCAGTCCAGGGTGAAGCTTGCAAAGATTCTTTTGGGCGATGAAGCCCCCCCTTCAGACATGTCCTACAAAACATTGGTTGAGCCACTGGTCTGAGAATTCAGATGCCAGGACGTTTGGACATCAATGGTACGTAATTCTTATTGAATTCGGAATTTGTCATTTGTAATTTGTTATTCACTCACTCTTCACATCACATCTCTCCACATCACATCTAGTCTATTCACTATATTCACCAATTTGATATGTAAAATACAATGTAAAAGTTGTTTCTACTTAGTAATATGAATCTTTTTTATTACATTGAATAATTACATCAATTCAATTTTCAATTGCGTTTCATTGCGTCGACATAGATCACAGATATCATGTCGTGCAATAATATAGTCTAATCATAGTTGATGATAATAGTTTCAAAATTCATCTTTGGTGACTGTGACCCCATTTATGATGGTAAGAGAGATGGCATTTTTTTTGTGGGAGCGGACATGAGAGGAGCAATGACAGGTGTGTACGTGCGTGACACATTGTTTGTTGGTGTCTTTTCCTTTCTTGAAGCTTTTGGTTTCCCAGTGGAAACGAAGAAATCTGAAGATCATGTTATCAAGACACCGTGTGTGTGGGGGGGTCAGTTTGGTCAGTCAGTGATGGTGATGGGGAGAGTGTTTTCGTTTTTTAATTTTCATGTTTCTTCCAAATAGACACGTGGGTGCGATGGTCTGATGATGGACTATGGTATGTAGAACATATATTATATTATGTGAATGTGACAATGACAATGTGACGTGCGTCATTATGTGACGAGTTTAGCTTACATACAGTTACGGTTTCTTGTTATGTTATGTTTGTGTTGTTGTCGTTGTCCTCGTCCTTGTCCTTGTTCTTGTTCTTGTTGGAGTTGTTCTTGTTGAAGTTGTTGTTGTTGAAGTTGTTGTTGTTGTTGAAGTTGTTGTTGTTGTTGTTGTTGTTGTTGTTGTTGTTGTTGTTGTTGTTGGTTGTTGCTGCTGCTGCTGCTGCTGGTGATGTTCTCATTGATTGAACCCACATGAATTCACTCACTCATTCAGGATATATAGCACTCCTTTCTGAAAATAGCCAAACCTGACCCGAACCCAATAACCCAGTCATCGTGACCTGAACCATGCAGCATGTTGAAATTTGAGGTCAGCTGGTTTCTTCCCCGAGGGCTTCGCAGATCTTGTTGTGCCATGCTCCATTTTGATGGACATCAAGGCATATCTTTTGCAGGGCGAGCAGACGAGGCAAAGCATTGAGACAAATGCAAAGAACGCACGTTCTATTTTTGCAGGCCTTCGCACGATGACTGCTGCCCTCAAAAAGGGCTGCAGCGACATGACCTCTGCTCTCAACACCGTGAAGGTTGCAGCTGCTCTACAAGAAAGGGATGCTGCGTCAGGACAATCTGCCTCTTCCAGGGCTGCCGCAAAGGCAGCTAAGGCGAAGAAACTCCCAAGTTATGCGGCGACCAACGACCCCAGTTGCATCAAGATTCACAAAATCTTGACCAAGGATCGAGAAATCGCCAGAGCCACCTCCTGGGATGCTTTGAAGACAAACAAAGACGCCCGTGACCCGTTCATATTGAGGTGCCTTGATGCCTTGGCTTAGTGGTGAAGACAAGTGACAAGAGTCAAGTAAATATGTATATATATTTACATATGTTTGAAGGTTCAGTTGATTCAGTTCAGTCTGCTACAGTTACAGTTTCAGTTTCAGTTACAGTTAAGTTTAAAATTTATTTTGGATGTTTGGCCCATACCCATACATTTTCAAAGTTCAAACAGATCAATATTCAACAGGTTCACATCAGATTCAACTCAAGTTAAAAAAACATCCTTTACACATAATACCATAGGTTGAGGAGAATGTGAGACTTGAGAATGTTGGCGGTATCAGTCTGCCAGTTCAACATTGTGTTTGTGAACGTCGTGCACGTGTTTGTCAACGAAGATGAACGTTGAAGGTGTCCAGTTCCAGTTTTCTTCCATGTTTCCCCCAACAGGAGTTTTGATCAGCCACCAAGTGTGTTATGATTGTTTTTCCATTTTCGTTTGTTTATGGCATCATTGCTATTCGCACACATCAACCCTATCTAGCTTTGAGCTAAGTTGTAGCCAGGTTTGTGACGCCACACTAGGCCACTAGATCAGATCAGTAGGAAGTTTTTTGTCTATTATTTTCAGTCTTTGGTGTTGGACCGCAGGCGCGGCAAAAACGTGTACAAGAGCATTTGGAAGAACGACACCGTTCGCCTCTTGATCACAGGGCAAGTGGACAACTTCAAGAGCAAATGGCCTTCCGGCCGAAACAAGATCCAAGCCAACCTCAACATGAGCGCAGCCGCGTCTGCATCTGGAGGATGCTTGTTCTGGATGAAATTTGGAAACCCCCTCTGGGCTCTGCTCTTGTGGTCCCCAAGACTTGTTTTTTTTGGTGTTGTTTTTTTTTGGAGGGGCGGTTTGGGTTCACATTGTGTTGGCCATTGGTCTTTGCAGGGCCCATTGATATCACCAGGAAGTCCCGGCTGTCCGTTGATATGTTTTGATCAGGCTCGGATTTTAGACTTATACTCAGAGAGTGGGTGATTTCAAGTTTCAAATTTCAAATCAAAATCAAAAGACCTTTTGTATGTGTGTGTGCATCTACTTTTACATAATACATTTAGACGTTTTTCATGTATGACTCATGAGTTGTGAGCCTCATAAATTCATGACTCTGACTCTGATTCTGCCAGGCCCCTATGATTCCCAAATTGTAGTTTTGAAAATTCATCGCAAGTTACTGGCGTGTTTTTTCCTTTTGACACTTGGAACAATTACAGGCCCAACAGTCTTGTAGTATGCAATGTTTCCCCACTTTCAACCCACCTTTTGGTACTTTCGCCTATGCGTGATTTACCTGCGGCAATCAGGACCTGAAGATGCGGGCCCGAAGGTTCCCGAGTTGGAGGCAGCACATTCTGATGTTGTAGCATTGTTGCCTGGGGGCTCTGACTGGCCTTACATGAGTGATGACGTCCAGTGGGGGCCTCACTATGTTCTCTTTGTTGGCTTCAAATTGGTAGACTTGAACAAAGTGATGGTTTTACTACTCACTGCCCAGTGTTTGTGTTTTTATCTGCTAGTTGGAGGTTTGAGATCATTGAGATCACTTCAAAATGAACACACAGATTAATGGACAGAGATGTGTGTAAGGTCAGACAAGTTTGAGTCATGACTTTGCATTTGCACATTTGCAGTGCCATTTTCATCTCTTGGATGTTTACATCAATCCCTCAACATGTTGTTTTTTCCACATACACTTTTGCACACTCAAATTTCTTGCTCTCTGTTTGCAAAAGTTGCAACGTGACTGTGTAAAGGAATTTGTTTTTTTTTGATGGTCTCATCTCACCGACTCACCACTGTCAAGGTCTGCGTCGTCTGAAGGTATGACGGAAGCTGATGACCAGGCCATGGAGGAGTTCTTCAATTCGTTTTTCCTTGCTGGCCAGCGCAAGGACTACGTTCACCATGGTGGTGAGATGTATGGTGTGGGCAGCATTAGGGTACAGCTTGAGGGCAGCCGAGTTATGGTGATGGCATTGTTGGAGGACGTGAAGAAATTCATTGCTTCAGACAACCAGGAGGAGGTGCCATTTTTCTGCGACGTGACCTGAAGTTAGTGGGGGATGAATTCAGACATTTTAGAATTCAGAGCAGGCTATTATGGAGTCGAGTTGGTGGTGATTGTGTTTTACATGATTTTTGCTGCCTTTGATTCAATTCTGAACGAACTTGTGGATCTGTTTCAGGAGTATGACAATGACAATCGTTCGGAATGAATGACCTGTTAAAATTCCATCGACCACTGACTGATACATGTTTTCCGCTGACTCACAGTATGTGCGAAATTTTGATCAGCATGATCACTGATTCATTGATTGATGACTTGACAGACCAGCTTTCAGACATTCATTTCTTGGTCATTGACTTGCCATGTCCAATGTTGAACCCGGCAGGTTTCGTTTGATCAATGTACCACCTGGCTTTTGCGATTGGACAGTGAAACGGTTCCTTCGACTAAAGATCTCCCCTCATTGTGGGCGGGCTCCACAAAAGCCGGCGACATCATCTACACTCCGCCTGGAATGCTGATCGTCGACAAGGTTGTCAACGAATATTCTATCTCTGTGTGCATCGCCGTGATTTATCAAAATCATTTTTCACCTTGAACATTGAACATATGTTTTCTTAAACGCACATGCACACTGACTCAATTGGCTGACTGGGCAG
>OMLO01003803.1_pt1 | contig 12497 bp, 4 predicted proteins | sample 1674811 | NCBI WGS metagenome assembly OMLO01 (sample SAMN06265003, study PRJEB25207) | coral metagenome | isolation source: Coral host | place: Mexico:La Bocana,Puerto Morelos, Mexico | collected 2008-11-13
CAATTCCCTGCACTGGCACACCTCATAAAGGAACTAAACCTGTAAAATTGTAAAACATTACTGCAGTGCTTAGAAAAAGATTCAAACTTTTGAGATGGTGATTACCAATAGCCATTTATTACCAAATGAATAGCCATTTTTAATAAACAAGTACAATATTTATCAAAATTTGTGTTTTGTTAACAGCATCAGACTATGTTGCCATCAGGGAGGGATCTATGTCGTTTTCAAGGAGGGACCAAGCAAATGAAATGAAATAATACTACATGTACTTGACAACCAATCAAAGTGCAGGGTCCATGTTCATGACAAAAAGTTTGAATCATTAGTGTTCACTTTGCATGGAAATCCAGACACTCATGATGTTACACTGCAATTTGTATAACAAACAACTAAGGAAAAGTGTGAATATATGAACAATGGCCTCCATTTGACACAAAATATACATGCTTGCCACGGATATTTCTCTCTGCACATTATCTGTTCTGAGAAGCAAACAGTTTTCCGATAGTTAGCTTGTCTGAGTAAAACTGTGAAAACATGTGACTGTCTTTTTTTCTAAATTGGGGGATCGTTACTTTATTCCTGAGGTTTAGTAGGGGGAATATTCAGTCATGTGATCCGTTTAGACCAATCAGTGAAAATATTTGATGGACCCCAGGGACATACGCGGGCATGGGGCAGGATTTGTTAACTTTGGTCGCCAATTTTAAGCCAGGGATGGGGGAATTGGGTTGCTTTTGCACTTTCGTGGCAGGATACCTGGGGAAAGACCCGCGGGATTTGTTATGCCGCCGCCATATTGAAGATGGACCTGGAAATGAGTGAACGTGTGCCATTCCTGTCTGCGAAAGGACTGGGTATGTTCGTGAATACTTTCCAACGTGGCGACGGAAAGGATGGCAAGTAAATTTCACATTTCTCTTGTAAATCTGTCCACTTGAGCTGCCCATCCTTCATTTACATAGTGAGAATATTTTCAAATGTACTATTTGACTTGGCAAAGCACACTTCTTTACCCCCAGGGGAGGGATGTTTGTAGCTTTTTGTTAAAAAATCTTCCTTTTGGGTAGGGAGGATTTGTAAACGTCATTGTGCAAATGCCCGGGGGTTCCCCGGGGTCACCCCCTGGGATGGCCGCTGATAAGTGCATTAAGAGATCATATAGCTACCTTCCTGCTGTGATCAGTGTGGAAACCACAAGGCGCTTATCCATTATTGCTTCTTTAGATGGCATAAAGAAGTCCCCACCAGGAGTGATGCAGCAAACATCCTGCAACATAATAAAAACATTTGATAGATGAACAAAATAATGTATAATCTGAATAAAATTAAATGTAAAAAAACAACCATTTCAATCATGCTATTACAGAAATTTAAGATGGTTTAATTCAATAATCATGTCTATAGCATACCTTGATATCTTTTGGAAGAGATAGTGCTGACCTCCCAAAAGCATTCAGTCTCATCATCTGTGACTTTGGAATGACTGTGTGCTCCATAACTCTCTGTAACACCAGGTCTGCAGCACTGTTAGATGGGGCACAAGCAAGGACACGGCTCGTAGGAAACTTCTTTAATATCTGGCGACCAAACATTACAAATAAAGAGTCTAAACAAACAAAAAAAAACAAAAAACAAAAAACAAAGATATACAGCCATAATTTATGTGCCTCTAGCAGTCTCCACTTTTCCAGAGAGCTGTCTTGATTTTTTGCAAGGCTAAGGAAGTCTTGAAGTTCTGAGTTAATTTGTAGGTTTGTTTTTTAAAAATGAGATTCTGAAGATTTTAGCTTCTGAATGTCTTGGTCTCACAATTTGAAAAGGTCAAAATGCCTTGGGCTAAGGCTTGTCTTGCCTTATGATTGAAGTGATGCCTTTGTTTTCCCGGTTTCAATTTCACAACTACTTATTAAGTTAAATGTAACTGGGATGATTAATCATGTCTTCATATCTTTCTCTGCAGTTCAAATAAATGGTCTGAAATCATATATTCACTTGAGGTACAAGTGTAGCACTTTGAAGCTTTTTCGCCTCACATTTACCATTCATCACCCAGGGGTCACATTGAGTTGATTATCCAGTATATATGTAGGTCTGCAATGCGTCCAAAGGGCTGCAATTACGTATGACAGCCTTCTGCACACATCACATGTCTACAATGCTAATATAATTGGGTATAACAACGGGGCAATGGTAGCTTATACCTGCTTGATGGCTTCCACTATGGTGACAGTCTTCCCGGTTCCAGGAGGACCAAACACCAAGTAGGGAATCGGTCTAGATGTTCCAGTGACAATGTTTTTTACTGCCTGTTCTTGTTCTTCATTGTTGTGAAGTTTTGCATCATAAAATCTAGATGTTAGCAGTAGTAACGTTAATCTATTGATACTTGCTACTGTACATGTTTAGGGAGGTACTGTGATGTTTAGAGTACTGGACATATTTGACCAAGTTTGAGCCTTGGTTGCATCATTGGAATAAGTTCACAGGCAGGTCATTCATTAACCTTCAGTTAGCACATGTATTTCTTTCCATGTCGCAGAATGGGCAGAGAATTAAGACACTGAGAAAAGGGGCTGGGGCATGATAGACATCCCATCCATGAGGAAAATATTGATTTCATAATTGCTTAATTCTACCTGAAGAAGTTTACCAGAGTTGGGTAGTTATTAAAGTGATCAGGCCTATACAAGCCACACTTTAGAGACTTCCATAACCTTACTGATACCATATTATTAATCACACACACATGTCAATGTAACACTTGCTAATGACAAAGTTGAAAAATATGTTCATTTCCCAAAAATGGTGTTTGAAGCAGGTAAGGGTTCAACTCGCACAGAGCTCTATCTCCAGCAAATTGCCAAAACACCCTTAATTTACAAGTATAGACTTCTAAGAGCAAGATCAAAGCTGATTTAGTAGAATGCCATCAAGGTTGGGCCAGAGATCTTATATTGCACTCACTCACCGAAAGTCTTTTTCTTTCTCTTCTAAGAGGGGGTCTAGATGTGTGCCAACTCTTAATTGCAAAGAAGCAAGTTGTGTTTTCTCTTTCATCATACTGAATCCAATTTCTAGAGCTCTGTGCATCAGTTTTAATGGCGTCCTGTTGAATGTGAATCTCACATTCACCTTCATTCCTTTGATGTATTCCTTGTGAAAACTAATAAAAATGAAATAAGATTAAAGTTATGGCAGAAGACATTGCTAATACAGCTAGAATGTTACAGTGACTGACAACCTCAGCACATGGCCTTCAACAATAAAGTGCTTCTGCTTTAGCAAGAATGCAACCTATTCCCAAACTTCATGTTTCAAGGAATCAATCATAATTTCTTTATTAACCATTGGGCTGTCCATTTGGCCTATTCCATCATTTGGGTGTTTTTAACAGCTGTCTAGAGACAAACAAACAATTAAAAGGTCAAAAAAAGCAGGCGAAATGGAAAAGGTGAGTATATTTTCTTTATTTTATTACAAAAATGTAGCATTTTTTCACTGAGCAATTTTATCCTTCATTATTTTAATTCCATACACTTCCTTTTAGAATGCTCACATGTACATTCTCAATGGCCTAACATGTAATACAAAACAGTTCACTTTAAGTGGTCACATCCCACTCGATATGCATATTTAATTAGTCATTAAATAAACATCATTTGATTCCTAAAATCATGAGTTAAGGAAGTTTGTGAAATACTGTAGGCTGCTGTTTCGCTAAGACTCACCAGTAATTATGGCAGAACATTGATTTAACAAACCTCTTGTTTTACAAATTCTGCAGTATAATTATAATAAAAGACGATATTCTTTGCCCCAGTAATGTAAAATATATGGAAATATATTTTTTACAAATCCTTGTTATAGCAAACATATTTTGGCAGTACAGTCCCCTGGTTCCACCCCAATATTAGGGACCATATGCAAAACATGACTATAATGGCAATGAGAACCTCACCAAAAAAAAGGTTTTATGACCAACACATTTTTTTACTGCTCTCTGCAAAACAACAAATTGCAATGATCAAATTCTACACTGTTCAGAGAACGTGACTGCAATGGCTAATTTTCCGTGTATCTATGTTAGAACTGAACGCATTTGCAGCATATTTAGCAGGGGCAAGTTTTAATAACGACATACACAGTGGGTAGTTCCAAATAAAATATAAAAACATTTTTTACTTGGCGTTATCCTTGCCGCCGCCATTTTATGTGCGTAACGTCCCTATTTTTGATGTACAATGTATTTATGATTTATGTATGTATGATTTATCAACACCTGGCATGTACCTTGGAGAGAACTTAAGATGAACGTCACTCAATCCCACAACATAAACAAATCCCTGATACTCTTTCTTCTCCAGTTCTCCAGTACCATTTTTGACTCTTACTAAGATCTGATCACCTTTAATTACTGATGGCCTACTCTCAGCAAGTCCAGGAACCTAAAATCAAACAATGCTAACTAATATCAATATTAAAACACTTGACGACAGCTAAAACATTATTTCTTACTTAATTATTAATCAATGCATATATTTGAAATATTTAAATTGATTATAATAATTACTTATTTATTAACAAGCTGGGCATTTCGTCTGGTTTATCATTTGAGTAAATGTTTCTGGACATAATAATTATTTTTATTTTTGTTGGGGACAAAAATTTTGTTCCAGGCCAATCTCTCAAAAAAATGGTGATCAGCTCAATGAGAATCTTAGCTAAAGATGGCCCTGCAAACTGGTCATCAGGCCACCACTTCTCTCTATAACTTGGAACCAGAAAATGGTCCCACATAAGAAGGCTGGCAACAGTATCCAACACACCTATAATTTGAAGGATAAAAACTACCAATGAAGTGATGCTACAATAATGGTATCATTATATAAATTCCCAATCATTGGTTAACAGGTTGCGGTCATCTTTTTTTTATATGACCTTCTAAAAACACCCATAATTAACTCAAAAACGAGCTCAGAAATCCCTACTTTTTTGTCATCGAAATATGATAAGCATGGCAAGATGCAACTCTTTAAAAATTCTAAAAATTACTGTTTAGTGTGAGTTCAGACCGAGCTTCAATTTTCGAAAATCAAATTAACTTTAAGTTCACCAATGATTGGCCAGTTTTATGATAGGATGATTGTTGCACCCACTGAGAGTGGTTATAACAAATCATCAAAATTTACATCTTGGAAAGTACTGGAAACAGCACCTGAACTTACAAACTTCTCAGTGCCATACCTTGAGAAGAAGAAACTGCCCCTCTGGTATGAGTATTGTGTCCTCAATATCATAATGTCGAATGTCTACCTCCATCTGAAGCTCCTCAATGTGAAGAAGGGAAGCAAATTTTTCAGGATACTGTGGCATTTGCAGGCCTACTTCTTGCTCAAGCAGCGCTGACAGCTCTTCACCAGGTTTTCCTTGGTTTAAACCGAAGCGTAATGGAAAAGGAATGTGGTAGTCTTTAAGAGGGACTGGGTAGCGCAGCTTACTGTCTGGTCTGTTGATGATAAGAAAATAGGCTCAATCAGTTCTCACATTTGTTTGTAAAACTGATTTATGTCTAGAAAAAAAATCAATTTACAAAACAAAGCATTAATATTCACATCATGTTTCATTAAATTATTTGGAAGGATCATTTTATTTCTGTGATGGAGGACAGCGATTTTCCTAAGCCAGATTTTAGTTGGTTTTCTTGCATTGTCAAAAACATAACACTGCCAAAACTAACTAATACTACTAACTGAAGGTTTCTTTTTTTAAAGATCAAAATAGAGTAGATTCCTGGAGGTTAGTTTGTTTTATTAAAATTAATTTAAAAAATTAAAATTACTGGTAGTCATGAGTGCTTTCAATTAGACAAGGCAGTGAACCTAGAGGAAGCTGTTATAATTACATGCATATAACAGATTCTCTATCATTTTCGAACAGTTAGAGAGATAAATAAGAGTTTTTCTTGGACAATTCTGTCCAAGGGGAAAGAGCACTATGAAGTTAACCCTACGTGAACCACTAACCCGTGAGACAAGGCCAGACTACAACACCAGCAGCTATGTGCTCTGCTTTTTGTGATATGTTTGTGAGTTCTTCAGTGTTGCTGTACTAAAGGCAGCTGCCTACTTCATATCTTATTGAAAGCACTGTGACTTATCATAACTTGCACATGATTGTTTACCGTGGAGGAGGCACCCCACTAATCACTGGCACCTTTGGGTCCACCACCCTTGCAAAAGGCTTGGGATGCTGATACTTGTGAGTTGGCAGGATACTCTCAACGTCCTCACTAGTTCCTTGTCCTGCTAAAAACCGTGCTATATGGTATGTGTTGGTTGTTGAGCCTTCATCTTCAAATTCAAACACGATTGGCTGTTTGAATTCACCAAGGCCACTTGGTTTAAAGAGTGCTGATATCGTGTAGGACTTGCCTGCCGGAATCTTGAGCACTTTGGGTTTTTGCCCTTTTGTAAATGTACTAACGCTGTGTTTGTCAGAAAGAATGAAGTCACTCACTGTGTTCAAGGCTACAAATCGTTTCAGTTTGACAGTACCAGTGCCAGCATTGTTGACAACAATTTCTGTGATTGCACTTTCGGTTAGTTGCATTTGGCCAAAGTCAATTAATCCATGTTCTCTGTCCAAATCAGAACAAATCCTTATTCCATTCTTGTCTTGGATGAAAGATTCCCTGGAATTAAATAAATAAATATATACATATTATACAATAATTTATTGCAATACAATGTATGTTAGTCAGTCTGTCTGTCTGTCCATCCTTCCACCGGTCCATCCATCTGTCTATCTACCTGTCTGTGTGTCAGTCAGTCTTTTATATTTTTCTTTCTTTTAAACTACATATTAACATAAATTATATAAACTGCATTCAGGTACTGTATATTTTTTCAGAGCAATTATATATTAACCAATGCAATGCCACATACTTGTGTTGAAGAAATAACTTCTTCAGCTCTAGCACTGGGTCATCATCTTCATGTTCCCAGTGTTCTTCTCTTTCAGTTTCATCAACATCTTTTTCGTCATCTTCACCTTTTTCTTTTGCTGCATTCCTTTGCTTTCGTTGAACAAATGACTGGTCTACAGCCAAAACCAAACGGCGACCCTTTCTTTCAAAGTACAACAGTGTGTCAGAGCCATCTTTGCATTTGACCAGTTTTTTCATCCTCTTCAGTTGGAACAAGATTGTAGAGAACGACACTGTGGGAGATGAACGATCCAATGTTTTCTTGAATTGATCATAATACACCTTTCTGAGTTCCATCCTTGTTGATGGCCTGAGCCGCTCAGTTGATAGATACTTCCAGAACTGTTTGGTAACATTCTTCTTGTGATCATTATTTGCTTTTGGCATCTTTATTGGGAAAATACTATCAAGACAAAAATAGAACAAGGTTAGATCAAGATGGCATTTCTTACGTGTGATTCAGATTGTTTCGTTCCAGAAAATGTCCACACCTGTACCCAATAGAAGGTTGCTTGAAAATCCGAGAGAGGGGAGGATGGGGGAGGAGGAGAAGGTAAGGATGTTTTAACCTCCCATACATAAAGTGGCCATTTAAGTGTCTAGGACATGAAAAATAATTGCTGCATATTTAAAAGACTTTTCAAAATAAATATAGAAGAATGGCATTTTCCTTTTTGGAATAGCTTAATTCATTTCTAAGAGATGTTATGTTGAGGAGAGCGTGACACTTACGTGACATTATCGTGACGTTTTGTTTAATGTCGTTTTAAATGAGTGACAGATGTCAAGAGAAGGTTCGCGCGGTTTTGACTAGTTTTCTCGAGGTTGGAGTTTCGTAGCCATGTTGTATATGTTTTTGACCGATTAAAAGTTGTGTTTATTTCCATCGTCGCAAGATGCCTTTCCATCGTCGCAACATGTTAATATTTTTGTATTATGTAAATAAGAAAAGTGAAAATGTCATGAGGTTTTGCAACTAAAATGGTAAAATACTGAATAAAGAATATCTCTGGAAATATTGATGAAGTGTTCTTCAAACTTGGCACCAGAAACGTATATCACAATCAAAACCAAATGTGTCATTGCCATGGAAACTCTCTAGGCCTCAGTCTCTTTCTGTCAAAATATAAATAATATACCAAATATCCCCATTTTTTGACAGAGGGTCCTTCTTGGAACAAACATACTTCCCATATTGTCGTAACTATCACCATTAGATTGGTTGAAGTAGGTTCTTGGTAAAGACAAAAACTGGTAATTTCAGTTTTAATTAAGAAGGACTAGTGGCAAAACTGTTGTCGTGGCAAAAGCACAACAGGTGTCATTTTGTTTCTTTTGTGATGAACCTTTCAGGTGCCAATTTGGAAAACATTTCCAGAGAAATTGTTTATTCAGTATTTTGCCATTTTAGCTGCAAACCTCATGGCATAATCACTTTCCTGATTTTAGTAATACACAACATCAATATCTCTAAAACAAAAAATATTCCAAAAAGGACTTGTCACATTAATAAATCATCTAAAAATACAGGCATAAATGATGCAAAATTTTGACCCAATATGGTCTTAACTCTTTTACAGTGTAAGCAACCACCTAGGCTTGACATTTAGGTTGTATGGTCCCTCAACCTACTTTTACAGTGTGACTACCTGGACAGGATTTATCGGAAAAGAGTCCACCAATCAGAAAGTTACTGGAGAACAATGGATACCTATCCTTTTAGAAATATGATTATTTGCCGTAAGAACTGAATCTGTAGTGTACATAACACATGGGAGTGTACATAACACATGGGAGTAAGTAAACTCATGGAATTCCATGTGCAGGGTTCTCAGTAGAAGCCGGCAACTGGCAGAAATCCGCCAGCTGTGAGCACGAAGGTAGCCGCCTTTTCAGGCTACAACATTTTCGTTTTCTCAACAATCCTGAGTTGATTCATTTCATAACATGAAGGTAAAATTCAGAAGACACATGCAGGGTTCTCAGTAGGGTTTTGAACAAACAGCTAAAAGACTTGTTTAGGCAGCTGATCATACGCCCAAAGGGCAGAGTGCGAGGCCCAAAGGGCCGAGTTCCTAGGGGAGTCCGTGTGCATGTCCCCCGGAAAATTTTGAAATTTTAGGTTTCAGGACATGCGATTTCCTGCATTTTGGGGGTCATATTAAGAGTTTATAAGATTAACTACTATACATATACCCAAAATTACTGTTTATTGAACTTAAAAACTAATTTATAAGTTATACAAAAGGTAATCTCCCTTGGGAACAGTGTGGAGTATACTCCATTTACAAACATACATAGCTTCTTAAACCTTGAAAATAAAATCTTTAATTATAAATAAATATAAGAGCAACAGACCACAGGTTTTTATGGTTTATAGGCTGATAAACCACTTGGGATTTAGAAGAAGAATTCGTAAATCACTCGTATGCAGCTCATGATTTATGAATTCTTCTTGTGTTCTTCCAACATCCCATGTGGTTTATCAGCCTATAAACCATACAAATTTGTGGTCTGTTGCTTAACCATAAGTACATTATCAGATTTCCGTTTTCATCGACATTAAACTTTCACAATCATACTTTATTTAGAAATCCACATAATGCCATGTACTGCTTCACACATGTAGCTGTAGCAACATAAGTAATTATAAGAAAAAGCTTAACTAAAATTTTGAAATCTTCACTGCTAGGCAACTGAACTTAACACCATGACATGTACAGTAGACCTGATGGCGAGATGCTTGCTGGAGATATAAACTTAAGGGCTGTTTACAAATAAATAAACCGATATACAATCGTTTCATTTAATTCATAGCCGGTCGCTTAGAATACATTTCACACATGCTTACCTACCTTTTCGTTTCAGTTCATGCATTTAAGTTTATGTTTCCTAGCGTGTTGATCCTTCGATACCCGGCAGTGTGCAAGGCCGGCGACGAAATTCCCGGTAATAATCGAACAATTATGAGTGAAATTGCTCTTTCACCACAGCTAAATATCATGAATAATAAAATCAAATATAGAGAAATGCTACCTGATTGCAATTTAAGTGTTGGATGACGTAGGATTCGTAGAAAAATAAATACATTTACAATTTCTGGGAAATGGACTGGCGGCCGCCATGTTGGATAGTTAGCGGCAAGGCGAGGCTCTGTGAACTGCAGGGGATGCCGGGAGGAAGTTGCCATTATCCAAGATGGCGTCGTCCTTATCGGATGAAGAGTTTTCGCGAATGCAGGTATTTTGGCAGAATCAAAGCAAAAATTTTGATTTAGTTTTGGCTGGCTTAATGTTAATATCTTGTTTCCTGCAGACTCAACTGATTGAACTGCGCACCTTGAATTACGAATTAGAAGGCAATTGTCAGCGACATCAGGCTGGTTGGTGAATAATATAATAAAGTTATTATCGATCAACGATTAATAATAATTTAAGCTCACGCTTGCCTTTTGGGGATTTTTAATTACTTCTAGGAGCTTCATAATTTGAGCTTTTGTTGAAGCGAATAGGGAACACGACGGCTTTATTCTTAGTTTTGAAAACAAAGTTATTTGGTGTCATATTACACACCGATAAAAAAAAAAAAGCAAAAACAAAACAAAAAAAAGTCCGATATGATGTACAAGCAATCGTGTAGTCATCTGTGCTGTTTGATACAGCTGCGTTATTTTAAAATTTTAATTTACCTGATATGTTAAATTTCCATTCAAAACACAAAGTAAAGTTTCTCATCAGTTAATTTCACTATATACAAATTCAGTTCAGTTTGTGTTTATTAATAAGGAAGCCCCAACTGTGCTCTGCTCTGTTGTAAAGCACACAGGAGTGATAGAACGTAGAAGAAGTGTAGGGGGAAACATGAGGTGTAGCAGAGTGCTAAAATAGGCCAATCACAATCCTTGTTAGAATTGTTCAGATAATTTGATTGGTTAACAGGACAACAGCTATTTGTGATAAACTTGACTTTGGCTAAAGAGAAAATGATTGTTTCAAAGTTCACTCTTTAGTTTTATTTAAAAATAAGCAAAGGTCGTCTTTTGGCAAGTCTATCTGTTTTATAGAGGTGTTCAGTGTAGCTGCCAATATAAGAGTGTTTACTTACAAGAAAACAAATGAGCAGCAAGGAAGCACAGCCTTGTCTTATGTCATCTTAGGGAGATGTTTGTCTTACACTCTGCTCTGAGAGAGTTTTACGTAACAGCAATTTTATAACTTATCAGCTAGTATTTCAGATACAGACTTACATATAATTTCTCAGTCTCCAATACAGTTCACCAAAGTCACAATACAAATTAATTTTTTGGATATTTTAAAGTTGAATTTGCCAGCGTGCCTTTTTTATGTTACTACAGAAGGTACCACAAACAGGCAATCTCCTGGATTTGAACTGTTTGCTTGAGTGTACAAATCAGTACAAGAAATGCCAAGGCAATAAAAAAGAAAGAAGGTGGGGAGGGGGTAGTGTTTGGTGTCTGGTAGCAAAGTAATAGTGTTCAGTGAATTGTAAAATTACTAAGTTTTATCTCCATTGTCGTTATGCTTTTCTTTTTTTTTGATTAACAGAACTTGATCAGCTTCAGGAAAAATATGGTAATCAGGAGAAAGAACTGCAGAAGGCTAACAAGGTAGGGTGACTCCCTTAGACTGCAGTCATAAAGAACATGATGCCTATGCATTGTAATTCCAACTCCATTTGTCAGATCGCTGTTATCCGTTTGTCAAATACCGGTATGCCATTTCCAAGCTACCTCAAGCCTCTGTTTTAAAACGAGTGCTCATGCAAACTTCTCACGTGAAAATGGGTTTACTATACTCGAACATGAACCTGTAGGAGAAATTTATTTCCATATTGTTTTGTACAAGGTCTTATTTCAATAGTCTATAGATGTAAAAGGCAACTTGGAAATGGCCTATTGGATGAAAAAACTTTCTGTACTTCTGATGGAATCTGGACGGCAGTATTGGACATGGATGCAAATTATATATTGTACATTTATATGGCTCACCTTGATATTGGAGTGTGCACAAGTAGATACATGTATGCTTTAACTGTGTTTCTAACTTCAACTGCAAGCTGCGTATAAATGACGAATCATGTTGTAACAGATCTAACACATGTTCTGATTGGCTAACTGTAGGACATCATTCTTATGTACTGTCCATGGCTGATTATGTGCCTGCAAAGACAGAGCAATGGCCAGTTCTCACAGAAAAATCTCAAACTTCGATCTTGCCATATTGACCTAGCAGTCAATACAACATAGTCTCGCTTTTAGGTTTTCCAGTAAAGACCTTGTTCTTGGTTAATAACTAGTTATTACCAGGCTAAATATGGTCACATAGCAGATGGTAGTAACCTTGTCAATAAGCAATATTTAAACATTGGTGGGTGCCACTGCATTGACAGCAAAGCAGGTGATAAGCAAGTTTATTATATAGATACTGATGAAATACCAGGATTTTTCCATTTACGAAAAAATCATATCTTCACCGCGCGCAGTGAA
>OMLO01003804.1_pt1 | contig 12496 bp, 19 predicted proteins | sample 1674811 | NCBI WGS metagenome assembly OMLO01 (sample SAMN06265003, study PRJEB25207) | coral metagenome | isolation source: Coral host | place: Mexico:La Bocana,Puerto Morelos, Mexico | collected 2008-11-13
AGATACCCAATAGTTGGTTGGTAGTTGGTAAGATACCCAATAGTTGGTTGGTAAGAAACCCAATTGTTGGTGGATGGGCGAACCCTAGCGCCTGGCGCTACCATTACCAATTGACCGACCTGATGAAAATAAGGAGACCCAGATTTGTGATACAAAGGGCCATGAACTAGTTCATCAAAAGGATGAGATTGGAACCCTTGAGGCGATGGAACTCAAGGACCTTCAACAAATCTTAGATGATGAAGAGTTATCTTTACAAATCCTGCAAGATGAAATGGACCTAGCTGATCTTGAAGCACAAATGGAACTTTTGAAAACTCTCGAGGCTGAGGAGTCAGACTTACAAGCAATTCTAGAATTGGAAAACATTATGGGGAAGGACAAGGTTGAACCAAAATCACGGCCACCTGCAACACCCTGCACTTCATTGACGATGCCTCCTGTTCCGCTTCCCCCAGCTGTTTGTAACTAGGACGAAGTTGATATTTTTGATATTTTGATCTGAGATGTTTTTTCCGTATCTCCTTCGCAAATCCATGAAGTACGGAACCCAACTCATTTATCCCTCCTTGACGTTTAAGGTCTAGATAACGTCGAGACCCAGCTGATCGATCAAGCGGCCTGCAGCCCATCCATTGCAGAAGCGCCAGAAAGGATACCTGTGGTGGAAGGTGATGCTGGCAGCAACACCCCTTCGATTCTTCACCAGAAGACTCTTCTGCTTGGGGATCCTATTCCTACTGATGATGAATCCGTTAAAAATGATGGTGATGAAGTTCCACAGATTCCACCTTCAAATACCCATGGTTCCGAAGAGTCCAAAGAGGGAAAGAGTCCATTGAAGGAGGCCCCATGTTACTGCAGTTGTATTGTTTGTTGTAAGTACATGCGGTATTTGTTCAGATTTCAAGTTTTGATCGTAATGGCTATTCCAAGCTAGTTGAACTATTTATTGGGGATTGCCTGTGTTTCAGGCTAAAGTGGAAGAGAAGGAGGTTCCCCCTCGACCTGCTGCTTTGGAGTCTGTAGTTCCAATTTCACCAAAGGAACAGAGAGCCAGTGCTGGCCGTGGGAAGGGAAAGGGCAAAGGACGGGGGAGAGGAAAGAAAGCAATGCTAGCTTATGAGGATTCCGAAGAGTCTGAAGACGAACCTCCCCCCAAACGAGTACCTAAGAAAAAGGATGTTGAAACAAAAGAGCCAAAGAAACCCAGGAAACCCAGGGGAAAAGGCAAAGGAGATATGGATGAACCCAAGGGTACAGATAAGGCAGCATCCTCCGAAGAGCAAACCGTCAGGAAGCGGATGAGATCAAAGGGCAGGGATCAAACTGAAGGATCAACAAAGGAAGAGGAAAAATTGAAACCAAAGAAACCAAAGGATGCAAAGGGAGACAGTGAGAAAGCATCAGGCTCTGATTCCAAACGCAAGCGGAAGGCAAAGGAGGCTGAAGTTGAATCACCTGATCCCAAGGAGAGCAAACATGAAGGCGCAAAAGCAGCAGTCAAGGCCAAGGCTAGACCAAGAAAGGACAAGCCAACAAAGGATACACCAGTAGAGGATGATACATCCAAGGATAGCAAAAAAGCAAAGCTGAGCAGAAAGTCTGCTGCGTACCGCAAAGCAAAACGGCAAGCAATGAATGATGGTAAGACGGAACAGGAAGCAGTTACACTTGCCAAACCGGTAACCTAGGATGAAATAACAAGAGTTTGATTTCAGCTGGTTTATGTTCCTGAAATGTTTCACTGTGGTGTGAGATCCCTATTCTGCCCAATCAATTTGACCCTTCCACGCATTAAGGCATATTCTTCCACAATGTGATCTTCTGTGGATTCTATGGTTGGAGCGGGTCTTCACAGATCTGATGACTAAGTGAACTATAGGGGTTTTGCCGCAGCCTGAAAAAATTTGCTGTGAGCATGTTTAGGGTTGAGCTTGCAACGCAAGTTTCAGATTGAACCTGCAGTGGAGACACCTCCATGCGAATGACCATCGCTGAAAAAAATGATAAGCATTGGCTAATTAGCCCTGGGATGTTCTTGGCTTGGTTCTTCAAATCTTTCCAAGAGACAACCCCTGAAAAAAATGGTGTTACTTCGACATACTTCGACAGTTAATATCAATATCTCTACATCCTGGGGTGGGGCAAACCCTTGAGCCAGCGGCCCCGAAGGCGAGCCTCCATGAGCCGGTGGCAATTGCAGCGGCACCTCAGTGACCGTCTGACCCGGCATGTGGTTGGGTTGCGTTGGTGGTTCGGTAGTCTTCCCTTTGTCGACATGTCTCAACTCCTGGAAGTATCTACTGCAGCATTTATAACTTTCAAGGGCGAACCAGCAAGAGTAGAGCAGTCTGGTTAGAATGGTCATGCTTCCTAACCCCGTTGCCTGCCTTCAGCATGTACAAGCGCCGAAAGTTTGAAACTTATTCCAACAATGGGAGTGATAGAGTTCTTTGAAAGGAGTTTCACTTATATACCTCACTCGCTCCCAGTCTCTTAGGTCCTGATAGCTGTAGTCTGGCCCTCAATTTCTTGAAGGAGGTTTGATATATCCAAAATGGCTTCACACTAGTAGATGGTTCTATGTACCTCAGGTCCTTTTACTGGAATGGTCTCAAGATTTGATGGTCCCAAACCCGGAATTCGATTTCCTGGACGTTTTTGCTGGCCAACGGGCTTGTACGAAAGCTTGGTAAAATCCCCAGGTCGTCGTCGTGTTTATATGACAAATTCAATACTGCTACTTCGAATCCAAACAGCTTTGATAAGGATTAGTAGGCAAAAGTTGGGTGTAGCTAAGGTACGATTCAGGATATCGAACTGCAAGCTTTGATTGGACCTTCAACAAAAAAGCAATGGACATCCTGACAGCTCCTGGCTTTTTGTAACTAGACCGCAATCCACCCTAGCAAGCCAGCCACCAACACACCTTGCACCCCCCATCTTTCTTCTAAGGCTCTGCTTGTGGGTCATCTTGGGAATGCCTCCAAACTCGATGGCAATGTTTGGGCCGGACTGTAGCTCGTGGGGTATTCCAGCAAGGTCAACATCCATGAGAAACTACCTGAATAGTTTTGGAAATATGGCCTCAAATTGGATCCAGAACTCCAACCGTATGGCTTCTAGGAATCTTGTTGGATTTTATGAAAATTTCTCAAATGCTCAAATCATTGGTTATCATCTTCTGGATCTATAGAGTTTGGTTTGTCAAACTTAAGGACTGTATTGCTTTGCCTGGTCCTCCTAGCCAAAAATTGTGTCTTCGCAATTGAGCAGCCAAATGCTTCACTTCTATATCGCTGGGTGAGATTTGACTGGATGGTGAACCATGTCTGCTATGCAACTTAGATCACAATTTGTTTCACGATTGGCAACTTTTGATGAGGGATCCTTCTAAAAAGATTATGATCATCAAACTTTATACCTAGCCTAGGTACATGCCGCATCTTTCTGGATGCAGCTTCACGGGGGACCATCTCCAAAGAGAACAGTCGTGTATTCCAACATGCTAGAGATCCAGGACGTTGATTTGGGAGTGTTGGACAAAAAGACCAGGGAATCAAAGTCCAAGAATTTGGTCAAACAATATCGCGATTCTTCTGGCCGCAAAAGATTTGTTGGCACACCCGAATTATCCCAATCCCAGTTCCTCGCCATAAGAGAATTTATATATGTTGGCTGCAGTGTACCGATAAGTAAGTGTATCCAAACAGAGCCTAAACACAAGCCCAGCAATGCCACTAAGGGCCTACCCGGAAAACTTCGGAAAGAATCTCTTGAAGGCTTACGAGAAGCATGTGGCTGCTTGTCCTGCAGGGCGGCGGGATCTCAGATTCAAACCACAATTCAACGCTAAGAGATCTGAACGAGAACAATTTGAATTACTTGGACTGGCAGATGTCTGGGAGGAAGCTGACATGTTTGGTGTGGTTTCCTACTTAATGCACTCTAAGAAGTGCAGGCAGGAAATGTTGGTCAAAAATCCCCCAAAGATTTTGTCCATGACTGAGTAGAAATTGATTTGAACTTAAACCTTCTTTTCCCTGAAAGGGTGCCACCAGAGTGGCGAGCAACCATGGATGCTTTTTACTCTGAACTACAAGAGGAGGTGTGGTGACCAATGCGCTAATGTAATCTCAGAGTCTCAAACATCTTGAACAATATGTCCCATGGAGACCTAACATATAGTATATAACTTGGCCAGGTTCTTGGATTCCCAGAGCTGACCACGGAACTCATGCAGCTTCAGAGGGGCGAAATCTCGGAACCCGCTTGTGCGGACTGATTGGCCCTAGGAATTCTTAGGTGGTTTTTATCACCTTTGATGGTTTTGGATGGAAATTAGTAATCTCTTGTGGTTTTTGAGCCACAAAACCTAGTGCAACCTCGAGCGCAACCTGGCGCAACCGAGCGCAACTTAGCGCAACCGAGCACAACCTGAAAAAGTGTGCAAATTTGAAAATCACCATTCACTATCATAAAGGTACTTTTGACAGCAAACTCGGGATTTCTTTGGCTGAAGTGGAAACTTGATGATCAATAAAGACCTTTAGAGCATTTTGGGCTTCCAGGTGTATTAGTAATGACTTCCCGGCTCCATTCTTCTAATACTTTGATGGAAGGGATGACTCAAGTTGGTCATGGTGATGTTGCATCTCGCAAAAGGGAGCTGGAAAACATGATTGCTGATTCTTGTATGCATTACTCAAGTGGGAAGACATAATATATTTGTCCTGAAGACTATTTGGACTCTGGTTCATGACCTCCAATGATTTTTGTGGGTTCCCTCTACCTAAGGAGCGTCGTCAACGTGTTGAAGCCTTGCGGAGACGCTTAAGTAATGTTGCCTCGACTGAACACCCACATACTGAAGACCCTGGAACTTTGACTTGAAAGATGTTGTCTAGACCCTGCGGTGATTATGCTTGTTTAATGGGATTTCCAAAAATGTTTAGTACTAAGGAGCGCCCCACATTGCCCAAAGTGCTGGGTGCTTCTCTGCTGGAAATTCTACTGCTATTGAAGTTAATGAAACCCCTCGTCTTGAAATGCTTTTACCTGATCGCCAGCCAGACTATAGTGGTAGTGAAGCAGGTGGTGAAGCTAAGCCTGTGGGAGTTGTGAATGATTCACAAATCCCCCCACGGTTGCAGGAAAGTCACACCAGTGGATAGAACAATGGTTTCAGAATCTCCACTCCCGCCAGCCCCAGCCATTGCTCCGTCCTGCCCAGCTTCGCCTCGTCCATCCGTGGCACCCTCTCTTCCTCCTGCACCGACAGAACGAGATGCAGAGAGTGTTGGGCCAGAAACACAGGGTGGTGCTCCTGGTCGTGTTGTGAAGGATGCTGAATACTATAGGCCAGGAACTTGTGATGTAATTTGATTAATTTGTTTTCCCAACAAAATGAATCAACATGATAGTGTTGCTGGCCAGGCTGTACCGTTATTTTCATCCAAGGGGAGGTCAGGTAAAAGCATCTCCGGAAGCAATGAAGATGTGGAGCACGAAGGAAGGTCGTGCCAGAGTTGATACAGTATGCAAAGTACTTTGTTGAGATTCCTTTCCAAGTGGCAGTGTTTACCATTCATCTTGGCAAAATGATTTCTTGTTCAAATATCTTAGGTGCTAGTTTGAAGGAGATGTTCAAGCAACATGGATCATTCGAGACCTTGGAAGTCCAAGTTCGGAAGCGATCTACCAAAAGTTTCGAGAAGGGAAAATCAGGTGGTTGGTACACGAAGCAACACTTGGAATCGAAAGAAGGTTGGACCAAGTACCTGTCTTATTTGGTTGTGTTGTGCTGATTTTATCATATGGTGGCATTCCCAAAGTGTAATTGGAGAGTCCCACATAGTAAATGTACTGAGGAAGATGATTGACAAAGCAGTCCAATGGGCCAAGAATTGCAAAAACCACAGGGTCAACAAGATCCATGGAGAAGACGAAATCTTCATCGTACTTTCCGAAACGTTCAACTCAACAGAGAAGGATGAAGAACAGGTTGACCGAGAAGGCCGCATGCAAGTTGAGGCCTGCCATAAAACATCTCATACTCATACCCTATCCTAACCCCCCAAAACAGATCATTTCCTTCATGCTATCAGGATGAGAGTGGAAGCTTGCTTGACTCCGACCTCCCAGACACCACCGGTGACCCAGAGTCCTGGCTGGCTTCTGCCAACGGGGCAGCATCGTCGGGTGAGACTTCCAATCCTGAGCATGCAGTGGGGAATACAAGTGCTGTTCTATCCTTCAAGTTAGAAGCTTAAATAATTGGACATCAGCATTCTTGATGTTAGCGCTGATCACTGATGTTCTTGAAGTATTTCTGGATTTTTTAGGTGTTGATCAATTAGGGTATCAAATACCTGAGGTTGGTATTCCCGACTATAACAGCAACGACAAGTCCTTTGAGTGTGTTGCCACAATTCATCAGCGTATTGGGGACGAAGATCGACAAGATTCAAGCAGAAATGGACCCCGTTTTTTTTGAGCAGTAGCAGTAGCAATTCATCATACATAACGGGGTTGTAACCCTACCCTTTGTCGCAGGATCGCCTGTCTGAGCTGGGAACATCAGCAAGCACTCAGCTCTTTGGCTGATGTTGGTGGGTAGATGTGAATCCCTTTGATGTTTGGGTAGACTTTGGATCCCTTCCAGGATTTTAAGGGGTTTGGTTCACTTGAACCGTGTTTTTATATCAATCATTTCCACACATCTCTTGCAACCGCCCCTCATGTAGTTTTTTCAGGTTGGTTGAGCAAACGCAGAAGCTCTTGAACGACATGCAGTCCAACTATCAGTCTCTGACAGCAAAGCTTTCAGAGGCCACAGTCAATCCAGAACTCATGGACAGGCCATAGCTGAGTCAGCTTAAATGTTTTTGCTACTGAACACTTGTACTGATGATTTTTTTGTTATTCGAAAATGAAACCGATACTTTGATGGCTGTAGGCTGAAACGTGGCGAGATTCAACAGCTCTTTGTACAGTGCACTAAGCTTGATGTGAACATGAACGCACATTTGTTGAGGGCAAAGAAACTTGATAGCACCAAAAACATCTATGGTCGATATGATCCCTTGACTTGGAACCCCAAACTTTTTTTTTGGTCTGACCTCAACCCCTTCGCCGGCTAAGGGCAATGAGCTCAAAGACATCTTCAAAGCCTAGTGACAAGGGGCCGGCGAAGGCAAAGGCATCGCCCAAGCACAAAAGTAGAGCGCCTAAGGCCAAAGCAAAGTCTGGGAGCAAGCCGGGAAAGCGAAATGCATCCAAGGGCTCCCCCAGTGAAACTTAGATCGACTTGATGGATCAACAATTTGCATTTTAGATTGATATCATGCACGTGTTAATCAACACGTGCTCTTGTGGGGTCTGCTTACCTTTGAGCATGTGCCGTGTTGGGGTGTGAGATGAGCTTTTAAGAATATAATTTTCAATACCACTTTATGAAGCGATACGGTGTATACTCTGCGAGCACCCCTAGTAAACACAAGTGGCCATGCTTTTGCAGCTCAGCCATACAATTTGCAGTGGGGAAAAATGAACATGGTCCGGTACCTTACACGCCGACTTGACATAGACAACATATGCACCAAGCAGTACTCTTAATAGTAAACCTACTAGAGACATCTAAAGACGATTCGAAAGCACGCCAGGTCTTAGCGATGATGGTGGCAGTTCTAGTGACTTGACCGCAAATGAATTAATCGTGGCTTCTTTACCCCCTTTCCCCCTTGAGCTTTTTCAGGGGTTGTTTCCACCAACTGCTAACTACTGAGGTGATGGTGATGAAGAATCTCCCGGAGATGAGATCATGGATGCTTGGGTGGATAGTTTCGCAAAAGGAGTTACTTGGCACAATGGTAAGGCTTGGATTCTTAAACTTCCAAGTTGTTTTTTGGGTCAAATCCTGAAAATCAAGGCTCCAGCAAAAGATGTACTATCACAAGTTCGTAGAACGCAGAATCTTTTGGATCGACATGGTCCCTCTGAATGCAAGTCTAGTCAACTTTTGTTTTCTTGAGGATGAAAGGTTTCCTGATAAGAAAAAAAATCTAATGACCCAGTTTTGGAAGCCCCCATTTCCTCAACAAAGGAGTCTTCGACAAGAAGGTTTCTGAATTGGCCCGGTATCAAGATCGCCATGGTAGAAACAGTAGCCGGACCATGCATGCCTTCATCCACAAGAAGGGTAAAACCCTCCCTGTCCCAATCACTTCTGTGAAAACCCGGGTCAAGATCCCACGCAAGAGGAAGATCACCGGTCAGCCTTGGCCGGTTCTGCTGCTTTCGAACTGGATCAAATGCTGCTGTGAAACCGCACGTTATGGAGGGTTTTTCTTTTTGGGTGGGAAACGACTGGATAGCTGGCTTGAAGTAAAATCTATGCTTGCCACATTTTGGAAACGGCATGCCAACATCGATGGAGAGACCCCAGTTTGTCCAGAACAAACACTTCCGATTTACCTTCATGGTGATGAGGGACGTGGACAAGCTAAGAAACCACTACTTGTTATAAGTTACCAATGTGTGATTGGATGGGGTGGTCCAGACCGTGTCAACTCCGCCAAGTTCTTTGGAGCTTATTGATTAACGTTTTGAGAGTTGGGGGAATAGGAGGGTAAACCTGTTGTTGAAAAGCTGGGTCTTGTTTTTCTGTTAGCCACTGAAAATGTGAGGCACACCTACACCACCCGGCTTTTGTACACAGTCGTTCCATCGGAGAATTTTGCCCCCAAGAACAAAACTGTAGATCTGCTTCTTGAAACGTTGGTTTCTGACATCAACAAGCTGCAGGAAGAGGGTATTGAGGCCATTAATTTTTTGTTTACATTTCAATCCCCCGAACTGGTCCCATATTCTACCTCCCAACAAAAATCCAATGAGTTTGGGGGTGTAAAGTCATTTGGTTTTCTTTTGGTCGGTGATTGAAATTGTTTAACTGCAGTTTCAGGGATTGGATTGCAAACGTAGGTCCAATTCCGTGGGCAAAAGTACCGGATCTATGTCAAGTATTGCGGAAATAAAGGCGATTGGCCTTGGTTGCGGTCATCAATGAAACTATATACAGGTTTCACCAGCGATAGAATTTGTCATCTTTGTGATGGGCAAGAGCCTTGTTCTTTATACTAGTGCACAGTTCCCCACTTTTTTCTTTTTAACCAAAACCGATGAGTGTCCCTGCCAACAGCATCACCGTGCAGCTGCAGGAATGGTGGAACCTCACGCCAGGTGGGCCACTCCGGACTTTGGATGCCAATGCGGTGGTTGAAAGTCCCTTTTGGGGTGACAGGAAACGATCCCCACTTCGATATTACCCCAAATGGAGATGACCCTAGAAAAATCCTCATCGATTTGGCTCACACTTATGCGATACAAGGTTGGGGAAAAGACTACTTAGCATCAGCCATTGTTTTCCTGTCTGTCCATTGTGGTGTATGGGGCACGCATGGGGACTACAAGAGCAAATTGGATCGAGCCTGGGGCTCCTTCAAGTCATGGTGCGTCACAAATCGGAAAACGACTTCAATTGAAGACTTCAGTCCTCAATGTCTGAAGATTAAATCGTACCTAGTCAATATAGTACACTTTTCCTGTTCAAAGTGTGTTCTTGTTTAAACCAGTACTTTAGCGGGTGGCTTGGATTTAAAGGTGCTTTCGATCCATTTGTTACCCAAGGTTGCAGGACTTTCCCAGGGGTCTTGGAAAGGGCTTTGAGACAGCCCTACTTGGCAAATGGTTGGGCTCTATCCTGCAAGAGTTGAACAGAGATACAGTCCCAGTTACCTAGAAGAATATGTCACATTTTTTGGCTTATGTTTTTGTATGCCATGATGTCCCAACCCAAGTATACTCCTTTATTGGTACCCTTGACGATGTTTCAAGGCTGCATGTGGCGATATGCTGGATGTGCTGAAGTTCGGGAACGCTGCCATGAATGCATTTTTTAGAAGTCTTTATCGCAACGGCATCTGGCTCTCTCGTGAACAAGCGAGCACTGCAGTGCAAAATTGCTGGAACATGACGGATTCTTGTTTGCATCTACTCTAGGTGATGGGCTGGTGTGCCTAAGGGCAGTCCACTTATAATGAACATGTCAGTTACTTAGGAATCATATGGAGCTTTGGCGAGACTGGCGGCTAACAAGTCCTGGAAACTTTGGTACAAAAGACCGAAAATTCACATGCAGCAACATATAGGGCAGCTTAGCAGCAAGCAGTTGCAAGAATCAACAATTGTGACATTGGAAGGTTTGTACTGTAAATACGTTCCATTTTCTTAGTTAGATTCCATTAGCTGAAATCAATTGAGGCTGAACCTGCAAATCCAGATGGCCAACAAAAATGCCCAGTGGTTTCTTAACCCGGCATGCTGGAAACTTACATACGTTTTGATTTTTTTTGAGTTGCTGTCAATGCTACTCCATGATCAGTTCATTAAATTCTCTGCCTTCTTTTGAGGCCAGGCATGCTGGAGTGACGAAGATTTTATAGGACGAGTTTGCCGAACAGCTAGGAGAACCCATAGCATGCAAATGACATTTCATACAATGACCAAAAGCCTGATGAATTACCATCGGGAATGGAATAAGATTTGTAGCTCTCCCACTAGAAGGTCCTGAGGACCTGGCAAGCTGGCTCGAAGGTGACAAAGATGTGCACATAGGTCCAGGATGGTGGGAGCTGGGCTGATGGAAACCCCAAACGAGCAGTTTTTTTCAAACGAGCACTTTTGGGTAAAACGAGCAGATTTACCTCAAACGATCAGAAATCAAACTCGCACAGAAATTAGTGTTCACTTGAAGCTCTAGGTATAATTATTTTTGAAAGAACTACGAAGGTTTATTCCATAGAATGTGACTTGAAATATCGTGCGTGTGTGCATATATACTTCAAATATTTTAGCATATGTCCACAGCGGCTACCCCAATCATTCAAATACTTCACCATGTTCACCCATTGTCCTGATGTCTGAATCTTTCTTTAGTTGTATATCTAGGTCTCAGCTATACCGGCTATACCAGTGTATCAATATGCTGTATGTCTGAAATACTTTACCTTTATATAGATTTAATTAGATTTACATTCGATTTACATACACATTTATATACACCAAATGCCACACTAAATATTCCATACATGGAGTATATCCAAAAGCTTAGCTTTTTAGGGTGCACCACCTCCCATGGCACCTGCAGTGTTCCGGAGAAAGGTTCCAAACAGGGCCTACAAAAACTCGACAGTTACACCGGGGGTCAAACAAAAGTCATTTGAATTATTTACAACCATAGTAGCCACACATAACAACCACACTTCAGAAAATGAAAAACATGAAATTTGAAAAAAAACATGTGCATTCCAAGTGTGGTTTCATCTGCTCTTGCATCAATCCCCATGTGCAGGTAAACCAGCTTATTAGTTTTTTGTAGAAGCAGCCAGGAAGCCCGACTTTTCTTAAGGCGTTTTGGCCTTAAAAGTTAAACTTTACTCATGCACCAACCTTTGAAGGTCTGTAATGCAGTGTTCTAAAGGTCCCAGCCTTTAGTGAAGTTTAAAATGATTTTGAAAGCTCTTGGCATTGATTTCTATGGTTGTCAAGAAAGTTCCCTATTGCTGTTGCATGTAGGTATCATCTATATCTGCTGATAGCTGAAATGGTCGCCTGTCATCGTGCGGAAGCCTCCGCCTCTCCCGTCCGGGGCAGGGATGACTAAGAATCTTGCTCCCAAGCACCATGAAAGTTCAGGAGGTCAAAGTCCAAAGTCCTCAAATCCTGGGGAATGAATTTGGTCGGTCAGGAGGGGTTGAGGTCAGGGAGTCAAGTGGCGTCAGGGTGTAGGGGTATTGATACATGACAATACAAGGTGAGAAAAACATAGGTATATACACATGATATGGTAATAATGGTACGAAGTAGATGTCAAATATCAAAATTGAACATAGACACTTAGACAATACGAAAAATAAATCAACAAATACTAAATACACACGATAAATGCGACATGTTCATATATTTTCCACACAGCTTCTCCTGTAGCACCAGGTCCCAAATCCAAGCATTGTTCTAGAATGTCTTAGACGAAGGTGCAGGGTGAGTGGCATCAATAATCCAGTTGAACAACGGCAAGAAAACCCTCGTTGTATTCTACTATGCTGATTGGTTCACAAGAGTTCCTAGTTAAACAGTCTACCAGGTAGATCCTGATTATAACTAGGTACAAAATGGTACACGGAACATTTTTTCACCAGCTATCGGATGCATGATCAGTCACCATCGGTCCATCTGCCTTTGGAGCATTGTCCAAATTCTATATGCTAAAACTGAAGGGCTTCATTGCATCCTCAGGCCTTCAATTTGAATTTTGAAAGGTCTGTTCTTGCGGTGGCAAGATGTCTGGATAGTGGCATCAAACGAGTATCTTAAACTCAAAAATGGGACCTCAGGCAAGTAACAATGATCACTTCTTTCTGCTTACAGCAACGGT
>OMLO01003805.1_pt1 | contig 12496 bp, 13 predicted proteins | sample 1674811 | NCBI WGS metagenome assembly OMLO01 (sample SAMN06265003, study PRJEB25207) | coral metagenome | isolation source: Coral host | place: Mexico:La Bocana,Puerto Morelos, Mexico | collected 2008-11-13
TTTCTATCTAACTTCCGTCAACTGCAGATGTATCACATGTAAGTTCGACAAGACAGCACGAATCGCACACTCTCCTTATCCAAAGTTGACAACGGACTGTTCAAGTCCAGTGGTTGGCTTGAGCTCCTCTACAAGATATTGGTGTGATGTACACACAACAACTTCTTATGGACCTGGCCACACGAATGCACAAAGAGGTCAAGTGAGTTGGAACAACAACAAGCATACTGAACTTCGTTTGTGTGTGGTAAAACGAGCATCCGTGAACTTAGGGTTTTCGGTGTCGGTAAGTTGCTTGTGGATTGATTGTGACTTGTTGGTCGTCTTGTCGCGTTTTTGTTTCGTGTTGAGATACGAAAGGCAAATCTTCGATTTATATATTTTCATATGGTAGCGGAGCTTGTTTGGACCTTAGGGTGATGCAGAGTTTTCCTGGAAACCCGGGTCAGGGGAGGAGCAGCAGCACTCACCCTCCAATGTCTCCAAATACTGTCCCTGCCACGCAACATGACACACGCATGATTGATGCCAGCCACCTTTGAAATATCATTTACAATGCGCGGAGCAACAAGCATCACCCTCCCCAAATCTAAGAAAAATTTGCCGAAAACGGTTGAAGTGTCATGTACAATGTGCGGCCGATTTCCGACCATGATCCAACCATGAAATTGCAAACCTGAGCCCGTCCGTTCGCAGAGCTTGCCTTTTCCCCCTCGGCAACGCATTTTGTATTGATTATTGCAAGATTTCGCGCTGCGGCAATCTATCCAAATTTCACCAAATGCTCCGCCTGCCACGAAATGTGACACTGCAACATCACCAAATACTGCTCCTGCCACGAAAAGTGACCCCCATGATTGAGTCTGCTCACACATATGAAACAGCGGTCAAACCATGGGCACTAACCGTTAACCCTTTTCACACCTCGAACAGCTCAAGGTACCTGCGGTAGCTTATCCATCACTGTACATGACTCTATGACTCTAAGTGAAATTCACAGCCTCCTAAAATTTTGCAGCTAAGACTTGGTCTTAGCTGGTGGAGCTGTTTGACACTAGCAGGGTTTTCTGCACACCGTGAACTTTCAACCGTCTATCTCCTTGACGCCCTGAAGCAAGTTCTGCTTCCTCGGCCTGTATGGAGAAACTGTGGGTTGAAATCAATTCCACCAAAGGCTGCATATGAGCTTGGTTTGGCATCTTTGTGAGACCGTCAGCAGGGTTGCGGTTATGGGGAATCCAGCGCAAACGTGCTTGCAACCTCGAAAGCGACTCATGGATGATGGCGGCCTCCAAAGCAGCGCGGTCATCTTCTCCTTGATATTGTTGCTCCGGCGAAGCTGTGCTATCAAAGACAGATTTTGCATCAATCACTGCAATGGTCAATGGGTCTTCAAACTTCGGATTCTCCGAGGCAATGACCGTAGGTGGTCCTCTCAAACCCATAGTGACCTCCACATCGTCCATGAACTTCTTCGGGTCAAAGTTCGAGTGCTGGAAACTTCTCCATGTAGCCACCTGCTTCTCCATAGCTGCCAAAGCTGTAGAAAGCGAAATGCTCTCGCAAAGCGTTGTAGAGCCTGCCTTCCTTCTCAATCTCTTGGATCGCCATGAAATAAGGCTGATAGGGGCTTCTGCACCAGCATTGAGGCGAGGATCTGTAATGCCTTGCAACCATCCATGCTGGGGTTTGTTCTTGCCGGAGGGATCAAAGGAAGAATCTGCAATCAGAACGTGACGTATATCTTGCTCTGCAATGTAGTGAATCTTCAAGGTGATCTTCCGGCTTTTCAGCATTGTAACCACTTCGTTGCAAGCCAGTGCGTCAGCTACCGTAGGTTCAGGAAAAACTCCTGAGAGGATCGAGGCTGATGCGGATGCATCTGGTCTCCCTTCTCTAGCCGTCCAATTGATGGACGCCACTGCTCCTCTGAGTTGCGTGATCCCATCTTCGTCAAGCTTGATCTTAGCCGCGTCCTTCTTCAGAGTTTTGTCCCTCAACTTGACCATTGTCAACCGGTTTTCCACGTAGTCCGTCATGGAGTACTCGAAGCTGAAATCCTTCAATTGTTTCAACCTTCTTCCGGCGTAGCCAGTTCCTTGGGGAGTGTCTTGAAGAACCACGACCTTGCCGAACTTGAGCTTCTTCTCCAACTCATCCATCTTGGCACGATGTCTCGGGCCACCTGCTTCCAGAATGTCGTCCACCTACAGGCTTTGGGTTTAAGACTTGAATCAAGGCCAAGGATGGTATATCACATATCATATGATCAAAACCGAAATTTCAATATTGCAGGATCTTGTGACTTGCGAGCAACCACAATTTTTTCTCCACTCCCACCAGTCCAGTCATTGCGACACCTGAGCACCATCTAGCTTTCTGGGTGAGATAAACGGTTTGAAGAAACTGGAAGAAATTTCTTTACCACAAATTTGCAGGTGAGCTTGACATCATTTTAAATCACCCTGAATCGCTGGACCCTAGCTCCGTCGCTACCAAGGGCACCATGGATACCACGGCTTTCCCTTCCAAGCCAACATCGTGCAAGAACGCAGCTTTCTCAGATCTTGTCAAATCTATGTTGTCCCATTCAGCTACCATGAGCAAAATACATGCGAAAATGGCTGCATGAGACTCACGTCTACACAATCTATTGCATGCCCAGCTGACTCGGCCAGCAGTAGCTAAAAGTTGGACTGCTTCAAGTGGGTGGAGATTCTTGCACCTCAAGAAACACCCCCACAAGCGGCTGAGTTCTCTTGAAGGATGGTCCCAAGCGCCAACACCGAGAACATTCTCAAAGGGCTTTGCCTCGTACAGTGGGCAATACCAGATCATGCAAGGAAACTCTGACTGACCCCAACTGCTCAACTTTACCCGGACATGAAGGATGGACATGGACTGGATTGAGGCAATGATATTGTAATGCAGCCGAGGTGCTGCTGGTGCGGCTGGCAATCTCTTGCCATAAGAAGTTGCATAGATCGACATAGCATCCAAAGATTCAGGATCCAGGATAGAATTGCCTTGAGATCTGCATACCGCTGGTGCGCCAGGTGGAATTTCTGAAGCATGCTCCGCATCACGCATAGCCACATCTGCTGCCACAGGCGGCCCCGGCAATGCCCCTGCGGCTTCCACAGCATCTCCAAGAGCAAGGCCCTCACTTTCATTGTTTCCCTCCTGCAATGATGGTGGAAGGGCTTGCTTCAACAAAGCCTGCAAAGTCCGAGTCGCTTCCTCAATTTCGTTGATGGTTTTTCCACCTTTGTAAGAAATAAGCCAAACACCTTGAAGCAGGTATTGACAATCTTCATTGACAGTTTTCTCTGCTTGGTCTAAGGTAGCTTTGATGTTACACTTTGCTGTAGGCCCAGCATTCTCTGAGGCGATGGCCACGGAGCAATCCCACTTGCCCTCTGCGTTCTTCAATCCAGTCCTGCACAATTTGCCCTGCTGTTTTCCTGGGCCAGCCCAAACGTTGATATCTACAGAGAGTGAATTTTTGCAAATCTTTGGTGTTTGTACATCTTTCATTGGTATACCACGACATGTTGAATTCGCATATTTATCGTAATGACATGACATTCAAATATCAAAACGACATCTGCGTCTTATTATAGGGCCATCGACATTGGCCCTCGCACGAGCAATGGTGGAGAAAAGGTGGGGAAGTGGTTGGCCGCTGAGTGGGAAAACCATGTCACCATATGGCTTGTAAGTGGAATGAACAACAATAAAACTCCAAGATGTCCCTCCACCAGAAATGACCTCTATAGAGATTCTAGCTCCAAAACCATCTGAAGACTCCAGAAAAAACAACTATAGCCTTCCAAGGCCACGAGTCACGCCAGCAAGCTTCATTTGTGCAGTAGCCACGAGCCCGCTTCTTCCCAGCATTCGTCGGAACTTCGGCCATTGCAAAGTCTTCTACGAACACCCGCAAATTTTAGGCTGAATAATCTGATTCATGGACCTAAGCGCTAGTTTTCTGGCGACTCTAAAATTGAACACATTCAAGTAGCTGTGCACTTTCTATTGACAGTTTTTGACTCCTGGAACTAAAAGCCTTCAAAGTTTTTCATAAGGAAGGCACAGCTTGCGGGCCCTAAAAAAAAATCTGCAGAAGCAAGGTTCCCAGCAATCTCAGGAAAGGAGTCTTTGATCGCCCTACAACTCATGAGAAAATGCGGCTTTCAGCATCTTGTTCCTTTCATCTTTTCCCAAGAAACCATGCAAGAAACCATGGTGCTCTAATAATAAACATTGGAATTTTGAGAAAACCTCGTTCGACATCTCATCTCACAGCTCGAATTCAACATCTCAAGGTGATCTGGCAGCTTTTTTTTGCAGTTGCTGGCTATAGGGTTTAACGTCTCTGGCGTTCGGCTAGAACACCCGATTTGTTCTAGCTGACATCCGAGCTGTCAAGAAGCAAACTAGTCAACGTCCACAGTGTCCACCATGCACACAGGCGAGGCAGAGACCTTGGAAAAATCTTGAACCGTGAATGGACATCGCTTACAATACAAAGGTACCACACCAACAAACACTACAACGAGCTTGGCCAAGCTTCTGTGAAGCAGAAACATGCAGGGCATCTGACAAGAAAACTTAACAAGAATTCATGGCAAAAATTTTTAAATGCTGGGGGAGTTACGAGAGTGGATTTTGCAACCACAGCAAGTCCGGACGGCACAAACGTCTTCTGGTCAGATTGAGTAACAGTTTTCCATACTGTGCGAATGTCATACTTCTTGCCCAAATTGTTCGCTGCCTGACAATCTTCCAAGACGGTTCGTGGAAGTATCCATAACCAAAAAAGCAAGATGCAACTTGTTTGATCCTCACTGAATCAATCATATACACTGTGAATTTGCAAAAAAATCGCGCGCCTTCAGCAAGGCCATGACGGATCCAGGGTGAGGAACAAAGTAGAACTTCTTCTGCGTTGACACGGAGAACTTGTCCTGTGACTGCAGGATTTTCAAGAAACCGTATACGTTATCTGCTCCGGAGTTCTTGTACCCATCCTCGAAAGATTGCACCTGCCAAAGGGACAAAAGAGGGTGGCGGTACTCTTGAAAACATATGATTGGGCACCACGATGCTAAAATCATGGTTTGAATGGCTGAGCAGAACTACATCCACCAGCACCAATGTGCAATGGCATCTTTACACACACACACACACTTGATAAGTCACGTAGACGAAATTCTTATATTGCGTTTGTGATTTCGGGAAAGCGTGTCTTTAAGTGACTGAAGTATGGCTTGCCATAAACCGTGTGCGTCAAGATCTGAAAAAAATGCTGAATGTTTATACTCGGTCAAAAGTGTTTACGGTACAGAACCAAAGGTGAAAATCTTGGTTCACTCCAGAATTAAATCAGTTGGGAAATAATGGTGAAATAGAGTGGCAAACAACGCAATGTGACAGCTTGTTCAACAGTTACAAACCAAACCTTATTACGACGTCTTACTCTACCAGGAAAAGGGAAAATAAAGCTCGAAAAGGGGAACAGATCGAGTTTGACTCACTCACACACACACACACACGCACTAAGAACAGGTTGATTTCAAACAACTCACCTTCACGGGGTGAATGAGGGTGGGCCTCGCAGGCACACAAACACACACGAAGCCTTGTCGTTGTAGACGATAGGGGTCGTTGCTCTGATCTTCATGTCAACAAAAGCATCGTCTGCCGGCTTGTCAGACTGTGCACTGCCCCCCTCCTCCTTCACGAGAACAGTCAACGCAGCGATGGGTTTGGGAGACAAAACATACAGTGGCCAAGCTGAGGCGCCCTTCTGCAAAATTTGCAAGCCACCTGGATGCTCGTGTACCACTTTGTAGTCCAGTGGTATGTCCAGCACCTCTGGCTCTTCTTCCGTCGCAGCTACCTGCGCAAATAGGAACATATTAATGATGTGGTTAATCAAGTTCTTGTTTGTGGAAAACGTCATCTTCATTGAAAAAGAATATTTGCGCGAAACTTCGGTGAGTTCATGCATATATGTACGCAAATATCAATGGATCCATGATAATAAAGGGTCATTCGAGCAACTGTCAGAATACATCCTGCGCATTCAGATTTGGCATGTTTGCTTCCTGTCCTTGCGCTTGCTCAAAAGAAGCCAGTTCTTTAAGTTCCGCCAATGCTTTTACCAAAACATGCGTGGTATAATGCAATCTACAAACATGTTTGCACCGCAAGACTGGTACATCAAGTGTACGTAGATGCCACTAAGGTTTGTCCCTAATGGACCTATGGAGAAGGCTGTGTGGAAAGCAACTCCCATAGCAATAAAAACAAAATGATTGCATTAACTCTGACACACGCTATGGCCCCCAAAAAGCTTCACAAGCTCAAAAATTGCCGAGACTGGTCATTGCATACCAACGGCTTTCCCAGACTTAACCATTTCAGTGCTCTTGCATACCTCTGTGCTTTCAACAAAACTTCAGCAGCCTCCTGCGTCTTTCGTGGCTCTGCTTCAAGCGGCTCTTGGACCTCTTGCTCTTCTGCTTTGCCTTTTGATTTTGGCTCAGCAGTCTTCCGCTTCTTCCGCGTCTCTGCTTGAAGCGGCTCCTCTTTGGAATCATGCTCATCTGTTTTGGCTTTTGATTTCGGTTCAGCAGCCTTCCGCTTTTTCAGCGGCTCTGCTTCAGGTGGCACCTCTTGACCCTCGCGATCATCTTCTTTGGGTTGTGCCTTTGGCTTCAAGAAAGAGTTCATGGTGCCACCATGCTTGGAAGCACCAACGTTGGGAATAGGTGGCAAGGTCAAATCATACGGCCCGTAGTCCAGCACCAACTCTGCACCTCCACTCACGCCATGCCCATTGTGTGTGCGGACCTGCGCCAAGAGGTCCCCTAATCGGAAAACCCAACCAAATACTTATAATATGTTTAAACTGTGGCTATGCCAGGAAATATTCCCGTATTTCAGTTCTACTATAATATTTCATGGTCCCAAGTTCTGACCGTCATCAATCTACTTTCTCGTAAGGGGGCGATTGTAATATGAATGACTCTTGCCGAATAGTTATTACCAAATCAATTTGGAAGTGTCCTCGTATCTGCTCAAAAACTTCCATTCAATGGAGAAGTACCAAGACAATTCATGAAGCCTTCCCAGATTCTGCCTGCGCCCTGGCTACACCAGACCGGCCTCCACTTTCAACAGGCCTGTGTTTGGCCCTTCATCCAAGCACACTACCAATTTGACATTTGCAGGTTTGTCGCCACCTGCATCAGGAAAGGTGGAGGAAAAGAAAATGGCACTCCAAAATAAAAACCTGAGGGGGGAAACGAAATCCAGCAATGAGCCCACGTCAGAGAATAGTTCCAAACATCCTAAAAACCACCTCTTTAAGCGGTGTTTCCCTTAAATCCACAACCAACCCAACCGGGCCAAGGGGGAATCGATCAGGCAACCTGCCAGACTTGACTAATAGTACAAAAGGCCTGCAAAATGGCCAGTGGGCCAATCCTACTTACACAAATAGGGCTCATTTTTTGTTGCCATTTTGGAGCACCCCCCTCCCCAACATCCCTCTAAAGTCTCACTTCGTCCGAAACGCGTTTGTCATCAAGAACTTGGAACCTGGCTCGGCAGCCTCAACTTGCATATTCACAAAATAGTTGCCACCGGACCCCAACTATGTCTCTGCTATCAACAACATTAAAATCGACTATATAAAGGTGATCGCCTATTACGTTCCAAATGAATTTCGCCAGCACTTGTACGTTGTAGTGTATCCAAAAGGAAGATTCTGTATCAGCCCCTTTACTAGAAAGAACTCGAGTTGCCTGCAGCGTTCAGCTCACCGGCCAAACCCAAGAGGATAAAGTAGAGCTCTGCGAATTCCTCGTTCTGGACATAGGCTCGAACAACACGATCTCGAAAACGAGCATGGCCAGGCCTGGCCAAACATGCCTGCAACCTTGGGCGCAGTGAGGACATGAAAAATTTGCAGCTGACTTCTCACATGCAAAGAGGTTGGTGAGAAACTTCTATCATTCACTTCTTTTCGAAGCTATATGAATTTGTCAAATATTTTCTGTTCAACTTTGTCATGATAATAATAGGAGAAAAAGCCAACGCTTGAATTCAAGCCCAGCAACGTCTCTTGAGATGTAAAGATTGCGGCTGGGCAAATCATGGCGGTAGAACCTTCTTCTCTGCGGCCTGAAGTGAAAACCCCTAGCTTTCCTTTCGCAACCTTTGATGACATCAAGGCAAAGCTCTGTTCTTTTGCTTCCTGAGATGGAAGATCGAAAGCAGGAGACAAAGGCCTCTCAACCAAGTCTAAGCCACACCACCTGTCTTCATCCCACCGCGGTTGAACATCGGCAAACTCTAAGAATCTTCCCTTGCGAATGTCATCACATCGCACATATTGCGGGTGCGACCGCAAGGATGGTGGCACGGTAGGCAAAACGGGTGACCCCGCTGTGGCCGGAAGGAAAAACTCCACTGCACACTCATTCTGATGCCACAGCTGATGGTCGGAGGCATATAATGTCACCAAGCGAGTTGGAATCTCGAAGCGAGAACATGCAAGGGCGAGGTTTGGGCTTGCAGTTGTGGTGAGTATGATGATGCCTGAAGCCGACTGAGCTCCGAAAACATCGTTCAATGCACGAGCATAGAAATTTATTGGGCGAGCCTCAGCACCGAGCGTTAAGGCAACGGCAAGGAAATCCAGCACTTTATGACATGAACTAGTAACTATTTAGTGCTCCGATTTCACAAATAATGTTCGAAATCCAAGAAGAATGATGATCAAATGATAAGAACCAGCACAAAAGCTAAACCAATTGAATAATTGAAACTGCAGTACAGCCTATAATTTTGGGCGCGATGGATTTAGTTGGCGTGGCCGCTTTCTGAAGCTCTGAAATGGTTTTGGCCCCCTTTGGCTCAAACGTGTTTTTTTCCTCATGCGCTGACGGCTTTCCCAAAAAATGACCCAAACACGAAAAAAACACACTTTCTAAAACGTGTGTTTTTCATCCTTTGCCTCCGGCTTTCCCAAAAACGACCCCAAACACGAAGAAACCACACTTTCCTCCGGCTTCCCCCCCCCAAAAAAAACATACTTTCTAAAACGTGGTTTTTTCATCCTTTGCCTCCCGTTTTCCCTAAAATGGCACCAAAGCCGAAAAAACCACACTTTCTAAAACGTTGTTTTTTCCTCCTTTGCCTTCGGCTTTCCCAAAAATGACCCTAAAACACGAAAAAACCACACTTTCTCAAACGTGGTTTTTTCGCCCTTTGCCTCCGGCTTTCCCAAAAAATGACCCCAAACACACCTTCTAAAACGTGGTTTTTTCGTCCTTTACCTCCCGTTTTCCCTATAAAATGATAAACTCTCAAGTTTGATCAATGCACCGCTTGCACTATAGCCTCTTCACAGAGGCAATCATTCTACTAACAAACACATATTGTGATTGTTACATTGCACAACTGTAATGAGCAAAAAACCCCAAAAACATGTTCTGAGGATCACGACATTTTGGAATGGGGTTCCGTATCTACTTTAGTTCACGCGCTGACGCACACCAATCTTCTACAAAATGCAGTGATCTCCAGTCCAGATCTGCCGGCTAGGCGCAAAAGACCACATGAGGACAGCCTTCGTCTTAGAAGCGCCCTCGATGCATTCCTCTGCGTCATCATCTTTCATGTCATCCATGAGTTTAGCGAAATGGTCTGTCTGCACCTCAGATGTCTGTTCATCATTCGGAGCAGCATCTCCTTGGGAGCGCATGAATTCACAGGCGCCTCCACAACGCACTCTCACCTCAAAAGCTCATCAGAACAACAGGTATAATTGGCTACAGGTGAAAGGAAAGTAACAAAGCATTTGAAACATTTTGTCAACTCAATTGAGAAACCTTGTCGGCTGGTTCACATCGAGTCGGAGCATTATGGACCACGTGTGGCACTGAAAGTGTGTCACGAGCTTTCACCTCGGCCACGCCCTTGCCTTTGATGTCCATGCGCAGCAGCAACCATTCTGCACGGCCGGTGTCGCTGGAGGTACGGGATTGGACGGAGTCAATCTTGCAATCCAAAATTTTTACTTCAGACCCAAAGTTCTCTTTCAACTTGGCATGAAGAGCTCCCATGTCGTGAAGATCAGGCCCTGAGAACACACCCACTCGAACGCGCTCAGCTTCTGGTGGCACCACCTCCTTGACAATGTCTAATAAGCCACATTGCATGCGCCTTCTGCTGGCGGCGGCATCAACCAGAAAGAGCAGCCCATGGGGCAACGTTGCCACATCCTGCAAAAAACAAATTCAGGTTGATGAGCCGGAAAAATTGAAAGTGCATATGTCTAATTAGCCTGGCTAGTTCAATGCACCATGAATTGAATTTTTCTCACTCCTTTTCGAATAAATAGGAAGGTTCTTTCAAGAAACTTCCACTGCTTCTCACTCAGAAACACACGCACGTCCTTCTTCAACTGATCCACTTCCTTATACTTTGTGATCCGATCCCAAGCAAGCGAGGCTTTGACCCGTGCTAATTTGGCAGCTTCTTGCTGCTGAATCTTCTGGGCTGCTAGAAGGTCAGGCTCCGGGTCTTCCTCCGCTGTTCCAGTAGCCCAGGACACGAAGTCTTGCGCATGCTGCACTTCTGAGTAAGCATTTTCAGCATCAGCGGGCCCTGAGCATGCGGCCAAAGCAGCTTCGGAAGCAGCAGCAGCTGCTTGCTTTTCTGAAGCTTCTTTCTGGGCTGCGGTCAATTTCTTAGATTCTTCTATCTCACTCAAAAGCATGGCCACCTCGCGAACGGACTCCACTTTCTTCCCTTCGCTTAAACAAGCAAGCAAGTCGCACCTCATGTCTGCGCTAGTCTGGAAGCACAGCTTCAGTCTCTGCCACGAGCATGACGATTGGTGTTCAAGGTTCTTGTGTTCGGTGGTCTTCACAAACATGTAGGCCAGCGCCAGGGGCTTGCAGTACTGGATCTGGAATTTGTCGGCGGTTATGGTAGCTTTGTGGGAATCCAAGTCTTCTGCCTGAGATTGAAACAGAGTCACGGGAGAAGTTCGACCACTGTTTTTTTTATGAGACCACGGGATCTATAAGGGAAGGGCCCGGAGTTGGGAAGAGCTATGGTCAGTGAGTGCTGGGCTCGTCTTAACCAAAAAATCGAAGTCAAACGTGTCATCATATGGGGCTCATAAATGTTCTTCAGTCAAGTGGCCAGCTGCTGCAATGCGGATAACTGCCATTCCACTGGCAGTCTTGCTCTCTGGTCCCCCATAAAGAACTGGTTCGACAAGATCCAACTGTCCTTAAGCATGTGATGGATGCCTCTGCTCTTCACGCGGTTTTCGAGCCACTCCACCACGTCCATATGGACGCGCTCGGATGCATCCATCAATTGGTGCAAGACACGCCCAGATTTCTTCTTGAAGACGTTGGTGAGATACTTTTGCACGTCTTGCCGCTTGGAGGTCAGCAAGGTCTTCTTCACCTTGTGGGCACTCAGATGGTGCCGTGGCAGATTCCACAATTTCACGGGGCTTCGAGTCTAGAACATCTTAAAACTTCTAAGAAAATGATCTGGCCTCATCAATTAAGCGAAGTTTCGCGCCCAGGGTAGATTCCAGAAACTGGTTGTGAGTATCCTCATGAGACATGAGCATGTGACCTTTGCGAAACAAGCAATCACTGTTCTCGTACCAGAGAACATCAACGAAGATTCCATGCTCCAGGTCATCCAGCAACGTGGCCAGATCTGTCTGAAGTTCGCCCTGCTTCCACTTCCTTTTAAGATCCTGTTCAAACAGGTATGTCACGTCTTGAGAAAGGTGAGGAGATCTTCGAATCTTTGCTATATGAGCTTTTGAAGCAAGTGGTCAGTTTCTTATAAACCTAGATGCCGTTAATTCTGACGGTGGCTCATACATAAATCAATATATCTTCGGTGGCCCAGTAATTGAGCAATTCAGCAAGGCAACAGAACCTTATGTTTCGACAAAGCACCTGCATTGCACAAACGAAGCTCTTGCCATTGTTCAAAAGGACCTTGCCGTCCACGTCAAGCCTGCAGTTCTGACCGTGCTGGTCGGATGCCAGAACAGACGGACCCTTCAGGGTCGTTCTGCCGTAGCAGTCCGGCAATGAGCGGATGAGCTCGTCCACAACGGCAGGTTGGTGTGGACGCCAACCACTCTCTTCACGGACTGAGAGTTCATCCAACTCCAGCCGGCATCCCCCCACTTTTTTCGGCTCAGGGAAAGCCTGCATTTTGAATGCTGTAAGCCAAAAACTCAAAAGATGATGGAGGCTTGCATGTCTAATGATAATGACTATATGAGCTGTCGCCAAAATTCAATTGCTGCAAAATGGAATATCTTTTTATCCTTCGGTTTGAAGGTCCCCTTCGGTTTTCCATGTTTGGCAAACGTCTGTCTTTCAAACAGTTTTGGCTTTGTCTGTTTCTCAACGGCTTACGTGACTTTGGT
>OMLO01003806.1_pt1 | contig 12495 bp, 4 predicted proteins | sample 1674811 | NCBI WGS metagenome assembly OMLO01 (sample SAMN06265003, study PRJEB25207) | coral metagenome | isolation source: Coral host | place: Mexico:La Bocana,Puerto Morelos, Mexico | collected 2008-11-13
TCACGGTCAAAGGCGAGACGCTTTCTGAAGTCTTTTGTGGCCAAACCCCGTGCGAGGAAGGCTGCAAAGGCTTTTCGGCTGGTTGGATTTCTGGAAGGACACCATTCGCGACCCTGCTACGACAGCGTGAGACAGGCTATTCGTGGACTTGGTATGTCAACATGGAACAACAGCTGGAAAGGGAACTATTGGGGCGGAGGTGGAAGGAAGAAGGCACCCAAGCCTCAACAGCCAAAAAGGAAAGCAGAGAAGCCGCACGACGAACTGCCAGCATACGACTCGGATCGTTGGGCTTCCTCATCTACCTTGTCATCGTCATCGAGGCCATCACAATCTGCAGGGCAACCGTCGGTTTCGGACTTGACGAAGCTACTCAAGTCGATTGTGGAAACGGGGCAGCTAGAATTGCCGGAGGAAGCGAAGGCTCTACTTGCTGCACAGGCGGAGACAGATGCCAAGGAAGACATCCAGCAAGAGCAACGTCTCTTGAACGCCAAGCGAAAAGCTCACGGCAAGATCTTGAGATTGAAAGATGCGCTGGAACGAAAAAAGGAAAAATTCCAAGTCTACAAGGCTGCCCTCAAGGATCAATTAGCCAAGGAAACCGATCGCTTCCACCAGGATGTGGAAGGAATCAACAAAGCGATCCTGGAGACGGAATCTCTCTTGGTGCAGCTCGAGCAGGGCAATATGGGAGAAAAAGATCAACCTGCCGAGACTATGGAGATCGAGTTGGACACCCTGCTGGACACCACCGAGATCAAGGAGAGAGCTGGGCTACATGCAAAATTAGCCTTAGCCGAGAAAGAGAAACAGGAGATGGCCGACAAGTACGAAGTCATGAACTCGCAGTTGATCGCCATGCAGATGCAATACCAGCATCTCACTCAAAGTCTTCGTGCACCTATGAGTTCACAAGCCGCTGCATGGAACATCTCCCCGGTTGGATCAGAAGATTTGGCTGCGAAAGGATCGCCACAGATGCCGCGTGCAGAGCGACCCATCGGACCATTCACCAGATCCAGCACACCGCGACCCAGATCAGGCCCATACACGGAGACGAAGACATCCTGTGCTACCGAGGCAAAGACACGCAACCCACTGGAAGAAGATGGGATGGATTAACCGGGCTTGGACGCTGTAGGTGTCCCGTGGTTCAATTTATCCTTGATTGGTTCCTGTATGAGCGTCCTGGTTGGATGCATGGATCTTACAGTGATGGTATGCCCTGTCGTCAAGAGATTCCTTGTCTTTCCTCGAGGTTGTGTGATTTTGAAATGACTTCTGATGTGATGACCCCAGAGAATAGTGGGAATGGTGAAACCGCCATTATACACTCAGGTTCACTGGAAGGTTGGAGCAGTTCTCAGAAATCGATACAACACGACATAAGGTCAAGTGGCAGCAATCCGTATTTTGACTGGTTTGCGAAAAACGTGTGGGGCTGTACCCGTTTCGGCCCTTACTATGACAGTGAGGCAGGTGGTAGAAGCTTGTTTTGGACGGATCCGAGAACTTGCCTTTCACCTGCAATGCTTTTTCAATTGAGTGAGAGATATCAGACAATGACATCATTTTTCAGATGTTGCAGAGAAGAGCGGGGCAGCAACCGAAGGAACCGAAGCCATGAAGGCATTTCGCCTGTTGCTCAAGAGAATAGACCGGGATTGGTCTCAGGTTCACTTGAAAGCGACAGCGAAGAATGCTCATTTGCTCACATAGTGGGGCCAGTGCTCGGAAACCTCAAAAGAACAGCTACAAGAGCTAGTGGCCTTTGTGTATGCCATCCATGCAGACAGTCGAAGATACTTGTGGACTATTCTACCAACTGGCATGGGAAAACGGAATGGGGCTGTACCCAATGCGCTATTTCGTATTATGCAGTCGACGCAGTTACTCGGCATGGGAAATCGGAACGGGGCTGCACCCGAATGACTCATTCTCCAAGCACATTTATTGGTGCCGAGTGGGAATGCATCCAGGTTGGCACACCCTTGCTGTGTGGCAGCGACAATGGCATCCACAACCTGAGTGACCAAAGATACATTGATGTCACAAGTTGTGAGGATGAGGATGGACTTCTGACTCTTTTCAAGATTTTCCTATGGGTTCATTGGACTGGGTCTTCCCTTGTCCTGACAGGACATGCGGTTGCTTTTGTGGTGAAGAGACTCTTGTTCTTGAACTATGACATGAAGCAGTCAACCTGCTTATTAGACTTCGCCTGGCAAAGTCTGAGACTTTGTGTTATCGCAGCGGTTGCCCTTTGGCGAGCATTACGACCTACCAATCAGAGAGCAAAGTGTTCTGTCATGGTTGGTCGTGTGAGAGTTCAAAGACGATGTCGACACTACAAGACGCTGGTATGGCAGGCTTTATGGATGTGCGTGATGGTATCCAACGCCCATGCAATAGACGTGCACCAAGGGATCTGTAGTGCTATTACCCCAGATCCCATGACACCAATTTCGAGCAAAATCGACCCAGACGATGTCATCGAGGAAACATTCTTGGACGACATTTACGTAGCCCTCCCCAACGACGAAAATGAGGCACTGGATTTGCCACCCAGACATTTTTGGGCAACAGGTGACAGGGCACGGGCTCGTTTTGAGGTCATCACCCAACGATATCCACAGCGAGCAACCATAGACACATATGGGCTTAGGAATGTATATCTCGGGAACCGATTTGCACGGTTGCAATCGACGAGCTTCGACGAGATATTGGCGGTCGTTGCAGGCCTTTGGTCGGCCTATTCACAAGGTCACCATATGAGGATCTTCGCTGCAGATCCACAACCACCCGACTGCCCTCCCGAAAGCATCGTATTAGTTGTCGAGTTCCCAACGCAAGACCAAGACAACACGGTGGCTCGACCGGTATTGGTCGACACCATCCAAAACGGTGACATCACAGACCGTAGGACAGGCTATGCTGACCGACGTACCAGAGCAGGATCAGTCTTCACTGTGCCAGGGTTAGATGGTATTTGCGCCCCAAGGGGTATGGACGATTGCCTGCTTTTTCACAATGAAAGATTCCACTCTCCAGATGATGAGGTGGAGATTCAGTACGGAAACTACATGACAGTTCACCATACCACATTTCAGGTACGGTACGCGGCTTACTTACATCGGTTTCCGCGAGCACAACAGTTTGTCCGTGATTTTCTCTGGCGATGCACCCACTTTGGGATACATGAATATTGGCTCAATGTTCATTTCACAAGAGGACGGCTGGGAGAAAGGCATAATCCCAACATACTTGCGTGGAGTCGGGCGCACTGCAGAGACATTCCCAGTCTCCTGACTGAAGTTACTGCTGAGTGGGCCTCCCTGGGAGCAGATCATAGCAGCACACTGATTGTGGTCTCACCGCAATCTGCGTTGCAGAATGATCAGTCGACAATCCATCTCATTCTGACTGCGGCCCAGATCCCCAATTGGGCCCCAGTCTTATTTAGTGTATATGTCCATCTGGATGGGATGAGAGCACAAAAGGTTGAGACACATGCATGGACTCTCCCCCCTTCAAGGACCCATTGTGGACTATATTCACCTTATTGGGTATGGTGAGTTTGTAAGATCCCTGGCGAGCAGTCATCACATTTCACTAGGACGCACTAGATTTGAAGGTGAAGAGACGATCCTCAACTTACAAACTGGTGGGAACTATGCCCTCCACATTCACTTGCCGTCGGTTGTCGAATTTGTTGCTGCGACTGCCCGTCATCTTGTCAACACACGGCCTGTGAATGATACTTCCTCTGACGATGCCGAGGATGCGTCAATGTTGCAGGTCCCCACAATCTCGATGAGGAAGAACAGCATCGAGAGGTTCAGTGCAAAGATCTTTGACTCAAACAATGGCGACGATATCGCACCTGAGGAGATTGCGTACCCCTCTCCATGCATCAACGGTGAAGATAGTCTCCAACCCAGGATGTACAGATCAGTCCCTGGCGGTCAAGACATCATCAACGTTATGAGTTTTAGAGGCGACAGCGATGGACCTCTACTGCTCTGCAATCTGCTGTTTTCCGCCAACAGCCGAACGTACAAAGCTCAAAACACCTTGCAGCACGGATTGACCGGAAAGACCAAGTGACCACCTTGTACATTGACACGAGAATTTACCCACTACCTGGAGCCTTTGAGCATATGGCCCCACAAGGACGACGCTACCAGTTGATGCCGTCCTGGGATGAGCTATGTGATCTTCTATCAGCAAGGGGTTTTGACATGGATTTGCCGGTCAAGTTCATCACCTACGGTCTCAGAGAAGCACATGCGGGACAAAGACTTGTGAGAGTTCCTGCGAGGAACCCAGGAATCGTGCTCCAAGCTGTGAAGAACGTTTGGTGGGACGTCATCATGGACAATGGTTTTCAAGTTTTCCTGGTTGATCCTCAGCCGGAGGACACCGCACACGACACTGTAACACTACTCATGGAAGTGTTGGTACCAACAATCGATGGAGACGTTTTGGCTCCTATATTGTTTGAGGTCCACCGCTATGATGATACTTCTGTAGGTGCTGATGAGTCGCTGAGGGCAGACTATGTTGACCGCCGGGCAAATGCGGCTCTTATCTACAGACTTGGAGGTGTCGATGCCCAATGTGCCCCTGGAGGGTCCTCGTGGTGTGTCATTGAGCATCAAAGAAGGACGTACAGCGATATTGATGATCGTTTTATCGTCCCATCAGGCAGTTTCATCCAGTTACAAGTTCAACCGATGCGGTGGCACTTGTTGGACTGTTCGGATTATTTCCACGCAGCAAATCTGTTTGCTACAGCGGCCATGGCGAAGGTTGCTGACCCGACTGATCCTTCGATCTTTGTTCGGACGCACGCGGTTGATGAAAACAACCATCAACAAGGCCACAGAAGCCTTGTCATACACCGTCGTCTTTTCAAAGATCCAAGCGCGATATGGCACATGACCTCTAGCCTATGGAGGGACGTTTTGCAAGACACTTCGACAATGAGACTTGTATATTCTCCAACACCTCCACAGCTGGAAGCTGAAGGAAGGTTACATATCATCGCTATGCAGCGCTCGATGATTGCAAGAGTTCCTATCATTGTCAGTTATTTTCTACCTCCTGAGCCGCATGATGAACAACCAGTTTTGATTGGATCTTTTGCATCCCAGATTGCAACTCCGACGACTCTTCGGACCTTGCGTGGTATTTGCCTCCCACAAGGGCATTCGAGAATGTCTAGAATGGCGGCGCATGTCTGGTGTGAAGACCGTTACCACACGTTCCACGAGACACTACGACCTGAAGCGGGAACGCACATACTCGTTTTCGCGGAACGTGACGAAGATCCACAAGGATATGAAGAAGGGGAAGAAGAAGAGGGAACTGATGATGTTCAAGTCTCCCTTGACGCTGATCCTGACTGCACAGAATCTAGCAATGAACATCAGAGCACAAGTACGAGCAGTAGCGATGACACTGGGTCAGCTATCACGGGTGGCAGTTCTCGGAGTGACGTCCGCTCCTACTCACATCGCAACGTGAACTGGCGAGTTACTGTGAGCCTACTGCTTATTGCAACGCTGCAATCAACTCCCCTTACAATGATGCTGATCCCATGGATTACAATCTGGCAACTTCTTGACAGGATTGAATACGGAGAACTTCCAAGACGTCTCCAACCCCATGTCTCTGACCGCTGGTGTGTTGGGGATGTCCAGGATTTTTCCCGTGTTCCCCCTGTATGCGAGAAGCTGACCTACAATAAGACGCTGTCTTATGGAGGCAATACCAATGCCCGGCATGAACCAAGGGATCAATACTCATGGTTCTTACCAATCAACTTGGCACTTGGGTGCAGACATGATCTTGTTCGTCGGCCCTTTCATCTATCCGAAACATCATTTGGTGGATCCTATGATGGAGACATTGCCATAGCCCTGTACGACAATATTGTCCGACAGACTTATCGGCTCTCTGACATCCCTCCCGCGCGGGACGTTGAAGTCATTTTTGGATCGATTTGCCAATCACATGTGAAATCAATTCCTATTTATATTGCGATCCTGTATACGAGGAGTCATTACGATATCTCCCGGCAGAATGCGCATGATTTTGTGAAAACTTCCATTTGGGTCGTGGGTGCCATCTTTGGCAAGCTCTGCCCTCCTGGAAATCCTCCGCAGTCATTCTACATCGGGGATGAGGAGAACGGAGACATGGAAGAAAATGAAAGTCAACACTTGCAAGTTGTGGATGTGAGAGGTGTGATAGACCTTGACCTTTTGGACGATTACAGTATCTATGGGTCTACGATTGTGATCACGGAAGTGCACCGCGGGAATCATGAATTTGTGAAGATTGGGCCTTCTGGTATCAATGATCAGCAGCTCAACACCCTATTGATTCCATGGCCGCCAGAAATTATCTGCACATGCTTCGACCACATCCCGGACATTCACCACCTTGGTCATCAGTTTCTCGCTTGTGCTGATCCGTTTGACTGGGACACGGTTGAAGAACTGCACATTTATTGTGATGGTAGCACTGCTTTCTGCAGCGAAACCGGCAATGCCTTCGCACGATGTGCGGTTGTTATCACTGCCACCACGCAATCGGACAACGGAACTGGATACAGCGTGCTCGGTTTTACTGGCGGCTCAATCTGCACAGATCAGGATTCCACGCACTGGTGGGGAGCGCAAAATGCACAATCAATGGAAGCTGAACGCACAGCTGTCCTTCTGAGCATGCTTTGGTTCCTGCAGTCCCCTTTTGCCATAGGACACCGCTGCACGATTTGGTTTGACTGCATGGCAGCAGGTTACGGAGCCTCCGGATTCTGGAACTATCCCCATGACTCAACTCTTGCGGAGTTAGTAAGAGGCGTGGGACAACTATGCGAGGAGTGCAATCCTGGACTCTTTCACTTTGAGCACACTCATGCACACGTTGGAGATCCGGGTAATGAGCTGGCAGACTCAGCAGCAAAAGCTTTTGCGCAAGGAAAATTACCCAACCTCCTCTCTCGCATTGATATAGCTTGGCTGGTTCAATCGACGGTTCAATACGGATCTTGGCTATGGTTCCATTTCGGGACCTACATGGGGTTAGATGATCTCCCGCCACTTGCTGACCAGTGCATTCGACTACCAGAGCCGTCAAGATTGACTACAGCGCCCCCATCGTCGTCATTCATTGATAAAGATGGAGGTACTACAAGTTGGCACGTGGATATCAACATCGGTACGGTCAATGTCAAGTCTCTTTATGCGTGCAATGACGATACAGATGACTCTATGTATACTCCAGCGAAAGCCACATTCCTCTCACAACAGTTGGAATGGGGCGGTTATGGACTGGTGGGTCTGCAAGAATGTTGCACGAAAAGTACAGGAATCTCAAAGATAGGTGATTTCACCAGAGTTGCAGGTGAATCGAGCAGCAGAGGACAATTGGGGTGTGAGATTTGGCTCAGCAGCAAAAAAATGCACGTACAGGTCCACGATATCTGTGTTTTACACTGTGATGAACGTCGCCTGGTGATCCGGGTGCAAAATGCATCTATTGACCTTACGGTAGCATCACTCCACAGTCCCCATTCTGGATGCACATTGGAGGAACGCACGCAATGGTGGAGACAGACATGCTCAATCTGTCAAAGAGCCGGCAAGCTAGCTCCACTTATTGTGTGCATCGATGCCAACGCACAGATCACAACTTCGATACAACACATCACAGGAGACTTGCTTGATGGAAAAGAAAACGACAATGAACAGCACCTGCTTACACTATGTCGACTCTGCAAAGTATTTGCCCCCAGCACTTTTTCAGATATCCATTACAATGAGACTGGAACATGGTGGCACCCATCTGGACAGTGGCTGCGACTTGACTATATTCTTGTACCACAGGAATGGTTGACCAGAACTTCTCAGTCATGGACTGACACTGACTTCGACATGGGGAGCACATATGACGACCACAGACCAGCAGGTTGTAGAATGACACTTGTGATGAAAAAGCATGGCCCGAACATCGCACGTGGAACCTACGACTGGAGCACGATAGATAATCCACAAGCAAGACGAGATCTCGGAAACCTTTTACAACAGATCCCCAAAATCCCTTGGGACACCAATGTGCATGAGCACGCAACTCAGATTCATGAAGCGCTCCATGACTCTATGTGGAAGGTGATGGGTCCTGCGCGATCCACCAGGAAAGCATGTTACATCTCAGAATCTACTTGGGCCACCAGACAGGGCAAATTAAAGCTGAAAAAAGAGCTACTCAACCGTGACAAGTTCGCGCGAATCACATGGACCCTATGGGCCTTCTCATCATGGCGCCACAACATTACATTTATGGAGACTATCCGACCACACCTTCGCTGGATGTTGAGTTTTGAACGTAAGTCTGCTTACATTCGAAGAGCCCTGGTGGATACTGCGAAAGACTTACGTCGACACCTACATGATGACCGCAAAAACTTTGCCAAACAGTGCGCTCTCAGATGTGAAGGACAACCATTACAGGAAGTCTTTAAAGAGCTCAAACCATTGAGAGTCGGTGGAATCTTCCGGAAGCGAAAACAACCACCACTGCCACTGTTCCGACACAACGATGGACATGTAGCGGAATCCCCGAGCGAAATCGCAGAAATCTGGAGGGCTCATTGTGCCGGCCTTGAGGCAGGAGAAGTGGTCACTGCGGACCAGTTGATTGCCAATGCTCAAAATGCACGGAGCCACCGAAGATGCCCCTATGTGTCGTTGGAAGATCTGCCTACACTATCAGTCCTTGAACGACATGTCCGCAAAGTACAGTGTGGCAAAGCACCAGGTTGTGATAAGATTCCTTCCGCGATATGCAAGGGATTCTCGAGACAGATCAGTCGCCTGCTGTACCCCCTTTTACTGAAACAAGCGGTGTCATTACAAGAGGCTGCAGAATTCAAAGGTGGACTTTTGGTGGCGGCATACAAAAACAAAGGCCGAACTGATGATGTCAAGTCATACCGCGGGCTGATGCTGACATCGATCTTAGGAAAGACCATTCGTTCAGCCTACAGAGAGCGTATGCTACACCTTTACTATGGCTTTACCTCAGATGGACATTTCTCAGCAAGGCACCGAGGGAACGTGGGACAAGCAGCACTTGTGCTGCGACTATACCTACGACACTCCAAAAACCAACAAAAGAGTTGTGGTGTGATTTTCCTTGACATCCAACATGCCTACTACTCTGTGTGCAGAGAATTGGCAAGCGGCTTCACAGGTACTGATGGAGAGCTATGCCGAATTTTCCAATTTTTCAAGTTGCCTCTTGATACAGTGGAAGATTTGAAGCGACTTATTAACAGTGGATCAGCTATGGACATGGCGGGTTGCAGCGCATTCCACAAGTCACTGTTACATGAGTTGGGAACCGCCACCTGGTACAAAGTGAAGCATTCAGACACCATCACGCAGACACACGGGGGGAGCCGTCCAGGGGATGGCTTAGCAGATCTCATTTTTGGCTACATATTTGCCCGTATGCTGGAGTCGATGAGAACTGCCATGATTGAAGCTGGAATTTGGGACCCTCGACCTTGGACCTTGGGCGCTGAGCGATCAAGTGTACTGTGTGATGGCTACATCCCCAGTGACATTCCCAGTAACCTGGAAGTTTGTTGGGCCGATGATCTGGCGCTAGCCTTGCAGGCAGATACGGCATCTGGGCTAGTTGAAAGGGTGCAAGCTACGGGCAGTTTTCTCCTACGCTGGGTCAAACAATTCGGTATGTCTCCCAACCTTTCCAGGGGGAAACGTGAAACACTCTTGCACCTTCGCGGACCTGGCTCTCGTAAGATCAAACTGGAGCTTTTCTCCCCGGAAGACCCCACGCTGGACATCTTGATCAATGATGAGCAGGCAGTACAGCTACGGATTACACACCAGTACAGACATTTAGGAGGCCAACTCCACTATGTCGGGAACATGGTCCAAGAAGTGAAGGCCAGATGTGGTATGGCGAAGCACGCTTTCGCAGACTACCGCCGGAAAATCTTTTCCAACAAGAACCTTTCACTGAAACACCGTGGTCAACTGCTCCAAAGCCTCATCTATAGTGTTCTCCGATGAGAATTACGGAGCGTGGCCGGCTCTTGACATACATGCCTACAACAGGTACTCATCCACCACGTTGCTCTTGGCCAAGAAAATCTGCTATGCGGATCAGCGAAAGGAGGAGGTTTGGACACGGAGCGCGAGACGTGTTATGGCCGATTTGTGCATGAGCAGCCCACAAGAGTCATTACATGTTGCCCGACTGGGGTTTTACACGACAGCGATACATACAGCGCCTGACTGTGTTTGGATGATGATTGCAGCAGAGCGCAGTTGGATCAATCAAGTCGATGAAGCACTGCAATGGATGTGGCAGCAACTTCACAACAGCACTTCATGTTCCAACTTTGTAGATTTCATGTCAGAGTGGGCCAGACAAGTTGTCGCAAAAAACCGCACTTGGAGGGGCTGGATCAAAAGAGCAGAACAACATGCAATACTGCAACGTTGCAATCAGGAGCTTGTTGAACAATGGCATGCTGACTTTTACGACAAGCTTGTCATGATGGGTTTTCAAGTACCGGCAATTTCGTTGACAGAGATCCAAACGGACTGTGGCGGATTACATTTTTGCGGGCCTTGTCTACAGCTCTTTCACTCTCGGACTGCGTGGGCGGTTCATTGTTTCAAGAAGCATGGTAGACGGGAACCGCTATGACGTTTTGTGGTGGATGGTCAGTGCAAAGCATGTGGGGGACAATACCACACCACACGCAGGCTGCTTGCACACCTCAAATACAGTCGCAACTGTGCCATCGGGCATGTATGGGCACAGGAACCAGTCGACGACGTTCTACCGGGACGCAATTCCGCCAAGGAAGATCGAGACCGCAACTTACCGCTGCCATGTATTTCTGGAGGAAAATGCGAGACGCCGACGGATGTGATGGAGAGCTTTTTTGTGGAGCAGACCTGTGACGATACATTCACAACTGACCTCGAAAGTTTTCTACACGGCATTTCGACGGACAATCCTGACATACATGAATGCGCAGAGGAGTTACGGACGCTGATTCTTAAGCAGATCATGGCGGCAGACGACATCCACAGGACTACCATTTCTCATCAAGAACGACTACTTGGTCAACAGCGTCATGGGTTGGTTGCAGTTCTAGCTCATATCCTCACAAACTGGACCGCTGATTGGCTATTCGGAAGTCAAATCTCGGAAGTAACTCAACCACTGAGCGACTTCACCACTACGAGTATGACATCCTTGAAGTCGGAAGCTATGCAGCACATGGACGAGAGGACGATCACTGGACCGACTGACAACCATATGCCAAGGGTCTTCTACTGTGAGATGCTAGCCATCCATTTTTTCTCTGGGGCCAGGAGAAAGGGTGACTTCCAACAATGGATCGGTACTTTGAGAGTACCTGGAGGATTCTTATTGACAGCCATATCCGTGGACATTCTGTTCAACGAGACTTTGGGGGATCTCACAAACAGAGAGACACAACGTCGGTGGATTGGATTGGCTTTGACAGGCGCAGTGGTGGCTGCGCTGATGGGACCTCCGTGTAACACCTGGAGTGTCTCAAGGTGGCGATCTCTCAAAGGCCTAGACAAAGGGCCGAGACCGGTCCGATTTTCTGATGCGGTCTTTGGAGCTCAGTCTTTGAGGATCAAAGAGATCCGACATGTTCTCCTTGGGAACTCGTTGCTCTTTTTTGCCTTCGACATGGTTCTCGCCCTGGGACTGTTGAGGAGGGTGGCGATCCTGGAGCATCCAGACATACCTGTCCGAGAAGCTGATGTACCAACAATCTGGAAGACTGGTGCTTTTGGAGCCATCCAACGGCTCCCGGGGGTCCAGATCCTGCAGATACATCAAGGCCTTCTTGGAGCACATTCGCCTAAACCAACAAGGTTATGCGTTACGGGAGGTGTTGATTGCAGGAAGCACGTTGACCACCACTCAGTGTTTCCAATGCCCCCTCCGCTGCGAATGCAGAAGGAGGGCGCAAACTTTGCTACGGCAAAGCTCAAAGAGTATCCAAGTCATCTTTGCTCGGCATTCGCTGATGCAGTACAGGACTGGATTGACTCGGAGAGCCAAAATTTTGTCCTCGAAGACGCACAATCTTTCGCATTGGCAACGCAGGAACTGGTGGAACCATTCCGCGTTGATTATACAGACCTTTTCGAGATTGGAGCGGATACGAGGGGCAGGGCAAGCCATTAATTAAGTTGCAGGATGACGCGCCGTGTGTGCCCGCAGTCAAAAAAAAAATTGGAACTTTTGGGACTTTGCAATGGAAAATTCCTTCCTTTTTTTCCAATAGGAAATATAGCGACATTTTTCCCCTGAAAATTGATGCTTGGAAGACGATCCTTTCCCTTTGGGGGGCCATCGGCCTATTTTCAGGGGCTTTTGCTGTTCGTTTTACGG
>OMLO01003807.1_pt1 | contig 12494 bp, 7 predicted proteins | sample 1674811 | NCBI WGS metagenome assembly OMLO01 (sample SAMN06265003, study PRJEB25207) | coral metagenome | isolation source: Coral host | place: Mexico:La Bocana,Puerto Morelos, Mexico | collected 2008-11-13
GGTTCAAATACATACATGCGAAAAATGGCGGTCGCACCTCACTAAACGCGCGCGGATCCACGCAAAAGTGATATTAGGCTAATAAAGAGGGACTAATAATCACAATTCAAACTTGTGTAAGAAACGTTGTTGATTACACGCTGCGCATTTTAAGGTTGAAGACATGGCAAATTTGCTTTTAAAGGTTCAAATACATACATGCGAAAAATGGCGGTCGCAACTTAGTAAACGCGCGCGGATCCACGCAAAAGTGATATTAGACTAATAAAGAGGGACTGATAATTACAAATCAAAGTTGTTCAAGAAACGTTGTTGATTACACGCTGCGCACTTTAAGGTTAAAGACATGGCAAATTTGCTTTTAAAGGTTCAAATACATACATGCGAAAAATGGCGGTCGCACCTCACTAAACGCGCGCGGATCCACGCAAAAGTGATATTAGACTAATAAAGAGGGACTGATAATCACAAATCAAAGTTGTTCAAGAAACGTTGTTGATTACACGCTGCGCACTTTAAGGTTGAAGACATGGCAAATTTGCTTTTAAAGGTTCAAATTCATATATAACAAAAATGGTGGTCGCACCTCACTAAACGCGCGCGGATCCTCGCGAAATTTATATTGCACTAATAATGATGATCAAGAGTCTACAAGAAAGTAGAGGACACTTTGCTCTGACTGGAATATTGATCAATAACAATCTCGTTCATTTAAGGGTGTTTAGTTAGAGGCCACATGTTCACAGCCAGGTGATCTTAAGATAACTCGTAACTAAGTTTGTTCTCGGTTTCATCAAAGTTGAAGCTAAATACCTTTATTCGTGTGTTACGACATGGTTTGTTCCTATTATTTCCTAGGTACGAAAATGGAAAAAAGAACCTTTTAAAGTTAAGGGATTAGACAGTGCCATGACTTTCCAGAACCTTCCTAAATTTATTTATTTGTGCCCAACAATAACGATAACAGACGGTAGTTAGTGCTATTTGTTATAAAATTAATTGCAAAATTAAATACATACATGGGCGCGCGGAGATATGGAATTTATCTTCGAGTGTTTACATTGATATCGAACGAGTGAGCGCAGCGAACGAGTGAGATATCAAATGTGAACACGAGAAAATAAATTCCATATCTCCAATGCATTATTCTGTTTATTATATAAACACTACTATTATCCATTCCCAAACACGAAAACATAGCAACAAAAGAAGACTTCTGATTGGCTGATATTTTTACACGTAAAAATATCGTATTTTTACATGTGAAAATATATGGCTTTTCTCAGTGGCAGAAATCCCTGTAAAACACTGATGTTTATATAATAAAAAAATATAAGTAAAAAGCTGTATTAGTTGGTTCAAGACATTTACTTGCTACTCAGAGTTTCATTCTGTTTTCGAAGCAATTATCTTACAACTGCCAGAAAAAAATCAGAACAATACACTAAATCCTCCTTCGGCGAGAAAAGTTAAAGCCTTCAGTAAAAAAGCTTCGAATGTCGGAGAAGTGTTAGACTTTTGATCGACACATGACATTATTATTCGACTAGTTCAGCCAATCACGAGCCCCTTTCGCTGGCGAACTGGGTTTTCAAAATGGAGGGGTTTGTCTACATGCGTTTCCTTCGTTCCCCTCCCCCTACCCCTTTTCCTTTTTGGGGGGCTCGCCCCATTTTTCGCGTAGGAAAAATACCGAAGATCCCTTTCCGTGTTCCCAACCAACTTTTTTTTTTTAGGGTTGACATTTTTGATTCACATAAATGGAATATGTCTCCCACAAACACAAATTACATTTCATGGGAAACAGCGTCAAGATTGAGGCGTTGCACCAGTCTTTTATGATGTTAGTCTATAATGTAAAATGCCTCTTCCACCTATAATTTGCATAATTTCTAATAAAAAGAGTGATTCTATCCCAGACTGAGTGTTGTTCAGTTTCATATAACTTCTCGCCATGAGTTCTCGTAGTTCAGCGGATAGACCGGCCTCCCTTTGTTCTGGAGGTCCTGGGTTCGATTCCTGTCGGGGGCTCAGAGTTTTTCTTTTTCCCACGCTCGTGTCATGTTGATCAATCCACCTTTCACATTTCATTACCGAGCTTAAAATTCACAGACTTTATTCACATATGATCCTTAATTTTAGTTTAGAGTACTCAAAAGTGAGCTCGGCGATCCCTATTTTTTAAACACTAAAGAATATCTCTGGAAATATTGAATCGGTGTTCTTCAAACTTGGCACCAGAGTGTTCATCACAAACGAAACAAGATGACACCTGTTATACTGTCGCCATGACACCCCTTTTGCCGCTGGTCCTATCGTAATTAAAACTGAAATTTTCCAGTTTTTGTCTTAACCAAGGACCATTTACTGAAGTCAATCTAATTAAGAGAGACAAGACAATATGATAACCATGTCTATTCCAAGCAGGACCCCCTGTCCTAATTTAAGAGGCTGAAAATAAGGATATTTGGTTTTTGACAGAAACAGACTGGAGTCAAGAGAGTTTCCATGGCAACGACACGGGTCTTGATAGCACAAGTGTTGTAAATATTTTTAAAACACAACAACGCTTTTCAGTTTTCGAATTCGGAACGTTTCGATGTTTCAAACATCATCATCAGCCATAATGAATATATGGCGTTTACAGAATGATCGTTGTTATATATCAACGAGCCTATACAATGAGCCTTTATAAATTTAAATTAACGTAAAATGCAAACTTATTTAAAGTGCACCTAACCCCCAAATTTTTTTTCGCTACATACATACATACATACATACATACATACATACATACATACATACATACACAAACTTTATTTAAATTCGAATTTCTAGATAGCACTTTTGTGCTAGTATCTCCGTAAAAACTTAACCAAACACTAAATACATAAATATATATATAATAAAAAACTAAATCATTATTATCTAAAAAAGCGCAATGATCTTCTCTTTTTTTGTACACCTTATGATGTCATACTTTCTCTTATTTGCATAATAAAGAAAGGTCAATATCTCTAAAACAAAAAGAAAAGATTTCCCAAAAAGGAAAGTGTCATTCTTCAGCATTTTGAAAGGCCTTTTAAATACGCAGCAAATATGTTTTATGTCATATGCACTTTAAGTGTGGTAAAAGTGGAGAGGGCTCAGAGGCGACTGAAATTTTCGAAAATTGAAGGTGCTTTGAACCCTCTCCACGGATTTTTTTCTAAACGTTTAAAAAAAGTGTTAACTTCTTTCGTCTTCAATCTCAAATGGTAGTTACTCTTAGTCGGGCGTGCCCTTTGGCTTGTATGTCGTTGGTAGCAAGGCCTCTGCTCCTTGGAATTGGCAATGTAGGTTTTTTACTTATACCGTTAATAGCAAGATGTTCATAATCGTCTGTGGCCGCTAAAGTTGGCAATGGACACTGGTTACTACTCCCTTTGCAAGAAAGGAGTACATAGCCCTCTGTTGTCTCTGAAGTTGGCAATGGTAGTCCTTCATTTGCCTTGGAGGCGGCAAATGCTTCATAGCGCTCTGTTGTCTCTGAAGGTGGCAGTGGGAGTCGTTTACTTGCCTTGGAGACGGGAAATGTTTCATAGCCCTCTGTTGTCTCTGAAGGTGGTAATGGGAGTGGTTTACTAGCCTTGGAGACAGGAAAGGTTTCATCGCAATGTGCCTCGAGCGAGCGTATTTTACATGAACGAGTGGTCGGAACTTGTTGGTATTCGTGCTCTGTTAAGAAGTCATAAGAGCCCGTCGTTTCGATATCCTCTTTGCGTCGATAAGGTTTTTCCTCATTCTCGGTCATCAACAAGAACTGCTTTGATTTTCTGAAATTGGAAATTTTTCTGAATAAGCGCCTCATGTATCTTGATAGGTGAATTACTGGCGTAGTTTCACAAGTTTTAGCTCTGTTTAAATGAGAGGCTCCATAAGTATGTTTCATCATTTAATGTTAAAGAACTATATTTTGAACCACAGACAAGAGCTATCGCTACATTTTCCATATCTAAGATCTCAGCTAGTAGTTAAAATACGCGTAAGTAATTTAAAGAGCAATAATTGTTGTCTAACAACAAACCTGTTTGTGAGGTGTTCAAGCAAAGCAATAAACGGTGGCCTGTGTTTGGGATTGTATCGCCAACACTGCTGCATTATGATGTACATCCAGTCTGGACAGCGATGTGGTTTGTGTAACAACTTGTTCATTTGAATATTCGACAGAATCTGAAAAAAGGTCAGAAGAAATTCAAAAGCGTGAGGAATCATACTCAACCTCTAAAGCCATTTTCCATTTTCTAAAGCCATTTTAAACCTTTCACCAAATCAAGATGCACAGAGGAGGCAGCAACCCAATGCGGTCTTTAGATTGGAATTAGTAAAAAATTTAAGAGTTATCATTTGTCTGAACTGAAAGGATATTTTTCATGACAACAATGTGTTAATGAGCGTGGTCTACGCCCATTTGCCATAGAAAATCTGCGCTAAATTCGAATGCAAATTATGAGTTAAAGACGGCGGATCCAAGATGACGGGTTAGTGGCATGCCACTGACGTGTTTTCTGGCGATAGGTAGATACCATTTTCGCGAGTATTTTAGATCAAAAGGTTTAACTACCATATTAAGTCTGTTTTCAAACCTAGTGGCCCATCAGGCCAGGACGGATTTCCGGTTTCTCTCTGGAATGCTAGTCCATCGCAGGGTTACTACCAGTACTACTTAACTTCACCCGTACCCATTTATACACTGGGTGGGAAGAGGCATCGGGAGACAGAGCCCTTTACCCTATGACTTCATGACCTCATGACCTTGTGACTTCACGGTTACAACAAAATGCTTTGACGTACCAATCAGGTGTCGAATGTAATAAAGGCACATAGTTAGAGACAAATTATCCCGTAATTCTTCACTGTTTTGAAATCTCATGCAAGTAATTGAAACCCTAAACCAAAAGTCGTGATCGATTTTACGTTTACTTTGTAGAACATTTCTGGAACATTACTATCAGTAGAAAGAAGACACAATTTTTTGGCAAAACCATTAGTAGCAGGGACACAACTCCATCTCTGATCATTCGTATTTAAGTATAAGATATTGCAGGCCATCAGCGAAATTGTTTAGATTTGCGTCAACTGGCTTGTCTTTGAATGCTAAGAAAAGGCTGTTACAATTACACCATCTTGTTGCAATCTTTTCTGCAAATAGATATGGAATTACCTCATCGTTGGTGATGCTGAAGTAAGGCAACGTTTGTTCTCGTGAGCGCACACCGTCGGTTAGGGCCGCGTAAAGTTCCCATACTACAACACCAAATGACCATACGTCACTGGCGTGACTGTAATGCCCTTGTAAAATCACTTCCGGTGCACTCCTGTAAAAAGAAGATTCATTTTCCTTCAGTTTGACATCTTGAAACATGATAGGTCACCATAGTATCTCCAGTAGGCGGGTAATAGCTTAGGAGTAGCTGATTTGATCAAATAGTAGGTTAAATAGGGTTCAACGTAGAAGTCTCATCCAGGTTATGGGAACAAACTGATATAACTCAGCAGACACTAAGAATAAATTCTTGGCGAACCACGGAATCTGTTTTCTTTCGTTTATTGTATTGTCACTGAACCTAACAAAATATATCTTGTGCGTTTTAGAGCTGTGGAAATGTCTGTAAAGAATAATAAAACAATTATTATTGCACTGGACTAGCTTCGACTTCAGCGGACCTAAAACTCTCCTCGGTCAGCATAATTTTTCAAAAATCATACTATATGCTAAGTCTCAGACAATAAAAATTTAGTATTACATACAAAGTAAGTTAGAATTAAGGTGGCTCCAAACAGTTTCGAGCACTTTTTAAGACTTAGATTTAGGCACCGTAAATGTTTCGAAAAATTAAGCTGGCGCTTAACCCCATGAACACATGACTTTGCAAAAAGCTGCGTCTTAACCCGCTTATAAAAATTCTATCATACAGCGTAGGGTTGGCAATTAAAGCAATTAAAGGTGAAATTGGTAGTGTTTTTAGCAGTTTGTACTGTTGCTATGGCAAACTATTATGTCACGAAAATGATTCATACATGTTCATCAGTGATTGGGCATTTTTATAATACCATGATTATAGAATCGACTGGTAAAAAAATGGTTTTAATGACGACTCATAAAAATCTAAGTCTTGAAAAGTGCTGGAATCTGTTGCCAGCCAACTTCAAGAAAATTACCAATAAAGCTACCACTAACCAGCGAGTAGAATCAGGTGACATGTCCGCACTAACCACAATTGACTTACTGGTGTCTTTACCGGGTCTCATTTCAAGAGACTTTGAGCGACCAAAACGGATTATCTGCACCTGTAAAACACCCTTTTCAAAAAAAGGTGTTCATAAAAAGTGAGTGGCTGAGGATGGTCACAGAAATAGAACTTGCTTATGGACTTATTGCTACCGGTTGGACGGTAAATAATTTTTCACAACCACTCTGCACGACATAGTCGATAGTGCAGTGTGAGCAACTTTTATTGTATACAGTATATTTAAGTGAAAGCTGCCAAGATTTGCAACTTCCTTTAAAATTGACCTTAGAGTAATTTGGTATGACATCATTGTATAAATATTGTTATAGAGGTAAACCTGCAATATTGCAATTTATTTCTGTAAATTTAAGATATGACTTCGTGTGCCTCAGTGGACAGTCATTTGAACAGTACATTACATTAGCAATTGTGTTCTTTTACCTCCTCAAACTCCACAACATTCACATGCTCGGCGCGAAGTGCAGCATGGACAATGTGGTTTTCGTGAAGGTACTGCAACGCGGAAGCTATTTGGGGCAAAAAAGTGACTATGCTGGTCTCCTCGCACCGTCCATTGAGAACATACTCCTTTAGGTTTCCCAAGGGACTTGCCACTGAAATCTGAGAACCAGAAAAGATACAATCATTCACCAGGTAGAGAATCAGAGCAAACAAAAAGGACTTTTCCTAGCTTTGTTTAATGCCAAATTAATCAACAAACAGCAACGTACAGCACATAAATTTATTAAAGTTGATAAAATAACTGAGATACTACGCGCGCTCTGATTGGTCAACATAGTTACCCAACCTATGTTCTACTGTACCGGTAAACACATGGTTCTCAATATGGCAGAACCTCGTGAGAACCAGCGCGCATTCATCGACTGGGATATCAATAACGCGAATATCTTTTCATTTAACATATACGTGGAAATTTGGACGCGATGTTATCTTTGTTCTTTTTCCCGTGGCAAAAATATTGCGCCGATTTCGATTACACTTGTGTTTAGAAAGACATTTCGAGCTCTTTCAGTGTTTTTCCACGGTTTTTAGAGGACGCATTTTGGACTAAAGCTGGACTCACCGATCAATGTAGGTTGTTGAGTTAAAATAAAGCTTATTGGCGGTTTTTAAGTTAATCAAGTTCACTGCATGCTCTACGTATAGCTTACCAGTTCCATGACTCTAACAGGTGACGATTTCATCCATAAGTTAATGCAAAGGTTGGGATGGCGAAGGTTAAGAAGCCTTTTGTGATGCAGTTTATCTCCAGAAATGATCCTTTCTCTTACTGATCCATTCTGGAACAACGCAGGCAATGTGTTACGTGTATAGCTATAAGTAGATATCTCAAAACTAATGAAAATGATTAAAACAATGCTAAAACTTCCTAAAAATGAAAAATAACTACACTTGTATTCAAACCGGATGTTCTTTTGATGGCAATCTTGCAAACCTCCCCGCAACATTGTGAATAGATGGAGCAAGTTGCAACCCGGGCGAGCAACTTGCTCAGCTTACTTCCTACCTGTGGTTATCAATTTTGTTAAGATTTCCAAAATGTTTCAAGCACTGCTGCAATATTGTGAGGATAGATTTGTGATTTTCGATATTTAAGAGAACTACAACGAGCTTCTCGATCGCTTGACAACAGCTTTACCAGTTCTTCAACGTCAGCAAAGAGCCTCCATTTGTTTTAGCGTGAGAGTGATTTTGACAAAATGTATGAGATGAGATTTTTGAGCAATGTGCTTGTATGAATTTTTGTGCACAGGCGCTTGAGCCTTGAAATTAAAGCTTTATCGATAATTCGGCTTCAGTAGCGACTTGAGTTTGAAATGTAATCAAGTACCTTAGCTTTCTCAAAGACCTACCTCTTCCTTTGTGATCGAATACGGACTATCTTCACTAGACGAATCTGGAACCAAATTTGTCAAATTAAAAACAGTAGTAAATAACCAAATAAATAATTATTACACAAACGAGATATTGAACCATTCTATCTAATATTTGATGAAAAGTATTCCAGTATGATTGGTAATAAAACTAAAAAGTTTTGTTTAGCTTGAATTGATGATAGTTGGAAATTAGCATATATTTCTTAAAAATTGACAAGTTTTGGGTTCCATATTTTTATGAGTTTGTAACGGATTCTTGCAACACGTCACATGTTTATCAAGGTACTAGTTAAATGATAAGTTGATACGGAGGTGGATTGTAATTTACTGAACTACGTCATCTTCAGAATAAAAATAAATTTTTTATGAGCGGTTATGGATCTAGGCTGTTAAATTGTTTCAAAGCTTGCTGATTACTAATGTCCCTGAAGGTAAAAACTCATCACGTTATAAGCTGTTACCTCTAACGGCTTCTTTCATCACAAGTTCTGATACAACCGTGGCAGGTAGTAAACAAAGCTTCCAGTCATTCCCACCACCCCCTCTGATGTAGGCCTTTATTACGCGCTGCAAAAGATCTACTGCTCGTCTGTTAATCTGCAACTGGGACTCGTGTAACTCACTGGAGTGCGCCTGTAAGTTGGAGCAACAAAAGAAGACAATTATTTTCTTTTGGGGTGGAAACGACGTTTTTCGTTAGCATTAGTTGCTAAATAACACGAGGTAGGCTTGAATGTGATGATGTTACAAGAACTGATAATGGCGAGAGCTTGTAACCATCAACTTAATTTAACAATGAAAATTATCACGAGGATTCGCCAAGAATAACTATAATTGTAGAGCCGAAATCAGGTGTAATTTGTATAGTTTGTGTGGTGGTACAAGTATAGTGTAACAAACATCTGATGACGCGTTGTTTGAAAAAGTAATGTATGTCCATGGAGTTAACACTCTGCACGAGTGTAATGTACACGAGTGTAATGCACACGAGCGCACAATTTAAAACCGGAAACCCACAGAAACTCACAGTGTTTTTTCGTATAGGACTTATACTCTTTTTTTCTTGACAGCCTTTTTTATTGCGGTGTAAAAGGTGTCATGGACCAAGGTGGAAAAAAATCGGAAATATAGTCATCATGTGATACTTCATGCAATCTCATTTCTTCCAAATTGCACCAGAAAAGTGACCGCAGTGCAAAAGTTACAAGAACTGAAAAGCGTCTTACTAACCTTTTCATAAAAGTACAAAATAACGCAGTGCACAGCAAGCCAGTTGTTCCTGTTCTTGTTCATCTTTTTTACCCACTCAGGGTTTTGTAACTTGGGAAGAAATGATAACATCTCGCTGTCGTCGTGTGTTTCAATATTCGCTCGACATTCATTTAGAAAAGCTCGTACACTTGATTTCTCTGATTTTTCATTTGGTTTAAATAAATATCTTATGGCTTCCTGAATGAACACTTTGGAAAATTGAAAAGAGCCCTTCATCTGGTTGGTGTACTTCGCCAGACAGTCTTGCAACTCTAACAACTTTGCCTTTACGATGTCGACAGTAAAGAACGATCCTTTGATTTGCTGGAAAATAAGCAATGCTAGAATACGACGGTAAACAGATAGTCGCAATTCTTTTTCTTGAAGGTCCTCCTTCTTAAAAGTCGCATCTTGGGAGCATATGGACAACCTTATGATTTTTTCAACACCAACCAAGCTGCCTTTGCCACTCTCGAGAGTGTCTAAGAGCATCAGACGATGCAACTGTTGGATGGCGCACCTCACTAGCTTGGGGCTGGCTCGACTGCAGCTAAGTTTGGCCAGAGTCTCGTAAACGACTTGTCTGCTAGAGTCTGGTTTTTGCCAGGACTCCTCCAGCCATGGAAGGACGACTTGTAGAATGAGCTGCTCTTGCTGCTCTAACAATGGTCCCGCGGTATCGTTAAATTTCTTGATTGATTTGTTTATGTTTTTAAGAAATCCTGCTGCTCCTGCAAAATAGAAGCCATAGTCTGACGAAACTCGTCGCAAGAGTGCAAGGAGAGTTTACAGAAAAAGCTAAGTATAAAATGCACATGAGTTTAAACTGTGGCACCACTCTCGTTTATGGGAACTTAACTTTTACTTTTGGACCAAAAGATAAAATGTTTTGTTATATCCATTGTTAACATGCTTTCAAATGCAAAGGCATTTGACTCCAGTTCGAGTAATCCAGGTTTCGAGCCCTAGCTGATAACAATGTGCTGTGTTCTGATAGGCAAGGTATTTGCTCTCACAGACCTTACCGAAAGATGGGTTCCTATAGAATAGCATAGTTTTTAATTTCATAGGTACTGAAATTTATTCGTAACAGACTAGAAAATTGAATTGAGTTTTACAGTCTACCTGTATCCACGATGGCTCCTGCATGCCCAGGATTCAAACTCTGCTGGCGCTGTTGATGATCCGCTGGTACATGGGGAAGGACATCAGCGTTGAAACAACCATGTCTTTTTTCTTTCTCGCTTTGTTCTCGTCGACGCTGATATCTTTCTTCATAGCCCTCTCTTTGTCTTGTTGTTGAATGACCCTCTTGCTGTTGTGTGATCTTTTGATCATTTTCCACTTCAGGGGGAAAATCGTAAATGTGCCGATCTGGATCTACTGGACTTGAAACTACAAATATATAATCAAGATAGACGTTTTTGCTGAAAGAGGCACTATCTTTAAGTCATTTTCTGATATTTCATTTGGTTTTGAGCAATGGTATTGGCAATGTAGCATTCATCAAGTATTGTGCAGTCGGATATTGAGACATTCACAGATTTGTTATCTTTTTAAATTTAAAGATACTGTTTTCAGGTTACTTAGGAAATGAACAAGAGTTATGGCTCACCATCTCAGGAGCTACATGAACTAAACAGATTATTATCATAGACAATAATGTTAGGGCATGTCAAATCTGTCCCGTGCCTTCATTTATAAAACACGCGAATTTCCTTACCGTACTGAGGGAGAAAGCAATTCATCTCAACAATTTCAGTTTAGACTGGAACCAGTAACTAGCAACTGAAATCTGAGAATTATCAAAGCGCAGAATGCTGCAAAAATTGAACAAAACTTGATTCCTGTTTAACTCAGCATATTCGTTCTTGTTAATGTTGATTCTGGTTTTTAACCTGCCGGTATTTCATCAGGGGTCTTTCTAGCCTTAGGCTGTTCTTCACCGATATAAAGGATGTTACATACCTCTCGGCAGAGGTGGATGTGAGTACACGTTACTTCCATCCCCAAAAACAATGGCAGAAGCCTGACGGATTTCGATGTGGTATGTGCTTCCAGGAGTCTTGTTTTCACCTACCCCCGGAACAGACAAAATAGAAATGAAACATTATATAAAATGCTTTACTCAGAAAAACAAGCAATCTGGCTGAAAACCGGCACAGAACCTTCTTCTAATGCTTATTATTTTGGGCAGTTTTAAGAAGGCTGCTAAGGTTATATGACCTTGCGCGGGCTGGTGGATGCATGCTGAATGAAGGTAACAAGAAACATTGCAGTCTGAGTCACGCCATCGTGTTGAGACTAATCTCCGGTTTCTGTAGTATTTAGTGACTACAGCAGTATTCGTACTCCCCCCTGGATGGGATGTTAATCCATCGTAGGGTTCCCCCTAGCGTAATATTCATCGGTACCTATTTTAACATCTTGGTAGAATGAGGCACTATGAAAGCAGAGAGTTCTGTTATAACATAACACAGTGACCTCGGCCAGGACTAGAAAACTGCCGCTCGATCGATTCCAGCGTACTAACCATTAGCCCAGCGCGCCTGCCACAAAGTTAGGTGGTAAAACGGGCGGAGCTGGCCTGGTACAAGTGCGCTTTGCTTGCTTCCGATGCAATCAACTGGGCTGCCAAAAATCGCCTCTCCAAAAACGAGAGACAAGTTTTATTCCTTTATTTTTGACGCAACAGTGTGGCCTTGACGCTTTTCCGATACAGCTTAGTATGTCTTGTTGATTTTGAATAGATATTTTCCTCTAATGTTGCTTCAGTCGAAATAGAGTAGGTTTGTAGCGAATGTGTGTATTTTTCCTTATTTTGCCTTATATTTATCCCAGGTTTCTTCCATGCTAAGAGGCACTTTTCTTTTTTCAATTTTGCTGGTCAACCCGGCAAATTTCCCTACCGGAATGGGTATTTCGGGAAAATTTGAAGTGGCAAATCATTTTTTTTTGTACCTCCTTTCCGCAATACGATGACAGTCGATATACTATTTTACGTAACGCGATCTAAAACAATATCAAGACTCGAAAATGATCCAGCAGGTAGTGAACACAAACTAGTTAGTCT
>OMLO01003808.1_pt1 | contig 12494 bp, 7 predicted proteins | sample 1674811 | NCBI WGS metagenome assembly OMLO01 (sample SAMN06265003, study PRJEB25207) | coral metagenome | isolation source: Coral host | place: Mexico:La Bocana,Puerto Morelos, Mexico | collected 2008-11-13
ATTACGTATGGTGTTATAATTATGTGATCAGCTGATGAAACTGTCAGCTGATGGCCTGATGAACAAGACTAGTATTTTTACTTTTCGCGAGCTGGGTGCGTAGTAGGGAAGTATCGTGCAATGCAGAAGCTGTTTAGCATTAATTGAGCATAGATGACGGAGTGTTTTTCGTGTTTCTAGGGTCCAATTTCGTTTACTGACAAAAAGGAGAGAGAAGGAATCATAGTGGTAAAACAGTTCCAAGGTACATAGCTTTCTTGATAGAATGTTTAAACTCGGAAAAGATTCGCTTTGTGTTAGATTGTATTTGATATGCTTTGAATTGACTACTGAAAGTGTCAGTGGAGTTGTTTTGCATTTACTGTGAAAAATGTGATGGGAGTTTATGTGGGATGTAGATATGTAATTATAAAATAACTGAGATACTACGCGCGCTCTCATTTGTCGATAGGTGTGTTTAGTTGAGAGTATATACACAAGCCGGTTGTGACGTCTTACTTTGGAGAATTGTTTTATAAAAGCAATCGAGCGAAAGTTATGCAAACCCTCGACTACGTCTCTGGTTTTGCATAACTGTCTCGAATTCTCCCAACCCTACTCGTGTTTAGATGAAGCTATGTAAACACGGAAATAGTGCTCTATATTGCATAAATGTTGTTTCATGTTAATTAGCAGCATCTCTCACTGATTTTCCATTTGGAGCTTTTGATTGGTCAACAAAACTAAACTAACACACTGCAACCACGTCTCAATGAGCATTAGTAGCGTTTCTGGATAGTAACACTGCACTAATTCTATATTCACTTTGTCCCTTGTCGTAGATGGTGGAAAGAAGCTGGTACCAATTGGCCAGCATTTTACAAAACTAGACAAGTTTGTGTTGTTTAACGACACCAAGGACTCTCTATGGAAAGGTACAGAGAAGCTGGTACTACTCTAATGGGCCATTTTAGGCCAATATAAGGCTCACTAACGTGTCAGAGTGCGAAGAGAAGGTAACTGAAGACACACACTATTAACGGAACGTTACCAAGCGTTACCAAGCATGATTCAGCTGATGACAGCATCTGAGTGCTAGTGGCAATGCTCGGATTATCCACTTTTTTTGGGGGGGGGGGGGACAACAAACTCTGCTGATTCATGTTCACGACTTTGCAATTTTTTTTAATAAACAAAAACAACATTTTAATTGTTTTTTGTGTGTGTTACGCAAAGGTGGCCGTCAACCATTGGACAGCTCGCAAATAACATTGAAACCGCAAATCATTACTTTGGAACTGTTCGTTGTCTTCGCAACCACAGCGTCCATTGGTATTTTATTAGGCATGGTGTTTCTGGTGTTTAATCGTTACTACCGGAAGTACAAGTAAGTGCATTGTAGCCATGCCTGCCTACTTTGGTGTTTGGTGTCATAATCACCTTCAGTTTCAAATTCTAGTCTCCTCCGCAGGCGTTATTTGGGTCGTCACACAACGCTTCTCTTAGTTGCGTGACGACCAAAAATAACGGCTGCGGAGGAGACTATTCAAACTCCGGCCTGAATAAAACTAAGAACAAGTGACCCAATGAAAGGATATGGTATCATATGCTCTGAAATGTTTACTGCTTAGTCTTAAGCTTACTCATTTTTTGCAGCCAAAATTTCTTTTAAGATGTAAAAGCAAAACACAGTCAGATGAAAAAGAGACCAAGACTTGAAGATCCCAGAGTGTCTCAACTTAATCATTTTACTGCAAATTAGTTACACTGATGTATGAATCAATTTATTAGTTGCTAAATCAGGCAACGGGTTGTCAAGGTATTATATTCTTTAAGTTTTAAATTTCTTAGATATTAGTTATAGGAATCAGAGTTGAACACACTAATTGATAAGTAACATTTCTTCGTCTGTGGTGCATGTAGTTTTGTGTGGCCTGTATAATCTAACTTGGGTATGGCCATGCATTTAACAGGTTTATCCGGCTGTCGGCGCCGCTTTTTAACGACGTTGTGGTGGTGGGATGCATACTGTGTCTTAGTACAGTGTTTTTATTTGGCTTGCGTGATTTTAGCGTGCCAGAAACAACCATGCCTCCGATCTGCAAGGTAAATCTAAAAGCTCAATTTCTTTAAATTGAGGTTAAACTTCCCGCCATTTTGTTAACATTTTAGAAACTTGGCAAATTTCAACATACAATATCTTTTTAGTTAAAAATCGTTTTAAAAGATTTTTTTCAAATTTAAATTTTTCTCAATATCTCCTTTCAAAATCATGCATTAGTTTGGTCTTAAAGTTAAAATAAAATTTTGCTCTTAGCTTGATGACGTCATTTTCCCGCTAAAAATCGTTAAAACAAAAAAAAACATCCGTTTCTTTGGATTTAAATTGTCATGTTGCGAAATGTGACTCCATCAAGTTAAAAACACAGACTAGTTCTCTAATGACAGTCAGTCTTCCCGACAGTTGAACGGGCGTGGTCGAAATAGCTGTCGACGGTTGCAATTCTTGGCGTTCAGTTTGGAATCCATCATGCCGTCGTCCCCTTAAGCTTTCTACGTAGTTATCAGCTTTGCTATATTGTTCTATTTGCTTTAATGGATCCTTTTTCAGGCTGATTAATTCTAAATACCAAATTTTTCCTTTTGCATGCTAGGCCCGGGCATGGATTCTTAACATAGGATTTTCTTTGGCTTTTGGAGGGATGTTTATTAAAACATGGCGAATCTACAAGATCTGCACCAACAAGCGTCTTAAAGTTCGCGTGAGTATTGCAGTGAAGATTTTGCACATAAGTCACACTAAACATACCTAACTTAAGAGATCCATTTTCAATAACAAACCCCATGTGTGATGGTTATACACCTTATTCATAAACTGACATTTCCTGTTTTTAAGTTTGAGCGTCATTTCTCCAACCGTATTTAGTCATAGTCACAGTTATAGAAATTTTACTTGGACAATTTTGTCCAAGGGGGAAATGTAATGAAGGTAACCCTGTGTGAAGCAGCAACCCACAAGACAAGGCCAGACCACAACACCAGGAACTACATGCCCTACTCTTTACGACAAGTGTGTGGAGACGGAAATGAGATGCAGGAGACTGGGGCTTACGGTTTGTAGTCCTTATCCGAGAAGAATTGAACGTCTAACCATTTGCCGATGACAAATTACAAAGGCAGCACAATTGCCTCATGTATTCCAAAACCCGTCGACCTCCCGCACAGCAGACTGGCGCTCTACCAAATGCGCTAACCAGGCGGCGTTTGAAGGAACTCGGAAAAGGCCTATAAGTAGGTTACCATATATTAATTCAGATTCGCGTTGAAGAAATGCAAAAGCATGCCTTCAAACTAATAGTTCACTAAGCACCAGTTTTTTTTATAGCTGTGTTTAATTCAATCTATAATTGATCTTCAGTTTCAAGTTGGAGGACCTATGATACTGGCTGTGATAGTGATGTGTGTGTGTCGTGTTGAAAGTTGAAATTCGGCTATTTTTTACAAGAGTACCCTCTGCCACGTAGCACAATTAGTTTCCTAGGTAACTCGTTGTCTTGCAAGTGCTTACGCATGAATTCCTTGTCATTCAACAGCTAGGCCCGTTGTCTGATTGGTGGATGCTTGCAATGGTGGGTGGGATCGTTTTGATTGACGTGGCTTTGTTGACCGCTTGGGAGGTAGAGGATCCGCTGACATGGAAACAGCATAATTTTACTGAAGAGGTTAGCAAGACAAATGAAAAGTCCCTGACAGAGGAAGATATTTTTGACTGTTTGATTAAATCGTGTTCGTATCGCTATTAACACTAATTAACAAACTGACAGACTGACCGACAGACAGACCGACCGACTGACTAACTGACTGACTGAGCGACTAACCGACTGACCGGCCGGCCGACTGACTGACTGACCGACTGACTTGCTGGGTGGATAAATGGACGGATCAATTGCAATGAATGGAAGCTTGTCGAGGTATTAAAGAAAATGTTATCATGATAAAGAAAAAGCGTTCTCTGGTTAAAACTTTATCATGTCATATCCTCGTTACAGTTCAATTTTTAATCGAAAATGTTATCGTTATCAAAACGTAAATGGAAATAATTAGAATAATTATACTAGCAACTAAAATAATAACAATAATGCTTAGTTAGAGCTACTGGTTGCAAATTATAAACCAGGTAATATTTATTAGCTTAGAACAAACTCTGTACTTCCGCTAGGAGGTACAGGCAGACTCCTGTCAGGGGTGGAAACGCGGATGTGAAACCAAACTGATTATAAACCTCTGCCGGGAATTAATGATAAAAAATATCTTTTTCTTGTAGAAGAAAGCAGACCAACCGTTCGAGATCATCATACCCACATTAAATACGTGCACATCTAAATATCTGACAGTATGGTTGGCTCTGATCTACGTCTACAAGGGAATTCTGTTGCTGTATGGCTTATTTCTCTCTTACGAGACAAGGAACGTGGTGTACGCCCATCTAAACGATTCACGCGTCATCGGCATCTGCGTGTACAACGTGGTTGTACTGTCTACCATCGGCGCATTCCTGGCGCTGATTCTAAATACTGAACAGTATGAGCAGCTCTATGCTGCGCTCAGTGTGTGTATAACAATTCCCGCCACAGCCACCATATCCCTAATCTTCATACCTAAGGTAACGAAGAGTTTGTTTACCTGTGTCTAATCAGAGAGCTGCTTTTTAAGTCTTACGAAGACGGATGACTAGTTTAAAATAATGTACAAGAGAGAATTAAAAGTAGCAGAGTTACTCTAGGTCTTATACCAAAGGTGATCCCTGTCAAGTTAATTTCGGGTCTCTCGCGGCATCAGCCAATCCTGAGACCTGGATCAGTTTTACTCACGTGGGCAGCCCAAGCGGCTTCACACGAATTTCCATCCTCCTTGAAAAAAACAAGAACGCAACGCGCGTGGAAAATCAACCGCTTTAGGATTGGAACCACATGTGCAAATAACTTGACAGGGAATACTTTGACAAGGTTGTCTATACGAGGCTTACCGCTCAACCTGGCTTGTATGATATGAAAGATGTCTGAATATGTCTTATGCAGGGTTGCATTCACCTCCAAGGCTCGTTTGCGCGAAATTTTCTCAAACCTCTGGGGCTCGTTGATCTGTATCCAAAAGTGGAGAAGTGCATACGCCTGAAACGTCTTTCATGAAGGGACCGTCTGTTAATAATAAGTATATGTGAATAAAACAGCTCTGTAATCATAAGGTTCAAGATATTTCTGTGGTTTTCCGGGTGTGAAAACTTTTCGCGATCCTCGAGAAACGGGCCCCAGGCCCTCCCTGTGTATTCTTTTATCTTTGCTACTCCTGATTAAATTTACAATTTGCATTTTTAAAAGTAGCTAGTCTTATGTCAACATGCATAAGGGTTATTGAAACAGAGAATCCACGTCGCCGATACAGGCTTTCAGTAAAACAAAGAAAACGTAGTCTATTGAAAACAAACAGATCCTCAAAGGTCATATATAATTAAACAGAAAAAATTGATTTTAATTAAAAAAAATAGAAAACCAAGTGAACAATTGGAATTATTTCTGTATACGAACGAAAGTCACTGAGCCGGTGGAAAAGTTAATATTGTGCCCTGTGCTCTCTCTTCCCAAACAAAGAGCGTCCTGGTGACGAGTTTGAGGGTGTTTACGGGAAAACAAATTAAGCTTAATTCCTAAGTTGAACATCCAGTGTTGCAATATTTTCCTGTGTTTGTGGTAAGAACCATGCTTTAATTAATGCATTTGAATTTTTCATTACCTCCTAGCTGGTTCATCGCGTAAAGATGAATTCTCTTAATGACGGGACGGAAACGGGTGAAACTTTTGAAACGACGATAAACCACACAAGGAGCCGTCTCTCCATTGACATCAGCACCACGTATTATAACGGGACCGAGATGGGAGTCGAAAGGTTTGTAGATGCTTCCTCGACAAACACGCTGTGCGTTCATCAGAATGGAGAGCCCGGTCTCTCTCCGCTTCCTTCACCGACACCTCCTCCTAAGATTCAAGAATTGTCGCCAAAAACTCTGGAAGATTGAGACCGGAGTGCATGTTTTGAATTATAATAAGGAAATAATTTCGACTGAATGAAAGCGTTAGCATGCGACAAGTTAAAAAAAAACCCTGTAAACTTCACTGCAAGCTGCTGGCATCTTACAGGCGAAGGAAAAGAAAAGAACTCGTTGAGAAAAACATAATCGATGTCATTCAGTCACACGTATAAATTTGCTTCTTATAGCTGGAATCCTTAGATTGACTGCTTAGCTTACCTTCTTCAGTAGCTGAACAAGAAAGTGCGCAGAGGCATTTGAAAGCAATGCACTATATGAAAAGAAAGCAAGTGTGGTTTAGCTTGGCAAGTTGCAAGATTCTCTTATGCAGTACTGAAATGATCAGTGCAGTCATCCTCGTGCAATGGAATCACAAACAACTGACATTACTGATGACCAAACAAAGTGGAGACAGCATTTGTAGTGTATCTCCCAGAAAAGGGAAATCCTGCAGCCCACCTCTTTAATTTGCCAACTAGACTCGGTGATACACTCCGATGTTGACCCAGAGGCCGTTGTCAGTCACCCAGACATGCCGTGGGTGTACCTCAATCAGCAGACAGTTGAATGTATTCACTTCGTAGAGTATCTTGCGGTTCTTTGAACAATGCTGGGCATTGACGAATTTCAAGGGCCATTACGTATCATCATATCACGGTCTGAATGACGTCATTGACGTCTTTGAGGCTGTCTCAGTTATCTCGTGAAGCCGTTAAAAAGAACTGAAGTTAAAACCTTTCCTTCCTCGACGTTCTGCCTGGAAGTGTAAAAAACATACTTCTCCAACATCGACCTTGCCATTCGAAATATGACTGATCCGAGTTTTAAAAGCAATATTGTTTCGTAATTGCTTAATATATCCCGAGTATGGAGAAGAGAACTCAAACAATGCCCGTAGGCCTAAGAACAAAAGAGGTGGAGATTAATTAACAAGAACGAATCAAAAAAGAGGCAGAGGCCTTAACGAAGTGCAGGTCAACTTAACCCCGTGAGAGCGCAGACAATGTGGAAACTTATCCAGCGTCGATATGCTCCGGGATTAATTGAACGTAACTTTAATATGTGTACTGTGATTATACTTTACAGCGCGCGGAATGTACAGGTGGAAAAAAAACACAGTTAATGAGAATAAATTCAAGCTGACTCTACCAGAGGAAAGCACGGCCGTAATAATGTGGAATAAGAGACAGCCTTGTCTTTTTGAGACCATAAGTCCATAACAATTGTATACCTGTTATAGATAATTGTATCAACATTACATCTTTATCCCCACGAGTCTTGATATCAACACACAAGTTCTCCCCGTTGATGTACGTGCATTTCTTATAGCCTTGGTTGTGAGAATTTAAGATAGTGCCATCTTAGCCCACTTTACCGGGCTCGTTGGATTTCTTGTAAATTGCTTAAATAAATTTGCAATCATAATTGAGAAAGGCCGGATGATGATCGGTTTTTAGTGTTGACCTTTTTTTTTTTATCCAGTTTCAGTTTAGTCTGGTAATGCAACAAAGAACAGTAAAATTGGGAACTTGAAAAAAATATTCTAGAAGGCTTAATAGCAATATCTTATATTGTATTCCGAACGTTTTCTTTCGCTGAAGCATTCCTCAGGCTTCGGATGTTTATTATACAATAAAACAACAGCGAGTACTCCTGGAGAATACTCAGAAAGATACCATGCTAGGAAAGTGCTTCTGCGGGCTCAGAATTCGTCACCACTGGCACTTGTTCATCGGAATGATGGCCGTGCAGAGGCCAACAATTGGGTCTACTGATTACAGCAAAACAATAAAACGCAAAAATTACCAAAAAAACACGTATATGAGACTAATTGACATGGCTTTTGATTGGGTAATAAAGGAATGGCAAAACCAATAGGAAAGTTGCGTCTTAAGCAGACGCTCTTCAAGTTGGGTGAAAAATCTTTCATAGCCGGAAGATAACACTCTAAACGTTTGAAAAAAAGTCATTCAATTAAAACTTTGATGACATAAACGTGCGACTGAAAATGTCACGTATCAATTTCTTGCTTGACTGAAAGACTCCTTAAAGGTCATTTGTAAAACTTGCCTAATAAAAACCTAAAGAAACAAGACTATTGCGTTTGTTTAAGAGAAAATAGATGTCGACGTGTGTAGTATGACCAAATTATGATTACATTGAATTCAGGCCAATTCAGGGCTGGAAGTGGTCTCTGTTATTTTAAAGAAGCAAAGGCATTTCTTTGTGAAGTGCTCTCCATCCAGTTATACTTAATAATTAAATTATTTGCTCTCTAGTGAGAGCAGACGATCACGATCAGGCGCGCACCCTGAGTCAACTACCATCACAAATCGAGAGCGAATGGTATAATTGTTTTAGAATAAATCTACAAGTCATTCAAAGCTTTTCTGATTCCTCTTCACACACACTTCCAACCGCGCACTGCTAGGCCACTCACTATCTTCATTAGAATAGAATGGAGTTGCGTAGCCAATCAGAAAACCGCGTTTGTGATAGAAGGCTAGACTAGAACGCTAGTAGATTTATGCTAATAATGGGTGTGGTTGAGGAATAGACATTTTGAAAAACTTCTACAATAATATAAAAGACTGAACAATCGCTTGAAAGTGTGAAATAGTAAGGTTAACACAGATGGTGGGCTTAAGCCTTCTTTTGTTGAAATCCCACACAAGGAACTTTACAAAGCGCTGTCTGAGTGTGGTCCGTTGAAGTACAAAGCTAAGATATTTGTGGTTCTCGAGTGTCATGACATTAAAATAGGAGTCCTGTGTGGAGAGATGATCACAAGGGTTAGAAATTAGGGGCCAACTGGTTCAGTGATCTATAACCTGAAAACCTTTCTAATACAGCATCAATAAATTTGAACAAAGAAAGCTTCGTCGACCGATCGATATCATGATCTTCGTATTCAAAGTTGGAGACCAGATAAGCAACACAACACAAAACGATAAGGAAAATAACCTCACAACTACAGTAACGAGGGAAAGACAGGTCACAAAGGACAAACATTAAAGATAAAACTGCGTGTGTAAAAAGACAGGGAAAGTTCCACAAATACGATGAAACTAAATTGTTCGAAAGTGTTGTGCGATGATGTGGTTCGATTAAGAAAGGGTTTCATTTCAAAACTAAATTGTTTCGATTAATTTCGTTAAACAAACTCAGAAACCGCACTGAACAAGTTGTACAGAATCTGGTTTATTTTACTCACTGAATTTTGATGCAACGCATCGCAGGGTTACTGACATACGTCAGAATACACACCACAGAAAATCAACTGACAAAGACTCCGCTGCGGGGACACACAAAAGAATTGTTAATGAAAAGTTCTGCGCAAAACTTTTATAGCCGATGGAATCTGCAGGAAAAGTTTTCTTCTGGTTACAAAATGCAATCCTCAGGTATAGTATAAATCGACATAAATTTATTATCATTAAAATGGTGGAAGAAACTTTTCTTTTGCTTTTAAATGTTCAGGTGGTGAATTTTTTCCTCTGTATTTTTCTCCTTAGAGATGAGTCAACATTTGATAAATATTGTCCTCGAGAAATGAACGCAACTATAACTTTGAGAGCTTAAGTATACTGTGACCAATTTCATATACTTGCTTGGCATCTTTGTTTGAAATACTCTGTAGCTTTCCTCAACAGCCTCGGGAACGTTTTTCAAGTCAATACCCATATGAAAGACCTTATAATTCGTGTATTCTATGCAGACTCCCCCACTCAGTAAACTGAAAACAGCGAACAGGTGAATCAAAGTCTAAGGTCGCTTAAGTAATACAAAACTTTTCAGAGATTTGCAGTTCATGTTAAGTACAGCTTGAAAATGGCATTTTTATTTGCAAAGATTTTTTGCAACCTAATTGGTTATGCTAACGCCCGCTTTGGGTATAACTTTGCGAGATAGAATGCAGACTCACTTAACTCTACAAAAGTCATTACAGAAGCATAACTTTAGTCGTGAATATTTCATGACCACAAACTGACTCCAAAGCTGTTTTTTTTTTTTTTTGGGGGGGGGCAGGTGCTAATACATCACTTGCAATCAGTTAACTAAAAATACCTGATACAAGAATCATTGAACGTGGTCATGCTTCCTTTAAACGACCGAACATTAGATTTTCCCGTTTTAAAAAGAGCTGCAAACGTTCAGTTCCGGCCTTATTCACAGGCTCGTCCGCGTTGCCAGGTCACATTTCGAAAACAACGTCATAAAATGATATGCGAACGCTCATTAAGAGAATCTCCCCATGATCAGATATGCTATCGCCTTCTTTTTGCTTAATATCAATAATAATAATAATAATAATAATAATAATAATAAAGATTTATTTCAGAGTATCCAACAAAAGAGAGGTTTTTCATCTACAATATGTATATTACGCTAAGTGTACTAAAAGAGAAAATAATGGCGGTGATGAGACAAGAGGGGCCCAGTTTGCAGTGACATTCCTTTGCAGTCTGACAGCTGTGAAACTTTTCTCTAGGACAGAATCGTGAAAACCACTTTCATGTTGTTCAGTTCAGATGATGGAGACCGCTGAGAGATCAGGCCTGTCGATTTTCTCAGTATTTTGTTGCCGAAAGAAAACTATTCACCTCATTCACGAGAATGCAAAGTAAGTCATTCTGAGATAAATTCGGTTGCTCTTGGGATCGGGGGTGGGGGAAGTGAATGGATCGTCCTGTCTGCTCATATTTCCTATATGTTTTGAAGAATTAATTTTAATATACCGGGAGAAGCGTTGCAAGAAGAGCCAAGTAACAGTTACTATGGAGAAGAAATTGTTTTAAAATACGTTTTACGTGTTTAGAAGAGGAACACTCGTGTTTTCTTTTTTCGCTCGCTGTCTTCTACTTTTTTCTTCATTAAGAGAAGCAAGTTAAGTAACCGTGATTCTCGCATTGTAAAGAATCACCGGAAGTACGCAACTGTCGAGGAAAAATCAGTGACTTATGGCAATATCAAAATCCGCTTTATTTCCTTAAGAAAATTGATTATAATAGTGATTCATAATGGTATCTAGTAAAGTTTGCACGGAAGAGAGCTTTTTCAACAGGGTGTGAACTCGTGAACAAACACTCGAGGAAGACTAGGTCGAGAGCCAGGGAATCACAATGGCTCCGAGCGTAACAACTGAGGTAAATAATTATCAAGCTTTTGTGTTGACGTCCTTTCAGTTGACAAAACAACATCGTTGCTACAAGCAACCTGACATTGAAAAGCCAAACAATATAGTTTCCTCGAATCAATGGACTAATTTTAATGAAAATTCATGATAAGTAGTTTGGTTTGCGTGGGGCTCGCTCCAAAACATGGCTGTTGCTCGACACCCCTTGAAAGGGTCGTGTTGAATTTGCTGTAGTCTGTCCGCTATCAAAACATCACACACGGTTCGTTCGTTTTATTTTGTAGTTCTATGGGTTGTGGAACTTCGAGACCTCCAGTTGTAAGCACTGCACATCAACCTAAAGCACAACCGAAGCCTAAACAGGACAGCACACCGAAACAAGAACGAATTGAACAGAACGAAACTCGACAGGACACAGAGAAGACAAGTGATCCGGGGCAGGAACACGAATACATCGACAGCAGCCAGTTCCTCTCGCTTTCTTACGAAGAAGTTGCGGCATTAAAACCTTCAAATCCCGATAACATGTGGGCAATTGTCAAGAAGACTTGCGACAGAAACAAGGAATGGAAACTGGATTCGGTGAAGAATCGACGAGGTTGGAAAACGATTCGATTGTTTGTATCCTCAACCTTTCGCGATTTTCACGCTGAGAGAGAAACTCTTGTGAAAGAGGTATAGTATGCTTGCATTTAATTCGTGTAACTTATCTCCTCAGAGAGCAGATTATTTCCCGGTATGAAGCTAAGATTATATTTCCGTCTTGCACGAATGATTCAATTAGTATTTTCTCTTGTAGTTTCTACGATACAAAGTCCCTTGATTTTCGGAGAGATCCAGATTTTGATTTCAATTTCAAGTGTTTAATACCAGAAATCTTATGGTAAACTTGTATTTACTTTTAAGTACATTAGTACAGTAACCTATATATGTGATAAATAAGCTTTATGTCTAAAGTTCCTTCCTGACTTACCTTTGTTATAAAAATGTTGTGCTAATGTTGTGCTAATCCAGAAGGGCGATTTTCAAATAATGGAAAACCGAAGTAGACTAAACCTGTCTTACTTAGTTCATCTCCTTTCATTTCCTAAAGCTGCTATCTTTATGAATATGTACCTATATATCATTTAGTCCGGAATGAAAACGGTAATTTAAAAATTAATTTCAATTTGTAAACGTGCACGGAGATTTAACCGTGGGCTAATATAATAAATACAACGGATCATGTGTACTATTGACACCCGCGATCGAGTGTCGATCGATACTGGCGATCGACACCTTGATCGACCCGCG
>OMLO01003809.1_pt1 | contig 12494 bp, 7 predicted proteins | sample 1674811 | NCBI WGS metagenome assembly OMLO01 (sample SAMN06265003, study PRJEB25207) | coral metagenome | isolation source: Coral host | place: Mexico:La Bocana,Puerto Morelos, Mexico | collected 2008-11-13
ATTTATTTGTAGCTCCATCAGAAACCGAATTGCTTATGCTAATGAGGCAAATATTGTAAACAAGGATTCCCCTATTGCCTTCCTCAGCCTCTGATGGGTTAAGGCCCATTTGAGTTTGCATAACTACTGTCGCGCGAGAAAAAAAGAAAAACTTTTATACTGCCCATTGTTAAATGAACACCTTAAGCCCTTTTTGCTTTTCTTTCGCCTAAACTTAAACGTTTATTATTGAATAACAAATGTTTAAAAGTAAACTGTTCACCGTCTCCTATTTTTGCGTAAACTCGTAAATGTTACTATTAGCCCCACCACCCACAGGAATTTTGTACTCTCGACAGTTTCGCTCGCATCAAGAGTTCAAGATGGCGACCAGTCAAACTCACTTATCGACACCTACGATCTCATGGAAAAATAGGTGACTTTGAACAGTATAGTCCAAAAGTTTGAAGCGATTTTGAAAACTTCAAATTAAAACGATAGTGTGTGTTCAGTGATATCAGGTCTGGTGCAAATTGTCCAACGCTCGATAAACTAAGCATCCATGTGAAATAGGTCACGCACGTTAATCTTTTAATATGCAAAATTAGAAAAAAATAACTTCTTTTCAAAACAGGCTCTGTATTGCTGAACTGAGTACTAACCGTATACTTGATGGAGGCTGCTGTCAGTTCGTATCTTCCAGACGTTTTTGATGGGTACTTTGTAATTAGTTCTTCGCAGGAATTCTCTAGAAGTTGGAAAAAGGAATATATGATACCGGTTAACTCAAGTTTCATCTGCTGACTGAGTTATTAGCAGGTCCGTGATCAATTACGGATATTCGCGCCTAATTCTTCTCATTTTCCTATTTTTTGAAACGTTTGCTGCACTTAGATAACGACCAATTCCTGTCTGACACGCAAAAAAGGGTAAGGACCGTTCTGGTATTTTAAGCCTTGGTTATGTGACATCTTATCTGTCCCGTTGCAGTCTGTGAAAAAAAAGTCAAGTATGATACTCTCTGTCTAGATAAGGTCAGATGGGGTGCATTTCCTTCTACAAAGTTAGGTCTATTTTGGAACAATTTCCAGCTAATTGTATTCTTTATCGCGGATTAAGCTCTGCACAAGTATTCTAATAGGTCATAAACATTCGAATTATTAGAAAGCTTGTAAAGCCCCGGCCAAATAATTGCAACATTTCATAGCGTAACATTGTTGGGCGCAACACGATGTACCCGTTTCTCCATCTTGTTGCGACCTGTTGTGGTACGTCGGGTGTTGTTGGTTCAAATGTGAAAATGGCCAGATTTGAGCCAACAACACGCAACAGGCCACAACAGTGTCAAAACGCGCGCAACTTGTTGCGCCTAAGAATGTTCCAATATGTTGCGCTGAAATGTTGCGATTGTTTGTCCGGGGCTTAAGAGGTAAAGGAGGTGATTTGTAAAGAAAGAAAAGAGAAGGGAAAAGAGTTTAATCTCGAAATTTCTTCCTTGGTGCCCGTTGCAACAAGAACAACATTGCAACAAGCGTTATGTGCTTAGTAAGGATACAGAGAGAGGATATGGGGAAAGAAATTCCTTAGGTGGTAATTTGTGGCTAGGAACATTTGAAGCCTATTATGGACATTTCCATAATATACAATATCCGCAATTTTTCATATTTTCAAACAAGCACCTCCATAGATCAATTTATCATGTCGAATTTAGTATATATAATTGCGCAGTTTCATTGCACTACGATGCAAAATCAGACACTAAACTTACCAATGTGTAAAAGGCATCAAGCGTTGACTGCTTGTAGACATATGCTACACATCCCCTCTTACCATGAGTTTGCAACAGACTATTTTGAAACTTCGTATGATTCCTGAATTGCGCATGATACAGGCTTATGTTGTGGTCGAATAAAAAAATTATCAGAAAAGCGTGACATTCTTTAAAAAGTACACTGCCGTGATGCCATGTTGCCAGACAGCAAAAATATCATAGAGCATGGAAATCAAGTAATAATTAAATAAAAAAACCCATGAATTTCCTTCCGATAATCTTTAGCCCTAGTTAGAAAATGGGTAGCATATGAGGCAAAAAAATAGTGGCGAACCAACAGTTACCCTGCTTACTCGATGCTTACTAAGCTCAGACCAGACACGACTGCTCTTAGGTTTTTTGGTTCTCATGAGCAGCACAATCTACACCGTGGGTTTAATAGTAGAGATCACTAGAATACACAACCTTTCTTATCCACAAAGACCGCAGTTACTGTTTCCGCTAGTCCAAAGCTGTTTCTGGCGCGGCAGATGTAATCCCCGTCACTGTTTTTTCTTACTGTATTGACTTCAATGCATCCGTTTTGCTGAAAACCCAGCGGGACATCAGCAAACCGTTGAACACGTGACCACTCTATCGTGGGAAGAGGAGAGCCTGTAGCTTTACAACAAAGGCTAAGAGTGGATCCCCGATCTATGATAACTTGCGTAGGAAGTTTGCTGGTGAATATCGGCAGCTCTAAAAAGGAAAATAACCAATTTATAAATCGCATTACCCAGTAACATTAGATACGGCTTGGGTGTATCAAACAAAAAACTTATACATGTACTTCTCACTAGCAGATAATGACAAAGGGGAGTTATGTACTACGATAACTAGAATCTATAAATTTAAGGGAGGAAAGACATCAGAGCAAAAGCTGGATTTATTCAAAAAGTAACTTGAAAAAACAAAATACGTAGAACAACAAAGACCTGTTTAATGACGCAGTAAAAGGGGGGCATGTACCTTTCAAATGTAAATTGCTGATGGCCTTAAGAATTCCATAACCAGTGTTTGCCGTGCACATGTATGATCCAACATGAGATCTTTGTACATTGTTGATATGCAGTGCACCATCTTTCACAGTGGTGTCGCTGAGCAACGCACCTCCAAGCTTACTCCACGTTATCTGTTGAGATGTCTGACCGTCAACCCAGCAATAAAATATTGCTGGTGTGTTGATAAAGACTTCCTGGGACTCTGGATATATACTGATCTTTGGATCAACAACGCATTGTCCTTTTGGCCCCTGAAGGCCCGTATAGCCCCTGTTTCCCTTGTTCCCTTTTAAGCCAATCGATCCCTTTTCTCCTGGACGGCCAATTGGTCCAACATCTCCTTTAAATCCACGTGTTCCAACAGGTCGCTGCTCACCCATATCGCCCTTTACTCCCTGGGGTCCCTGAGCCCCTTGATTTCCACGTTGGCCCAGACCTCCTTTAGGTCCTAAGGGTCCCGTGGGACCGGGTATCCCTGTGGCTCCTTTTTCTCCCTTGTACCCGGGATATCCATGGGGGCCGGAATCCCCTTTGGGTCCCGGGGGTCCCATTTGACACATCTTGTCTTTGCTGGCGCACACTTGGCTTAACATCGCCTTTATTTCCTCGCGGACTTGCTGTAGAGATATTGTTGGAGTAGTTTTTGTCTGGTGTGCAGTTCTTTTATATCTTTGTTTTTGTCCTGAAAGAAAATGGCATGTTATTCCGAGCATCTACACAGTGAAAGACGGCAGTGACAAAATTAATTGTACTTCGGATCCAGTGGTCTGTTTTTGACCTCTGGACTGGGTTATTAAGTTAAGTAAAACCAGGAATAGATAAAAGCTTTTAAATTATCCTTAGCACACGCTGAACAGCTAGGATGAACCCAAAGTACGTCTGTGTATAACTAAATGGCATGCGCTGTTAGCCTCAGTCAATATAGATATTGTTAAACGTAATGACATATAAGCGTTAAGCTCCAAACTCACTCAAAGCTGTAAAACTAAAATAAACTTTTCTCTGCTGATCTGTAATAAAACAGGAAATCAGTAATGGGGGCGTTGGTTGTTTTGTCGCAATAAGTTAAGTATTTTCAAAGGCTCTGAAAATTCTGATCATTTAGGATTACAGCAATAAAAAGAAATTAAAAAACAAAATAAGGAGATTCTACTTAAACCTTGAGTGAGATATGTATTAAGGCATCAATCTGAGCATTTCAAATTTACTAAGTCCCGCTAAACGCAAATTATTTCCTCGTTGTACTCCTTCCTAGTCAAGTTAACATTAGTGTATAACATTGCTTGCTTGCTCAGTTGTCAGTTAAAATTTTGTCTATTTGTCAGTTGTCAGTTTAGGTGTTAATAATTAACTACAGATCTTAAAAGGCTGAGACCTCTCCTAGTTTCCCCCTTTCAAAAGAAAATATTCATATAATTAAATGCAAAAACCTTATTTTCCTTATACTCTTTAGTTTCTACTTTTCATAGTCATTTAAATCAAGCATCTTCAACGTAATTTCAATGTACTCACTAATGATATCTTCCAATGTACCTTACAAATCATGCAGGCGAAAACGAACTCGCACTGTCCTTCCCCATCAGTAAAGACCAGCAGACATTGTGAATGATCGCTTCAGAGAATAACAGCAGACATTTCGATTCTCCGTGCGTGGCCTCAAAGCAGGTCAAATTGTTAATGATTAAATTAACAGCCCTAATGGAAAACTCAGTGTGATGATCTGGGTCTAAAACCAGTCAACACGAATATTGAACTGAAAAGGCTAAAGTAATAATATTTCAACCGAAAAAAGTTATTTTCATTTAATTTCAAAGGAATAAAAATGGCTAAAGCCTTTGGTCAGTTGTCAGTTAACCCCATTCCGGACCCTTTTTTTTTTATTAATTTACAGGTTGTCATCTTTAACTGATTACAATAAATGAAAAATTCCAAGTTTGTTAATTGCTTGTTAGAACTTCCTGTCTAAGCTCAAAGATATCGTCACTTTTTTCTTCTTTACACAGAGCATATCAATTTTCTAGGCGGGAGCTAATTTTCAATAAATAACTTAGCATTGGGGTGAAAAACCTAATAATAAACAAAGTGAGAGAGTGAACCTGTCATATTTTAAATCGAGGCAACTCTCCTTCTTCCCGTCATCTACCTACAGCACAGCAATATAGCTGAAAACACTTAAATTCTATTCTTGGGCTTAGAGCCGGGATTGTTCATTATGTAGGTCGTGTCTTCTAATTTAATGGATAGGAAATCAATATGTTTCTTTGTGTGAAAAGAAAGTGGACAGAAGTCTTTTTTTTGTGTGAGGTATGTTAATATACAAGCTTGTCTGAGATGGCACGGGTCGGCATCCACAGCTTAAATGAACTGTATTTTCTTTTTCCTTTTATTTTTTTTTTCGAAATTTCGCTAAAAGAAAGACATCACGAGCTAACAGAGTAAATAAGTTTAAATTGACATTCAAAACTACACCCGCCAACAAAATTTAACGAGGGTGGTTATTCTCGAAACTTAGTAAACAGGACTTTAGCCAAGGTCAGTTCTTCACGGTGACTGTCATTTCCCCGATCCGTAAAACTCACTTCTTATACCAAAACAAAAATGCATGTTTTGACATATTACATACATCCTGAGAATGAATAATATCGGTATCTGTTCAGAACAGAACGCACGGCATTAAATAACGAAGACAGAAGTGGGAAACAGTTGTCTATTTTCGACTAATCAGCGACATACGTTGGTTTCAGTAGAACACGATCACTCAGGTTATAAACACGCTTCCTGTAACTCGATCAGTCACATATAACTGAGCTTCTCTCTCTACTTGACAAACATTATGCTTAGCCTCTACGCAAATATTCACCAACTTAATTTAAACTTAGACGTCATCACAGCCAGAAAATAGTGTGCGCAAGAACTGGCGCTAGAAGTTCTTGCGTAGCAAAAACCCACAAGCGAGCACAAGAAGAGAAATTGCGGCTTTTTGCGGTTTACCCGAAAGAACCTGTGGAAACGTTAAGCGTAAGAATGCGAAAAAATTATGAATCGAACTGCAAGCCGCAAGTTAAGTTAAGTTAAGTTATTAAGGCATATGAAAACATCAACCTGGGCAACTACTGTAGCCGGCCGGCTATTTTACGGGCTGACAAAGTGAAGCAGTATCGACTGTGAAATGCATATGTATGCGACCAGCTGCTGAATACTTCCCTGTAGTAGAGGCTAAGCATAATGTTTGTAGTCTTGTAGTATAAAGCGATGAAAAAGTGTCAATTTGGAAGTATCGTCTTCCACTTACCCTCAGGTGTTTCCATTTCGTTTTTATGGCCTGTTGTCTGCGGTGATCCGATCTCGCCACGGCTTTCCACTTCTGAAACTCGCAGTTCGTTCATCTCTGTTTTCTTGTTTATCGATTCCATTCTCAAAAACAGCCCAACAATTAACAACAACGAAATAAAAGACAGAACAGAAGAACCTTTGTGGAGAACGTCGCCACATTTGGAGGAGGTTTTCTTGTTTGGTTCCATGATCGATTCTACTTAACAAACAGTTGCCTGAACAAGTCGACTGTCGTGAAAACTGAACGTTTGATTTCCTTTTAGCAGCAGTTTCGTGTTCCTGTATACGGGATACGCAAAGAGATAACTGTACATTAAAACCGTTATGAATTGATCTGTTATCGTTTGGAAACTTTGACCTTTCTCTCAGTGCTCCTGGCGTGAGTTAACTTAGTTTGCTGATCAGTGCGCGAAGGAGGAGTACCCTGAAGGTCATCCTAAAAAAGTACTTTTACTAATAGTGTTGAAAGTGAACCCCCTGCGGAGGTTGATGTAAGGGGTTGGGGCGGGAAGCCCCCTTCCCCCTTTTCTTATGGGCGGAAAAATGTAAAGAAATGCAATGCGATACCACGCGTCAGCTTATCATATTCCGGCGCCATCGCACTACTGAGTTCAACAGCAAACTAGAAATAAATGTAAAGAAAAGGAAATCTGAAAAGAAAGTTTCATAGTTTTCTTACCTGGCTCCATGATCGCTTCTAATAAACAAAACAGTTGTCTGAACAAGCTCGACTGTCGTGTAAGCTGAACGTTTGATTTCCTTTTAGCAGCAGCTTCGTGTTCCTGTGTAAAGGATATGTCAAGACATAACTGTAAAGCGAAACTGTTAACGTTATTAACTGATCTGTCATCACTGTTTGAGTCAAAAAATAACAAATACCCGATCCGGGTAGCATTATTATTACTTTCTTTTTTTGCCAGTTTGTTATAATCTTGCATAGGTCATTAAAAGACAACAACAACAACAACAACAACTACAACAACAAAACAGATTGACACTTTCCAATACTGTTGACACATTGTAGTAACATTGTAGTAACTCTCCGCGTTGTGAAGGTGCGGGGCTGTTTATCGTATGTTTATTTCATCAGATGGTAAAGTTTCTTTCTTCTTATTATTTATTTATTAACACTAATTACAATGCAGATGGTAAACTACAGAGAGATTATACAAAGCTACGAAATGCACGAGTTTTTACTTGCTTGTTGTATGAGACAAATGAGTTTAGAATTAGAATTTTTTTAACTCTCGCAAACGCAACAAATCAGCACCAAAACACAAATTAATAAGAGGGACTCAATAGGGAGGAGAATATGCCTTCGCCAGGCATATCAGTCGCTTGCATTTTTTTGGGACTAGAATTTGAAGGACTTAAACATAATTTTAATTTGCTAATAATTATATTAAAACGATCATTTCTAAACAGCACAACCTGGCCCCATTCAAGTCAATCGTAAGTTCTTAATTAAGGATATTAAAGACTTTAAGTGGCCAATGCATTAGGTTCAGGATTCATTTTACTTAGGCGGTAAGGATATTGCGCTTTTGACGTCTAATTCTTCGAATTAGTTCAACCAAGAAAAGAAAACTCAAATGCCGGTCACTTCGTCTTTGTTGATCTCTAAGGGTGACTTGGGCACCTTAGAAATGCACAATGGAACTTACTGTTTTTTTTTTTTCATTTACAGCAACCTATTGGCAATAAATATTTATAACTAAATGCTCCGCTCAATGACATTTTTTTTATGACAGAGAAAAATAACTGATTGTGATCGGCCGAGTTTTAGATTGTAACCAGTACAAGTTAATGCGCGCGCTTTTGAACGGTAATGATCTCTGTCGTATCATAAATGATGGATCTTATTATCAAATTTAGCGCGCGATAATAATCTGATATGTATGATGTAGCTTGTAATTAGTCGATTAACAAACAAGCTCGACTATCGTGTAAACTGAACGTTTGATTTTCTTTTAGCAGCAGTTTCGTGTTCCTCTACATGGGAGATGCCAAAACAAAACTAAAAGGTGAAACCGTTATCAATTGATCTGTCGTCATATCGTTTACAAGAAATTTTAGCCTTTTACTGCGGATCATGATAAACAACTTGTTTCTGCTGACATAAAAATCATTATTTTCATCTTGTAAGCCGAACGTCGGTATCCTAAGAATCTCTTGCAGGGGTCTTAAAGTATACTGAGACATCTTAAATGATGATACTACTCAGCCTGCGAATATATTATAGGCTGTCAGCGAGAGCGAAAAAACTTCCGCGAACTTCCGAGCGAAGAGAGCCTGAAAGAACATTATTTGGCAAAAAAATGTTTTCGCCTGATAACCAATCGGAGGCCTGTTGTGACTCTTTGCTGAGGTGGATTGGGGGGAGGGGGGAGGGGTGAAAAGGGGTCGACTTCTCTCCCCTACGTTCCCCATTTCGAGAATAGACGGTAGATTAGTATTGGTAAACAAATGGTGAGGAGTGAAATTAGGAAATAACTTCAAGCGCCTTTTGTCAAGACTCTAATAATTAGAAGTCGAGGAAAGTTAATAACATTTTGACCAAAACGGAGGTGAAATTATTTCCTTATTTCACGAGCAGTATATCTTTTGCATGATTACCTTCTAATATAGTGGATGACAAATTATATTCACAATCGTGGGTTTCGACTTGTTTATTGTATCACCGCAACGTTGTCATATAATTATATTCACGCTGTTATTTCGCGCCGGAATTAAAGTCTTGAGTAATTTTGGTGCCCGTGAAATTATGTACTGTAAAGAAATCTCGCCAGCTCTCTAAATGCACCCTCCGCGGAAATAGAACTGCGCAGACGGGAAGAAAAATCGTATTTATTACGACGGTTGAATATCCTTGTATCTTTTTAATACTCGATGGCAAGAAAAGGCCAAGCAAGAGAAAGGCGTAAAGAAAAACGTCATCTCTGAGTCCCGTCTGCTAGTGCACAATAAAACTCTTTGGGAATCATCAGCTGAGGCAAACACCCATTTACGGGAAAAATCAAACAAATATTTATATTTAATATTTAAATATTTAGTGATTGTGTAGAAGGAGACGAAGTTTATCATTCTTTTTTTGAAATTAGCGCTCTGTACAAGTCACTATTTGTCCCAGTGACATAATAAATTATGGATCTTCTGAATATTCGAACAATAAGGATTTACACTGAAATTTAAAAAAAAAAAATTTCAAATTCCCATGCCCTTGAGGCTAATGTAATGTTGAAAAGAATTTCAAATATCACCGGAAGCGTTAATTCGTATTTTCACTTCCATTTATACGGCTACCTATCCTAAACCTGACATGACTTATATTTTAGCCGCATGTTCGGGCTAGAATCTTCGAAACACTATCACAGAACAGTGCGCGTCTCCCCTCCCCCCTCAAAGAAACATGTCCTTATAAAAAAGAAGTTCAAAACAAAACGAACTAAACTGAATTAATTTTATCAAATCGTTTGCAATGTTGATCACCACCTATATAAACATTTATCTTATAAGATTAGTCCTACTCAACGAATCCACAGATTTAACGAGTAGGCCTGGGATGGAGCTTTATCTGTATGAGCATCATAACCAAAGTCGTATTCAGTTTGCTTTCCAGCCGTTTCTTCAACAAAAGAACCGCGGTTTTGTTCTGTTATGCCAATCCCGTGATCAGCACGTTGACAAGCTCTTCCACCTCCACCAATCATCATCACTGATCCATCACCACTTCCAAAATGACACCAGAAGCCGATGTTGTTGGCGCTTTGGATGTTTCCACTGCACTCAGCCTGTTGAAACCCGTCTGTTGACTTGTACTGTCCGCCATATTGAACCGTGCAGCTTCCCAGGCACTGGTCACTGGCCCAAACTTTGCCGTTTCTAAAGTCGCCATAACTTATGATTTTTGATCTGAATGTTCGTCCACCCAAACAGTTACCTGTGGTCTGTAATAAAGGAGTGTGACTGGGGTCATCACTGCGCGTGAACTTAAACTCGTTTCCCCTGACCATCCAAAAGGCGGGTGAGATCATGTCAGAATTAACGGATGGATCTGTTGTTGTTCCCATGGCAACTTGTTGGTCATACCACCAGCTTCCATCGTCACGCATCCAGTTCTTATTGTCTTTGTTTGAGAATCTTGCGATTAGCGTCCACCCTTTACTATCCGCTGTAATATCGCAGTACACCTGATTAAAAAGGAAGTATAGGGTTACACAATACCTTCAGAGGGCGACTTTTGTCGATATTTTTTTTTTTTCGACTAAACGAAAGGTGAGCTAAAAATTTATCATTTCCCGTAAAAAAAATCTTGAAACGGGCGCGAGGTATTTCGTATGAAAGGTTCTCTAATAAAGGTTAATATAACAGTTAGGTGTCATAATCCTCGCTGGGCATTGACTCCCCGGCGAACTTTTTTCCGCGAAAAGGCTTCATCCGGGAGCTCTTATTACGTGTTTCTCATTAGGGTGTTACTCGTCATGTTAAGATGATGAAACGTGTCAAAAGAGCGGATAAAAGTCCATGGACGGTGAAAAAGTCAAAGCCAGGTCCCAAGAAGAAGTGCAAAGCCGACTTTTGCGTGGCAAGAAGAAACGTTTGGCCGAGAGTGAAAAAGGTTCATGGCACGATCTACCCAAGGAAGAGACGAACGAAACTCAAGCGGGTGCCAGCAGAGTGAAAATTGCCGCGCTTAAGAAGATCAAAGGCCTCTTTAAGGCTACGTCTTTTTTGCATGACGAAGTACATGCATCAGTATAAGCAGAACAGATGAAAATATTTTGGCTTAGCTCCAAAACCAAATTTCTTTCTTCTGTCTCTTATTTAAACCTCTTAAAATCACGCTTTAATCACTGCCCTGACTCCGCAATACAATAATGCATAACGCTCTAGACACATACACGCTTTCCGGACCTATGTGTTAAGTTAGCATACTGTGCTGGAAAGCTGAGAAAGCACGAAGGGCGAGAGTTCGAGACTCGGCCGGGCACACGCACGATCTTTCTCTTTTCTTTTCTTTTTTCCCTCCGAAGTAGTTTTTTCTTTCTTTTCCCTCAAGAAGTTAATAAGTGCTTCCCATTTATAATAGTTAATTATTTTGCTCGATATTCATGCATGCATCATGTTATTAAAACCCTGGAGCCCGCGTTCATTTCGTAACTAGGACAACAAATGCTTTCTAGTTTTTTTTTTAACAATTCAAATAAGAAAATGCTCGCACCACATGCTGTAGACATACATAGCTGAAATTTATCCAATTATTATTTAACTATGTTTCACATTTGCCGAACCATTCGAGGACATTTTTCTCTTCGTCAAGTCAAGTTGTGCATTGGTCAGCGAAAATACAAACAAAAGTTTACGAGCCAAGGAGTGAAGGAAGGAGTGACGGACCGATCGACCAAGCGAGTGAATTCGCGCTCGCTCACTAAACTCCCAATTTGTATTTCTGCAAAATAGTCTTAAAAATGAGCGCCTCCCTCTTCGGGTTCAGCCTTTCGTCATTTCTACGGCGCGCTGAGATTCAAAAAGGAGAACGTGAACGTGAAATTTCCGCGAAGATCGTAATGTTCGATGTGAGCAGTCGGGGTGCCATCATCTCATTGGCTGGCGGCATATCCTGTTGATATACATGTCAGGTGAAGGCGTGACATGTTTACAAATCTTCAATTAGCTAAAACTCGCAATCGTTTTTCACACGAATGCCATGTCTTTAAATGAACTTATAGGGTATGTTGAACCGAGGTATTCTAATTTGGCCTTAATACATATTGGCAATACTAATAACCGTCCCTGTCATGCAGAGTGAGTCACTTAATTAAGGACAGTATTCTTTTTAGAGGCAATTTAAATAAATCACTTGACCCTTTGACCGTAAACTTTATAAAAAAGGAAGTAGTATTGGCGCGAGTAGTAGAGCACGCTCATAGGGGCCACCAGTTTAATGACGTCATTCCGAAATCCCGCTCTCCGATTGGCCCTTAATGGGTCAAATCTAGGGTCGACCATCTTAAATTTTCAATTCAGCTCTTGATTGGCTGAAATTTCAAGTCGCCATCTTAGATTTAAAGAATAATAGAATCATTGTTTCTCCAAATAATAGCCTATAGGGGGATCCTTGCTGACGTCATTGTTTACATTTTTGCTCATTTGCATAGGCCTTTAGCTACAGAAGGAAAAGTGTTAGATATAAATTGACTTCAGGCAGCTAAAGAGCTAGTGGAATTTAATGCATGGTGGAAGTTTTAGCTGTTTGTGCATAATATTCAAAAACTGCAAAATCTCTGGGTGGCGAAAGCGCTAATGAGCTCATACATTCTTTGTAAAATCTTGAGTTTTTTAACCCGTGTTGCGCAAAAAGTATTCAGTAG
>OMLO01003810.1_pt1 | contig 12494 bp, 12 predicted proteins | sample 1674811 | NCBI WGS metagenome assembly OMLO01 (sample SAMN06265003, study PRJEB25207) | coral metagenome | isolation source: Coral host | place: Mexico:La Bocana,Puerto Morelos, Mexico | collected 2008-11-13
TATAGATTAAGGATAGTATGAGACACTGGGGTCTAAGATGGAAAGCCCAAGAACCTAATGATCTTTCAAGTAACCTATCATGAGAGAATATGAGTTTAGACCTTCACACTTAGATTTTGGATTCGCGGTGTAGCAAAGAAAAGCCAGCAATGTTGTTTTGGCAGCCTCAGGAAGGGTTTGGCGTGAAATTCCTATAGCTATTTTTTGGACTTAGACATTTGAGTGCTGGTGGAAGACCATTTCAGACCCCATCCACTGAACCATTCACTACAAAACATCAAGATAAAAGGTGTTCGGTGTAAGCTTGATTTTTTCTACAGGTATATAGATTAAGGATAGTATGAGACACTGGGGTCTAAGATGGAAAGCCCAAGAACCTAATGATCTTTCAAGTAACCTACCATGAGAGAATATGAGTTTAGACCTTCACACTTAGATTTTGGATTGGTGTAGCAAAGAAAAGCCAGCGATGTTGTTTTGGGAGCCTCAGGAAGGGTTTGGCCTGAAATTCCTATAGCTATTTTTTGGACTTGGATATTTGAGTGCTGTTGGAAGACCATTTCAGACCCCATCCATGAGAAGTATTTTTCTTATTTATAGCGAATATAGGTATGCCGCAACCTGTTGCAGGTCAGGAGGCACCACAGGAGAATGTCGATGAAAAGCCCGCCAAATTCTTTGAACGCATCAGGGCAAGCCACCAGTTCCAGACTTGCGAAGATGAAGAGAAATTGGAAGCCAAAGTTGAGAGCCAAGATGGTTCTGAAGCCAAGGGTGATCCTGAAATTGTTTCTGAAATCAAAAAAATTGTTGAAGATGAAGCGGATGACAGGGACTCAGCATGGTATTCCAAATTCATGCCCCGTGCTGGACGGATCACCTTGGGAGAAGCCTTGAAAGACCATGAGAATCTGGAATCAGCCACAGATGACTTGTGGCGCTTGCTTTTCTGGTTGAGGTCAGGAGCTTCGGGATCAGATATAACCATTTTGCCTAAATGCATGCTGAGCAGGCAAAGGGTCATTTCCAAAAGCCCCAAGTGGCACAATGAGTTAATGCATCGCATGTGCTTGATGGAAGCATCTTCGCGAGAGCCTGCTCTTCGCCAAGGAAGGCAGGATGCATGGGCGAATCACCTTGAAGAACGTCGTTCTAAGAAGGCTCCTGCTCTGCCATCAAGCCTCGAAGCCTGAGATCGAGCAGGGTGACGTTGTTTGTGTCAAATTTGGAAAGGCTTGGCAGGTTGGTGTTGTGTTGAGCCTTTGGAGGTATTGTAAGGCACAATCTGGGGGAGGCCAGTTGACCGCTCAGAAGATTCCACGAGGATGCATGATTTCTGCGCGCATAGTCTGTTCCTTGTTTTCCTGTGAATGAAGCGAAGTTTTGTTTAGTTTTATAGAAATAGTATTGGTGGCCCGCAAGATATGCACGCAGCTTTTCAATCACAACGTGAACATTTGTGCACCACGATAGAGTAATGGAGCTTCATGTTAGCCACTGCCGAGGCATGACTCTGCGTGAGAACTGCCACGATGTCTATTTCGCCAACGCCAGTTCTGTGTGTCAGATCTTCAAATTTGATGACATTGGTTTCAGGCTGCAAGGAACCCCTGAACGAGGTTCTGATGCATTCAGGATCAAGCTTGATGAGGCTTCAGAGGGTTGTGATTGCAGGTATCATGGTTCCCCCCAACATCCCCCAAGTAAACTGGAAAAAATGTCATGCTGATGAAAGATATGAAGGGGTAGTGAGATCTATGCTTGAAAATCTTCCGAAGTTAATGGGCAAGTAGCATACAATACCCTGATAGGATGCCAATTTGGACCTCTTTGATTGGATGTTGAAAAAAAAACGTAACAACGCGAGACAATGGGGTCTAAGATAGAAAGCCCAAGGACCTAATGATCTTTAATTTAACCTACCATAAGAGAATATGAGTTTAGACCTTCACACTTAGATTTTGGATTGGGTGTGTGGCCTAGAAAAACCAACGATGTTGTTTTGGGAGCCCCAGGAAGGGTTTGGCATGAAATTCCTATAGCTATTTTTTGGGCTTGGATATATGGGTGCTGATGGAAGACCATTTCAGACCCCATCCACTGAACCATTCACCACAAAACATCAAGATAAAAGGTGTAAGCTTGATTTTTTCTCCAGGTAGATTGAGGTTAGTATGGGCAGCGGGGCCTAACATGGAAAGCCCAAGAACCACGAAGAACCTAATGATCTTTCAAGCAACCTACCATAAGAGAATATGAGTTTAGAACTTCACAGTGTAGCTTTTCAAAATCCACAGTACCACTGAATAGAAGTTTGGCAAGGCAATTTTTTAAGTCATGTTTTTTCAGTCTTCATTGTTGTTGCTTGACAGGCCAGTGTTCGGGCATTGAAAGATCTTGGAGCCGACATTGATGCGTTGGCTGAGCCAGAATCGCAGCCCAAAAAGGGCGGCCAGAAAGGACCTAGGTACATCCAACCGGCGGTCGCCAACTTCCGGCGTACTAAGAAAGGATATGCCTTGATCCGACAAGAAATCACCTCTCTTTTGAAGTTGCAAGCACACGTCTTGCCAGCCAAAGCCATGTTAGACGTAGACCATGTCAACGTCTCGTTTACTTACAACGGAAAATCAGGTACAGTGAAGCGAGAAGAAGTGCTGCTGAAGGCACCTTCCTTCTTCGACAGCTTTTTTGTACAAATCAGGAACAAAATCCAATGGGGGGGCAGAGTGCAGTCCTGGCTGAGCAAGTTGCGAGATGAGATTGAGAAAAACTACAGAAGCAAAGGTTTGTGCGAATTGATCTGGATGATCAATGAAAGTGTGCTGACCGAAACGAAGGGCCATGACGCCCATGAGGAGTCATCCGAAGGTGACTGACCTTCTTCACTAATTCAATTTTTGATTTTGAGATGTGAGATCATTACAAACCAGTGTGTGTGCAAACAGATGTTCATAAGATGATCTCTGGCACAGTGGTGAGTGAAAATCCACCTTGTGGGATTAGAGGGTTGGATGGGGCTGGCCAAAAATAGGCCGCAGAAACAGCTGAAGGATCGATCACGATGAGTTCTTGGAAAAAAAGAGATCGCAGCGTGCGGAAACATTGGGTGATTCAATGCAACATTTTTGGGAAACTTCTCAGTGGTAAGTGATAAGTATATAATCCATTATAATCCCACAATTTTGATTCCCAACCCATCGAATAATCTACGATTCCTAGATGTTTTTGTTTGAGCGGGGAAAAGAACATGCTTTTTTCACTTCGTTGAATGCGCCATATTGGTTTATTGATCTATAGGTGTTTCCAAAAATAGGGGTACCCCCAAATCATCCCAGTTTAATAGGGTTTTCCCTTATAAACCATCCATTTTGGGGTACCATAATTTTTGGAAACACCCATATGTGTATATAGGATTATATAGGGGTGGCAGGGTGCGAGTGCCTCACCCCGAGATGGCAGGGTGCGGGTGCCTCATCTCTATATAAGATATATAGTTTAAAGGAATAGAGAAGAGATATAGAGCGATGTGCGACAACAACGACACTTTACGGAGTAAGGATTTTCAGGGTCTAAAATGAAAAACACAGGCTTTCACAGTGTTGAACCAACTGGCCAGTTACAAGATACAGGTATAGACCTTTTTGGCTGTTGTTTGGAACATGTTGAAGCCTTGGCAAGGGCTTATGATGGAGTTCTGATAGCTTTATCAAAGGCTTACAGGCATAAGCTTCTGGAACATCATTCTAGACCTTTTGTTTTCACAGTACCACTGAAAAGACAGATTGCTTTGCAAAGCCTGCAGGGTCTACTTTGGTATTCCCAAGTTATGTTTTTTTTGGACAAGTTCATCATACAGCACGTGGTAAGACCACTTCAGACCTTTTAATCCCACCCCCCCGTCCTGGTCTACTATGGTTATGTGTCGTTTTCAGGACTGGTGCTAGAACACCAAGTCAGACCCTGGTTCTAGGGCCTAGACTGGAATTCCCAAGGTCCCTCCTTTGTAGTTGAGGGGATGGTGGAAGGGCAGCAGTGGAGAGATCCACGTTGACTGTTGGCGCATGTCCGGGTGCAATTGCTTGCGCACTGTGGTGCGTGAGGATTGCAATTGGTGGTACCTGAGCAACTTGCTGTTTGAGGAGCAAGGACTTTGCCACGTGCAACTCGTCTTCCGCGACCAGGTGGTCTACAAGTGCCACTACAACCAGGCGATTGCGCAAGAAGACTTTCCACCTGTGGATGAGAACATTTTGCTTGACACTCCGAAGAAGACCAAGAGTGCTACCTCCACCCCGGCTAAGAAAAAGCCTGCAGCGGCATCCAAGGTCCTCAAAAAGCCGGCGACAACCAACAGCATTGTCCAGAAGATGGTGGAGAAAAAGATCCCGGCGCCGAAGAACAATGTGGCGAAAAAGCCGGCGAAGCGCTCCAAGTGAAAGTGGCCAACAACTATAGATAGACGGACCTACAACCATATGTGGTGAAAAAGATTTGCGTCTGTTTGCAACGGTCGTGGGTTTCTGGTGCCATGGGAGCGGGCAACCGCTGAGCGCTTGCACTGGAGCGGTATAACCGCTGTGTCCTTGCGCTGGAGCGGTATAACCGTTGAGCGCTTGCATTGGAGCGGTACAACCGCTGTGTCCTGGCACTGGAGCGGTATAACCGCTGTGTCCTTGCACTGGAGCGGTCACAGCCGCTGCGCACTTGCACTGGAGCGGTCACAACCGCATGCGCGCTTGCGCTGGAGCGGTTGCAACCGCAGACTGGAGCGGTCGCAACCGCTCATGCATGGTGCCTTGCATTGCAACTTCATGGCACCGGTGCAAAGATATAATTTCAAGCTATTGCAGAATTGTCTGGAAGAAATCATGTTTCACAGAATGTGCAACATGAAGAAGGCACGCACAGCTTGTATAGAATCTTGTTTACATAAATCATATCTACACAAAAAGCTTAGTTCCTGGCATCCATGGCCCTGCATGCCGAAACGTGCAAGAGAAGGAGAAGATGATTTTTTCAAATGCACAGGACTTTTGGTAAGCGACAGCGCCATTCGAACCATTGTGAGTCGGATCAAAAATATACCTGAACCGTCTTCTAAACAGCGAACAATTGCACACAGGTTCCCCAATTTGGACGGTTGTTTGCAAGAGCATTTGCACATTGTCGAAGGCGTGCCAATTTACACAGTGGACCTTGCCAAGTACTTGCAATGCATTTTCCGAGAAGCACCACACCTGGAAACTTTCATGGAGCATGAGCTCATGCAGGCGCAGATCGGCCACTGCGGAGTTTGTGGTGTCTTATACGCTGACGAAGCCGTTCCAGGCAATGTTTTGAATCCTGATTTGGCCCGCAAGTCATGGTTGATACATTTTGGCTTTCTCCCTTTGGCGAAGTTCAGAAACGATAAACTATGGCTTCCTCTTGCATGTGTGAGACATAATGTCGCAGAGAAATTTCCTGGCAAGGTGGCGCAATTGATTTCATTCACTTTGCAATGTGCTCTTCCATTTTTCAGAGGCCATGTTTTTGGCTCCACCCTTGTCAGGGTCAACAGGATAATCCTTTTGGCGGACGAGGACGCATTGAAGCAAGCATGCAGCGCCAAGGGGTCTTCAGGCCTTAAGCCCTGCATAAAATGCGCTAACTGCTTGGCAAAGAGCCATGAAGTTGAAGGATACCACACAATCGCAGAAAGCAAATTTGCAAGCTTCCGGCAATATGATAACCAAGAAGTAGACCAAATCTTCCAACACCTTGCTAACCTGAATGCTCGTGCCGCCAGAACCAAACTGGAAGAAGATGAAAAGCTGTCAGGTTGGAAACATAATGATTATGTCTGGACAACAAATGCTGAGTTGCGGTCCTTGCTGAGAATATCAGACATACATTACGATTGCATGCACAACTACTGGAGCAATGGGATTTGCGGCTTTGAGATTTCTCTGTTGTTCCATGCCATCACGCAAAAAGCGGGAGTGGCCCGCTCAGACCTTGTGGAGTTTTTAGGATTGGGCTGGCGAAAAAGCAATGAGATTGGTGGAGCTTCTAACAAGTCGCAGCTGCAATCGCTAGTGAAGGACAAGCTCTTGAAGGTGCGGTGCAGCAAATCATTTTTCCTTTTTTTCTTTTTAACTTTCTGTCTTTCTTTCACATGTGCATGCATGCAGGTTTCATGCGACTATCGTGGCGACGCTTCGCAAACCATGATGTTGATGCCTCTGCTGAATTTCTTCCTCACTGGCTTGTCTGGAGTCCTCGAGGTTGAAAAAGAAATTGCATCTGTTCAAGCTCTTTGCTGCGTTTGCAACCACATTTTGGCCGGGAAACAAACTCCCCAATCCATTGCAGGCCTAGAGGAATTGCAGGAGGAGCACATGCAGCGATTCAAACAGGCATACGATTCAAACATCATCCGGCCAAAGTTCCACTACGCGCTTCATACTCAAAAACAACCCGAGGAAGCCAACTGTCTTCTTGATTGTTTCTCTGCAGAACGCAAGAACAAAACTTTCAAGGCTGGCCTCGCACCATTGATAAAGCGGCTACATAAGTTTGAGCAATCAGTGCTGCTTCGATGGCTGGAGCGCGATATTGCAGGTTTCAAGGATACTTTCTTTGATGTTGCGTTGGTGAAGCCAAGGAATGAGTCTGGCCTCGATTACGCACGATCCGTCAGGCATGCAGCTGGAGAAATCAAAGAAAGCAATGTACTTCTCTTCTCTGATGGCGCTGCATGCTATGTCAAAGGGTGTGTGCAGAACCCTGCGGACAAAGCCGTCTATCTACTTGCTCAACCTTTGACTTTGATTGAGAAAGGCCTTCATTATTGTTGGAGCAAGTGGCACATGGAAGGCAGAGTGGTATCGGTTCCATTAGAAATTGCCTTGCAAAGCTTGCGCACAAGCTTCTATACTTTGGAGCAAAACCAACTCATCTTGCTGCGTTGAAAAGAAAGCTTGCTGACTTTATGAAGCGGTTTTCAACCGCTTGCGTATACAGCTTTAGTTTTCAACCGCTTGCTGGAAGCGGTTTTCAACTGCTTGTCGGGAGCGGTCAGCAACCGCATGCTTGAAGCGGTCAGCAGCCGCTTTCTGAAACCATCCGTTTTTCAGAAAAAAATAGACAGCGAAAAAAAGTTATTCAAAACTTATTTTGAAGTTATAAAAACTTATAACCTAACTTATGGATAAATAAAAAGTTCTAAGACAAGTTCATTATAACATAGGTTATAACACCACGGAGCACTATAGTAATGAGGGAGGTTCAGCACTTCTGACCCGATTTTGGACTTGTCCAAACATGTATGCAAATCGATTGCGTCACTTCTGGCGGTTGGCAAATTCACTTGCTGTCTGACTGTTTCAGCAGCCACCGCCACCACGTAAACACGTGGCCTGCTTTGAGGCAGGCCATAATTCTTTGTATTCATGACTTTGTAGTCTACTGAATAATTCAATTTTCGTAAAATCTTCAGAATGAAATGCCAAACTTTGGAGAAACGCTGTTCCAAAATGGATGAAACTTGCTCCAGCACCACGACTTGAGGGCGTTGGGAGCTAACATACTCTAATCCCCTCAGAGTCACAAGACCCCGGCGGTCCTGCGTGCCTCTTTTCTTGCCGAGCTTGGAATAGCTCGGGCAGGGGTAGCCTGCTGTATATACATGAGGCCTCTGGAACTCAATGTCCTGTCTGTCAAAAATATCCGAGCGGTGAACCGTTTCGTCAAACTCGACGCCGCAGCATTCCGACACTGCACGATGCAAAGCCACCTTCACGGTGTCCTTTTCACAAGTCATGACACTTCGCACCTCCCGGTGGAGCCCCAGCAATCTCAACGCAATTACATCCGAACCATAGCCAGAGCAATCAGACGCAATGAGCAAGGGCCGTGTGTTTTTTAAATTGTTTCTCCATGGCCCTAAACGGGCCTTCCAATTTTCAGCCAAATTGTTGATCCTGTCAACAAATGCTTTCTCAGGCTTAGGCCCTGTCATCTCAGGCTTAGGCTCTGCGTGTTTTTTTTTCGCAGGCTTGGCCTTCAAGAATTGCTTCCGAACACTGAAGGACGACGCCATCACTGCAATGGAGGCTAAATATCCAAAGAGGTAGTGTCTGTATTTGTCTGACGTAGCCAAGAATTGATTGCTAACTCTTATTTATTTTGTCGATAAACACTTGAAAACACTTGACTGAAAATGTGGCCAACAATGCCAATTGTCGTACAGTAATCGAGCCTCAAGTATTAAAAGGTGAGTTTGGACATCTCATCATCTCAAATCACGGTCGTCAATTCAATTCATTCATTCTGAGATCTTGCTGCTGCAGTCTGTAGCACGTCGCAAAAAATTCTCCTTTTTCCCCTGCTACTGAGCGCTATACCCCGAAACGCTATGACTTAGCTGCAAGGTTCAGAGTCGACTTTCCACATCGCGCTAGGCTCCTTTGATCCATGCGCTCCGTGTATCAAGGAAGTAAGTCTTTGTTGCCCAAGCAACAAACTCGTCCCCAGTCAAAGACAAGACCTGCTTAGGTCTGTTCCCCGGAATAGCTTCGTGTTTGCCTTTGAGCACCAACTGTTTTTTCTGGCTGGTTTTTTTGCAGACTTCTTCTAAAGTCTTTGCCTGCCATCCATTGCGGCTTTCATTTGCTGCCTTGGCACAGGCCAAGCGCAAAATCAATGTCAGTCCCGGCTCAGCCCTTTTAAATGCATCTGAAACGAAAACGAAGGCTGCACATTTGAAACCAGCAGTGTACACTAATTTAGCCCCGCCGTGGCCGTCCAAGACCGGACCCGAAAGAATTGTGCAACCCATGAGGGCTGCCATTGCTCTGTACTTTTTCTGCACGTTGTTGATGTCAGGCACAACAATCAGCCGAGCTTCGCGCAAGTCCTCACATGGGGTCAAGCCATATAAGAAGTGAAATTGAAAGAGACATTTGGAATCAATGTGTTGTGGAAATCACTATGATTGACTTTTTTAAGTATGATAGTATGCATAGGGTCCTGTGTGGTGCTGTTGACCCCTGCAGTGGCCAACTTTCTTTGCCAGCGCGCTATCTCGCTGTTGCTGCCACCAACAAAATACACCGGCGCGGACAAATTTTTCAAAGCCCACTGAAGATTTTCCTTTTTCATTCGCAAACGAACAGTTTCAAGGAGTGCCTGGCAAGTTTGAACCCTGGCCTTGTCATTGGCCTCGTCTGTTTTTCTGCTTTTCTCAGCGGCCAGTTCCACGTCCCTAGAGACCTCCTTATCCAACAGCAAACCGCTCGACAGGGCTTCAGCTTTCCGCTTCAGTTCCACACCGTTCTGCCTATTCTTTTCCTTTTGCGCGCTGTCTGGTAACTCCACCAGCGGCCGCCGTGGCGGTGTATAGTCAACGACGACGCGTTGGCTACAGCTTCATGCACAGCATTTTTGCGTTCTCGCAACCACTGAGCCTCAGACCCATGGCTTTTTCCAGTGTTGCCATCAAATCTTCGTCCGCAGTCCAAGCGGCGGCGTTGCCGATCTGATGAACGGCATTTTCCGGACGGCAGCAATTCTGCGTAAAGTGCGCGGGCTCTGCATCGGATAGCTTCCATCTCGGCAACTTCCCACCCACCCCCCATCACAACTGCCAAGCGGCGATCCGTATCGCCTTTTGAGCTTGCCAATTCGGTGGGGCTTCGCTGCAGACGAGAAAAGAGTTGCTCGACACCAGAACTGGACGCTGTCCAGGTGAGAAATGTGACAAGGACCTGAAAAGCCAGCTTCAGAATTTGAATCAGAATGTCTGAATTAAAATGTGGATTTTTTTGCAAAACCTCAGTAACTAAGACGACGATAATTCAATGTAACCCGCTGCCTTGGCCAATGCTTCAGACTCATATTTCTTCCGATGCTCCGAACGACGTTGCACTCTCAAAAATGCATCTCGCCAGGCTGACCTGTTATCGAGGCCATTTTTTCGCAACGATTCAGCCGCTGGACGCAGGCTACTGTATTCTCGTTTCAAATCACTTGGATTCACACCGAATGTCTTGGCCAGTCGGTTCAAGCTTGTGTCCATTTCGGCAGGCTGCTGTTTCAATGAAGTCGAATTTAAGTTGAACACGTCAAAGGCGCTCAATGTGCACCAGCTTGGAAACTCAGCTCGCAAGGTGGCCTGCGCCACATCTGCCCACTCCTGCACGACAATAAAAAAATTTGAGATCTGGGAGCGATTCACTGCAATATCACGTAATATTTAATTGACAAATGAAAATTTCACAATCGGAGAGGAATTCAACAATAATGACAGAGCTCCTGGAAACTCTTCAGCGCAGACACCTTGTCTGCATTGGTGACAGAAACGCGACGTGCGCAACCGTCAATCAAAATGTCAACGGCCGCCGAGTCAGCCATTGCTTTTGCAAAAGTGGGGAGCTCGAACACCTTGCCATGAGTGAATAAAGTTTCCACTGACAAGCCAAATTGAATGGCACGGGAGTTTAATTCCGAAATGTCGGCTGACTCTTCATCACAGAAACGTGTGAATTCCATGCTGGTCGCCGCAGCGTCGGCTGCCAATCCCAACACAATCGCTTTGAAACCTGAAAATGTCTTCAGGAGCTGGACTGCCCACCTGCCTGATTCTGAGCGTAAGGTGGCTATTTTGTGGCAAAGCCGAATCATCGCCGGCATGTTCTGGCAAATCCGCGTCAGTGGTGTCATGTACGACGAGAACCTGTGCTTAGCTGCTGCCAAGCTATGACACCCTTCACCCCCGGATTCGGCAATGATTTCTCTCCACCACGCTTGGTACATACTGCTATGGTGGACTTTTTGGGCAAAAGAATCCTTGCCCAAAACGAATTCTTGCAGAACTTGAGAGATCAGGGGGTGGGAACTAAAGGGTTTCTTTAATAACCTCGTCGTGGCGTGACTTGTGTCCCTCCCGATGAGCCGCACATGCCGAAAGTATTCATGGCGCTCGCCACTGCTAGCATACACTCTTTTACCAGCTAAGAGTCCAGATGCTAGCATCTCAGAGGCTGCTGCATCTGTTATCAAAATAGTGGTGCAATTTCGGATACGTTCTTCTGATTGTGCATCGTAGACTGGTTTGTTCCTTGAAACAAAGCCTCGTGGAAGCCGTCTCAGCGGTTGGCAAAGGGCGCAGATTGCATCTCTGGTCGCTTTGGCCAAAGCATCCGAACTTGGGTCTGTCACTTCAAAACCGAGCACCCCGCAACTGATTGTGAGGTCGGGTCTGCACGCCCGAAAGCGCAGTAGCAGTTTTCCTTTTCTTTCATCGCGGCATACTGCAATGCTTAATGCGCTTCGGAGGTCTGCCCTCGTTTTTTCAAGTGCGGCCTCGCTCAAACACCATCTCATTTGACATTTTCTTATCCGAAGAAACTCCTCCGTTCCTCGCGCTCCCACCAGCGCGCATGCCTTTCCACACTTCTTGAAATTCTTTTTCTTCCGGGGCAAAGGCCGCAAGGCTTTTGCCTTCTTGAGCGTCCACAGCTTGCTTGTGGGTCTTGCTTTGTTCGTGCCGTCTTAGCTTATGCAGTGTGAGCAACATTGGATTTTGCATGAAGGATGCCCAAGCCCCTTCACATTCAGCCAAAGCGCAAACAGTGCATCCAACACGTGCTTTCTTGCCTCGAAGGCAAACTCTCAACCACTTAGGTAATGCCTTGGCATCTTGCCAAAAAGTTTTTTTGGCAGCCCAAGTGCACAAACTACAGCGGTTTTGCTTAAGCTGGCAACATTTGACATGTTGTTGAACCAACTTGTTCGGAAGTAGGTTCGGTTTTGCCGTCCCTTTCCCCATGACGGCGGAAAAACCCCTAAAAAACGCAAACGTGGCAGCCAGGCCTACAAACATACACTGAAATGAATCAAAAATTCGCTATATCACGACGAAAATGTATGCATTTAATCTAATCAAAAAAAATATTTTTGAGACTGCCATACACAGAGCCAAAACATCTTAGACGGGGCTGTCAATTTCACAAATTGTGCCTGTCATCATGTGATCTTCTGTGTTCGACAAACGTTCTCTTGTTTCAACGTTGAACAAGACAAAATAAACCGGAGCCGGTTTGTATGTTTTCATGGAAACTTAAACTCTTCAATGCGACACTGGAACAGGGTGCGACAAGTCCCACTCGACTGCAGGCAGTCTACATTGAAAACCCTTATTAACCAAGCTTCAATTCAATGTCCAAGTCAGCCCGCAGGCTTCTGCCCGGAGGCAGTCTTTGCCCGAGAAGGCAAGTCAGCCCGGAGGCTTCTGCCCGGAGGCAGTCTTTGCCCGAAGGCAAGTCAGCCCGCAGGCATTCTGCCCGGAGGCAGTCTTTGCCCGAAGGCAAGTCAGCCCGCAGGCTTCTGCCCGGAGGCAGTCTTTGCCCGAAGGCAAGTCAGCCCGCAGGCTTCTGCCCGGAGGCAGTCTTTGCCCGAAGGCAAGTCAGCCCGCAGGCTTCTGCCCGGAGGCAGTCTTTGCCCGAAGG
>OMLO01003813.1_pt1 | contig 12487 bp, 5 predicted proteins | sample 1674811 | NCBI WGS metagenome assembly OMLO01 (sample SAMN06265003, study PRJEB25207) | coral metagenome | isolation source: Coral host | place: Mexico:La Bocana,Puerto Morelos, Mexico | collected 2008-11-13
AAAAAAAAAAAAAAAACACACGCACACACACACACACACACACACACACACACACACACACACACACACACACACACAAAAAGGACTCGGCCAATATCCAGCGATCTTGACCTCACACTTGGTCAATAACCCATATACAATTTGTTGATGGAGTAAAGCGCACTCACCAAATTCTTAATTGTTCATATTATACCATTAAAATTTAAGAAAATCACGCTTTATAACAAATTTTGCGGAGATTTGGCTGATCAACATTGTAATGTAGTGGTTCAAGTGGAATGTTAGGAAACAGAGGTTCTGGGTTTGATACTGGGTGTTTACTTACAAAGTTTCTTTTTTTCGTTAATTTGGTAGGGAAAAATTCATTGATAGTTAAAAAAAGAATAGCTTCGCGAAAATGGCAGCAACCGTTTACGAAAGGGACAAGTGCGTCGGCGTCGCCGCGGGGAAGGAAATCCGGATTTGACTTTTGAAATCTGAATCTCAATTTCCTAAAAAAAAAACAGTCAAACGTTTAAAAACAGGCTTTCACTTTCCGAAATCCTTCTCTTCGGGTTAATGAAATTAATGGTAAAAGTAGTTGAAAAGTTTCCCTAGGTCATGTAGTAACGAGTGTGATAGCCGTCTTTATAGGCTAAGTAATGATTGAAATTACCGCAGGACTTCTTCTCTGCTTTTTTTAGCCTCGTCTAAACAATAGGGGATTGGGAAAACTCGAGACAGTTCTGCAAACCCAAGACGCAGTCGTAGGTTAGCGAAACTTTTGAGAATTCCCCCAATCCCCGAACAGTCAAGCTGAGGCTATGTAAACGGGAAAAAAGTCCTCTATTGGTGTCATAAAATATTTTGTGAAAATACGCGCGAATAAAAAACGCCTCAGCCATGTTTATATACTCTTATCTAAATAGACCTGTGGAAGAATGGGATCGCGCGTAGTATATCTGGGTTATTTTGTTATTGGAAATGATAGGCACGATGACTTCATGTGCCTCAAGTTGTTCTAAATCCTCTACCACCTTTACGCAGTCAGTAATTCAAGACCCTGCTTTTTTCGTTGAATTCCTGGTTGTGTATAGAGCGTTCTCACTCACGTGACCAGCAGCTATGCAAATTTATTGGAACGAAAGAAAATGCTTGCATGAGAAAAGAGTTTAACTCCCACGGGATTCGTTTGGTACACCAACATGTTCACCGTTTTACTGTCTTCGAACACCAATATGGATGCCGTGACGTCATGTGACAACGTTCCATAGGATTTGCGATTATAAGGTGATTCCGCAGAAATAAAGATCTTCATTCAACTCGAAATTGTCAAACCGAACCAAGAATAGTAGTTCAGTCAAGAAAATAAAATACTATTCCTTTCGACACAGGAGAATTTTTGGCTGAATGGATCGCACCCTAGGTTTAGTGCCTGCTGTATTGTTCTTAGGTCGATCTTAAACTTTTCAAAGTTTGCTTGTCCTCTTTTTCTTTATTTTCTCGCCAAGATTTTGGGTCTTTCATCGTGTCGGTTTTTTTTTTTGCAGAAACAAATGGATGCTTTTGTTTTTTGCTTGTAACTTTTTCACTTCTCAACGCAAAATGCCAGTCTGAATTGGGAACTTGTTCAGCACGCCGCGGGATCCCAGGGCTGGTGAGACAAGGCCAAATAATAAGTAGGAATACAATTAAAAATGGAGATTACAAAATATTGCCCAAGCATTTAGTTTATTGGATGCATTTTCATGTTACCATTACTCCCTTAGCAGCCACTACAAATATCAATTAATTACTGTTGCCCCAGGAATTATTCTTTTCTGGATTTCACGGCCTCTCCCCCGGCTGTTCCTATAAGGAGACAAAAATAAAGTATCTTTTATATGATCTCTCAGCTGTTTTGGATACTGTAATCATGCATTCTTTCACTCAATAGCATTATAAAGAACTATCAAGGAGTATCGATCATAGCGTCCTTTTTGAAATTGGAAGTTGCGTACCTCTCTTAAGCTGTGTAATTGAATCATACATTTATCTTTAGAGCAGATTTCACATGTATAGAAAAGTAACGCCTTGGAACCGACTGGCTCATAGATGCCGGAGTTTATCCCGGTTTCTGTAGCATGAAGCGGCTCGGAGCATTTCTACCGGCTCCCCCCTGGACGGGATACTAGTCAATCGCAGGTCAATCCCACGCAATTTGTTAGATTTCCCCAACAATTCGCCGGCACCCATTTATACTCTTGGGTATCCTTTTCCAGTCGTTCATTTAGTCGGGGCGCAGCGCCAAAAACAGCGCTGTTTTTCGCGCTGCGCCTCAACTAACTGAACTACTGGAAGAGGCTAACTCTTGAGTGGAGAGAGGCACGGTGAGAGTAGGTCTTGCCTCAAGAACACAACACAGTGCCCTGGCCGAGACTCGAACACGGGCCATTCGATCCGGAGTCCATCAAAATAGGCCACCGCACCTTCCACATACAATTAAATAGAACGTAGCCTGAAATGACTTTGGTGTTGCTTTATTTCGTTCTGTGGCTGGCTTAAAAACAAACACGCGACGTACTGGACCATTGGATGCAAAAACCAAAACAAATTGCGACGTGGTCCCACGCAATTTCTCGCGCTTGGATGCCGGTCACGCTTTTTCCCGCGCTTAGCAATGGTTTGCTATAGGTTAGCTTCTTTGCGTTTTCGATTGATTATTGTAACTGCTTTTGTTTTTGTTTTATGAGAGTCATACAGGAGGCAGAGTGGCCAAGTAGTTAGGGAGTCTGTAAGTCTCGGGTTCAAGCCCTGTTCTGACCACCAGCTGGTGTTTGTTCTTGGTAGCGCCGAGTTCAATCCCTCGGCTACGCTTGTAAGTAGCCAACAGGTCTGCCTCCTACCAGTTGGGTTTCTTATCCCAGTTATGTTTATTAATAAAATTTGTTTGTTACATTGACCCAGAAAAAACTTCATTTGGAAGTGGTCAATGAGAACCGCGAGGTAAGAGACTAAAACTAAACGAGATCTTACGTCCATCGGAAGTTTGGAATTGTAATACATTTTTATTAAACGTAGTGTTACTAAATGACAATCCTACAAGGGTTGGAGAGATCTGTACCGTCTTTATGTTAAAGCCTTGCTAAACAATATTGTGTGGATAAAGCTAATAAAAGCTAAACATTAAAAACTTTATAACGAAAAAATGGCAGGTACCGGTGTGGCAAAGAATGCAGTAGAACATTGAACAAATTTTCCACAGTTTGAGCAACTGAAAATCAAGAAGTCATAAAAATCAGGCCTTCAACGGAATTTGAACAAGTGACAGGTGGAAAGCTCGGAACATATGAGCTATGAAGCCATACACTGGGAGCAAGGTAAATTTTGAGTTCATATTTTCCCATATCATTGACCTTGTTCCCAATAGTCCATTTTACAGTTGTCTGCTCAGTGACCTGGCCTTTGGATGACAGTGAGGCTAGAGTTGACCTTGTTTTGATACAGACCTCGCTGCTTTTGTTGTGTAAAACAAGTTGTTCTGATGCTAACTAGGTGCATTTACATGACAAAAGCAGTGAGGTCTGTATCAAAACAAGGTCAACTCTAGCGTCGCTGTCATCCAAAGGCCAGGTCACTGAGCAGACAACTGTAAAATGGTCTATTTGTGCTTCATGGCACAGTTGGTTAGAGCATGCGCACTAAGGTCATGATCTAGAATCCCGATAAGCCCCTCTATAATTTCGAGTAGCTCAAACTGAAAAGTTCACTCAAGAAAAAACGTATTTAAAGAGGCACTTCGAAAATTAAAGAGTCCGAAGACCTAGTTAAATTATTGGAAACCAACAGTTTGGTCCACTTTTGTTAAAAATTAATATGCAGGCGTATTGAAGCAATGCATCGATTTAAGTATTTATCTGACTACGAGTCTCGTATGTAAATGGTGTGTAACTGACCCTAACTAGTGAAGCATTAACCAGCGTAGCCAGATGCATAAAATAATTTATTCTCCTCGAGAGAGAAAAAAACAAACAAATTCTTTATAAAAGAACCTTCTTTGGCTAACTTTGAAAAATACAGAAAAAAAATTCTTACCTGTTTCCACTGGGAGTTTCACTTCGGCAGCGACCTGATCTGGTAAAATTGCTCCCAGTAGCCCTTGGCTCCGTTAACTTGAACGTAATACGAATGTTTTGCCCAGGGTTTGGGATCATCGCGATCTCCTACTTCAAAGATTCGTCCAGCGGAGTACCGATCTTCCACTTCAGTAGCAGCAAGAACCCAGTTCCCCAAAAGGTACCGTTTTTGAGGAATCTCGTCCAGAACAACATCGGTCTTCGGATAATTCTTATCGAACCAACGGTTATCCCCGTCATCATAGTGGACGTATACCTGTGAATCGGTTGCCTTGACAACAAAGCCTCGGTAGTAATAAGCACTGGCCGGCCAATAGGCAAACACACGGGCGCCAACTGTGTTGTAACAGAAAGTATGACAGTTAGATAATTCAATTACTTTTTACCTGGTTTGGATGCTAGGCCAAATTAATATTACACATAAACATTTTGTTAGGGTGTTATAACAATATCCATTACCCTAAATAACAAAAATGTATACTGGAACCATAGGCTTGATTCTTTCTTGTATTTTTTAAAGCGAAAAAGCCGCTGAGTATTATTTTTTGGATACCTTTACATAATGATACGTCTTCAAAAGCGGAAAAGCAGCTAAATTTTTATTTTCCATTCAATTGCAAGGATACTAATCATTACCGACAAATTATGCGATCCTGGCATAAACTAAAGAGATTAACAGCGTATTAATTTGATTTGCAGTATACGCATTCAGCGCGTTTTCATATGACATCAATGCAGCCATATCGGTTATCACCTATGACAGGTGAATGCATGAAAACGCTCTTTACCAGAAAGTGAGACGGTGGTTTTATTGCCTCGCATTTCTGGTTACGCAATACGATTACGGTGATTCTTCAGGAATGCATTGCGCATCTTATGCGTAATTATCCCGCGCACATAAACAAAATGGCGACTTTTATATACGGCTTTTCTTGAAAGAAAGACAAATCATCGTTTTTCAAGCAAACGACTGCGGGAACCTATCATTTTTTGTTAATTTGAATGTAGCGGTCACCTTCTTTCTGTATAGTAAATACCGAACAATTTCTATTGGGGAATAAAAACAAAAATTGCCGAAAACGTGAATTTAGTTGGCGTTGTTGCCACAAAAAAAATTGCTTGCGGATCATGTTGAATCCCTGTCAATCGATTATTTTATGGTACATAATAGGAAATGCCTTTATCGAACAACGATAGCTTCAGGCTGAGTTTTTTAAGGATCGTCTTGGAATCTTACCTTGTAATCTATTGAGAACAGGAAGTACTCGAAGATCTTGCAGTTTGTACCAAGCCTTATCACCGTCATCAAACAGCACTTTATATTCCGACGAGGTCTGGTCAATAATAAACCCGATGAAGTACTTGCTCTTCCAGCTTGTTTTCCACTTGGCCAACACGTGCTGTCTGACATAAACCGTAGACGGGGCTTCATCAGCTAAAACCGCTGTCCCGTCTTCAACGAGGTGGGTAATCAAACTTTTGTCGTCTGTGAACTGGATCTCAATCTCCGTAGAGGATGGAAACGATTTAACATGGCCATCATAATACATGTTGTTTGTCCAACGTGCGAGTACTTGATCTCCAACTAGTAAGATAGTTGAAATTGGCAATAGTCGATAAATAATATTTCTCCTTAAAGTATTGACTAAAGACTGAACGTCAATAACGATTTTGAGATCGAGATTCTCTCAGGGTTGTCAAAGAAGAAGACTCCTCCATGTGATCCGGGCAGATCGATGGAAACCGACGATATCCCCTTCTCATATCAGAATTAGAAATATAATGGCGCACCTTCGTTCTCCTTTTGAATAGCTTAACACTGTCTGTGCATCAAGGGAAACCCAAAAATAACGGTCCAGTTTTGTTGCCAAACACTATAGTACTACATTGAAACTATAAACTCTTGCTTACTGCCACAGATGACAAAGATGAAAATGGATTGAAATTTTGAAAAAATTGCAAATTATTTGAAATTTTCAAGCCATACATTGAGACTGAAAAGGAAACGTCTAAAAATATCATAGTTTTCTCTCCCCGCTAAAATTTCGTTTGAATTCATCTTGCTGATTCTGCAGGAGCATTTTGTGTATGCTAAGGTGCACAAGACAGGTAAGTTTGGCAGAATTGAGCCCAAAACAGCAAAAATCCCAATGACAATGCCTCTTTAAGTATACTGGAGTACGTAGGAGCCCATAACAGGTCGAAGTTTATGATATAGGAACATCCAATTAGGCTATATTCCTGTCAGACGTTTTCACAAGATGATCAAACGTTTCTTTGGAACACTAACGATAGCACTCTTCTTATAGCTGTATTGTACTAGAAATGTTAGTTATTAAGAAAAATGACCCCTTGTTTTAGGTTTCCATTGATACAGGAGTCATAATCAGGGACGAAGAACGTAAGTCTTGGGATCTGCGCGCACCTATGATATAGGACTGAGGACAATTTTTCTATTTTTAGATCAAATTGAGCCATCCTGACGACATATATCCGCGCGAATCCACGCACATGTCGTGGGTTCCCGCGTAGAAGTTGTCACGCCGCGTTATCAAATGGTGAGAGTTGCGAGATTCTTTTGTGGATTTTTCATAGCGGTAGCAGAAAATAAGGCAGGGAGTAAGATCCAGGGTGCTTTTATGTAGTTTTATGCTCTGAGCTGGTGGAAAAGGTGAGTTTTTCAGGGTCGAAAACAAGACTTCAATTTTGCGTTGTGAATGAATAATAAGATCTGGTCGCGCTAGTTAACAATTAGACCCGTAGCGCTTGCGGACTACGGGTCAATAGTCCATGAGGCGAGGCCGAATGGGCTATTGACTCGCGGCCCTTAAGGGGGAAGGGTCTAATTGTTTTAGTATCACCTAACTAGTCGGACAGAAAAGGAAATAATTAAGTTAGTAAATGCAAGTTGAAGAAATATTTATTATTATTATTAGTGTTATTGTTATTATTTGTTATTAGTCCACTAGTTGGGTGATACTAACTGCAATTATAACATAGCCTTAGCAAAGCGCGCGTTCTGATTGGCTAATACGCTCGATCCATTTGCCCGTGGGTTGCACGCTGACATCAGTTTGTTTGTTTGTGCTTTTTCCCGGCAACTATTTTCATCGATGTTGACACTTTGTAAAAAATAATTCCTATTTTTCAACTCCTAAAATATGGAATAAACTAACAATTCTTCCGATTGTTCCTGTGAGCTATCTAATTTCGAGCTTAAGTTTTTTACCGGGACCCATCTGAGAGATTTCCGAATTTAAGCGAGCAGGAGTTGATTCAGCTGGTTGAACAAAGGCACTCGGCACTCGGAAACAACAACAACAACAACCTGGTCTGTATCAACCTTTCGATGTTAGTAATGCATTGCGAGAAGTTTAGAGAGAACTTTCTGGCGATTTGACGAAAATAAAATTTGGTACAAGCTTTCATTGTAAAACTTTTCTGGCATCGAAAGCCATTATTAAATGCTTTCGGCGAACCAAACTTGAACATGAGAGCTTTAACGATCTTAGTTTGTGAAATCTTACATACGAAATCCTTCTGTTCACAAAACGTTATAAAGGTAATAGTTTTATTTTCTTCTGAGCTTTAATAATGGAAGTTTTATCAAATATTGGCAGCCTCTGATGAATTATTTCAGTTGCTGGGTCATAGCTTTGCCCGAAAGCTCGTCGCTCGATCGTGAATTAAACTCTTGAAGAAACAGCCGCTCGAGGGAAAGACTGCATCGTGCACAAAATAAAAGCTTACATTCCTGACATTTTTCTTTGGGCCTTAGTCTTCTCAGTGTTCGTTTGAGCTTATTTTACGAAATAACGAAAGTGACAGAGACCATTGTTTAAAGCCATTCATGTGTTCAAGTTCACCCGTAGACGCGCAACTCATCAAATTTTCAAAACGAAGTGGAAAGGAAAAGTAACCCACAAACCTGCTATTGAATGAAACTGAAGCATCTGAAACAGCTCAAAGCCAAGGGCGTTTGTTCACTTTCTTTTCCGCTCTCTCTTATAAGAAATGTCTGGTTCCATATTGTTCTTTTCTTTTGCCGAAGAGGCCGTGAAGGACAGAGAGAGATCAGCCACCAAAAGCTTCAACCACGTGCGGTTAGCTTTCAATTCCTCGGGAAAACTAATCCAAATTTAATCTTAACTAATTTTTGAGAAACTCTTTTACCGATTGCAGTTTTCGTTTGTTGACAGCTTGATATAGAGTGTGTGCATTGTCACGCAATAAAAAATAAAATCAAAAACCATTTAATGGATAAACTCAAGAAATCGTGATATTATAAACGGTAAATAAAAAAGACATTTCTCCAAGTTTAAGGTGTGTGCGTTGTCGACCCAAAGTTAAGATATTTGTCGAAATGTTCCGCGTAAAATTATAGAGCCTGGTATGGAGCCGCCATGTTGGAGGACCCCCTTAGTCCTCCAATATGGCGGTCGGAAAATAGTGTAAACATCTGGAACTTACTTTGGCTATCTACATAACTGATTATCTGAACCGAACCAAAAAACACTTACAAAAGCACTTTTCCTAATACTTTAACTCCAAAAATGGCTAAAAATCACGAGATAAGTGTATGCTTTTCGACAAACGCGATCTTAGCTTGATGTCACACACCGCCATAACTACGAAATTAAAAATACGCTGGTTTCCAAGCGAAGGATGCTATTGAGCTGGAAAGCTGTAAACAGATATAACTCTAGTACCTCTTATGCCTGATGAGGATAAAACCTTTAGAGGCTCTTTAGTTTTGGATTTGAGAACTTGATGACGTCACGTGCACACACTCTATTTAGGCTAACAGGGCAGTTTGAAATTGTTTGTTTGCCCGAGAAACTATTAGCTCGCCATGATCCTAGGAAACATTTGATTTGTCGCTTTGTCAGATTTTTCAATGGACATTTTCTCGCGGTTTATCGTGCTTTTGACTTCATGTAAGCTGGACGAGTTTCAATATGTACTATCTCAAATAAACGCGCCGTAAACACGCAGTGTGCAACTGTCGAGTTGTGGATGCACTTGGGAGGTTACTAAGCACTCAAGAAGCTACATCGCCTCGTGCGACTCTTACGCTTCTTTCTTGCTTAGCAACCTCTCGCATGCATCCATAACTCGATAGTTTCACGTTGAACGCTTACCATTTCTTAAGCTTACGCGTATGTCAGTTCTTACGTTTGTGGCTTAAGGTGATAGCAAGAAAACTCTCTACTCTGGTATCGAGTTAATTTGTGAGTTTCTCAAACAATGCATAATAATAACCAAAATCTATCTTTGATGAACTCTTATTTTATCTGCTTGTTTGGCAAGTTCGCAAAAGTTTTTGAAAGGAAATTCTGACGCATACAAGTAGCTCATTTGCATAGTGTAGCGCGTACACTTTCAAATCAGAGTCGGTGTTTTCAGTTGTCAAAAAATATTGAAAATATTGATAAAGATTTCTTTCGTTATCTTTTGTGCTGAGATGGTGTAATAATTTTCCCCAACGCCGAAAGGCTACTAACATCATGTGTGTTTCTTCAACATAGTGAAATTTTACACTGCGAAATAAAATAGACAAGGAGTTTTGATAACTTGACCGACAAAATCGAAATCGTCTTTTGAGGTTGATTATAGAAAGCGTCATCGTAACTTTGCTGATTATTTCTGCAGTATATACATATTTTCAGCTAAGCTTTCAACATGTTTTCAAACATTTATCAACCTTAAACATATTTAAAAACTATAGAGATATTGTATAAGTTCGATGTACGTTCTCACACGAAAGTGCGGAAGTCCTATTTGTAATGTTTACTGACTGCACTAAAAGTGCATGGGTAGGCCCCCTTATTCATCGACAACAGACAATTTATTGGATTTTTACACACACAAAAAAAAACCCCGAGAGTAGTATCTATAGACGTAAACTTATTGGGCCTTGATGAAACATCAAGCCTTGCTTACAATTCAGGCGAAACTCAAACTTGCTATTTTGTTTTACTTTTAAAGTGCCTATGAAGTAAAAAATAACTCCTGTTTATTTGAAAGGCTTTTCAAAGTAAAGAAGAATGGCGTTTTCCTTTTTGGAATATCTTTTGTCGTTTTAGAGATATTGACGTTTTTGTAAGGAAAAGTGATAACGTGATAGGTGGTGCCACTAAAACAGCACAACACTCAATCGAGAATAACTCTAGAAATATTAAAGCAGTGTTCTTTAAACTTGGTACCAGAAATTTACATCACAAAAGAAACATAATGACACTCGTCGTGCCATTACCATGACAACAGTTATGCCGCTGGGTCTGTTTTAATTGAGATTAAAATTCCCAGATTTTATCTTAAACAAGGATCATCAACTCCCACCGTACCAATCTAATGGGGAGAGTTAAGACAATATGGGAACCATGTGTGTTCCCAGCAAGGCTCTCTGTCCCACTTTAAAAGGTTGCAAATGGGGATATTTGGTTTTTCACAGAAAGAGACTGGAGCCAAGAGTGATGCCATGGCAACAACATCGTAGGTGTCATTCTGTTTCTTTTGTGATGTACATTTCTGGCGATAGACTTTGGCGAAATACCCCCAAGCGTCTGGTAAGAGGAGGGAAACTTTGAAGTTCTAAAACGCTGCTATATGCCAATATATCCAACTAGATTTTTGCTGTGTTATTGAAAATCTGTTAATTACTTTTCCACTGATATCCATGATAGTGCCCCTTCAAAGTGGCACCTTGCTGTGTGTGAAGAACTTGTGACAAAATGATAAATGAAATGAAGACTTGGATAAAGTGAAAACATTGAAGAAGTGGTCTCAAGTGGAACTACTGCCCCCAACGGGAGTGACCTGCCCGATCGAAAACGAAAACTCGATGCAAAAATGGCTGCCATGGTCTTTTGTAGTCTGCCTGGAAAGGTTTCTCAAGATTCTGATGCTGTGCCATAATATGCTTCTCTGAGAAGTTGATGTTGTTGGTTAAATGCCTGCAAGTTTGTGACTGATTTAAATGTAAGAGATTTGTATGAAAATAGCCACGCTGACTCACCTAGCCTCGTTTCCATGTTTTTGGTGTTATAAATAATCCCCATAACTGTTAGATGGGAGGAAAGCCTTCAAACTCGATGCTCTGATTAACTTTGACTAAGTCCTTACGTCCAGGTAAACTGATTCCCTTAACATTTTTTTTTCCAGAAGGTTCGACTCCCTCTGGGGGCTCAGAAAAAAAATCTACGACTTGAGACCACTTCATTAATTTCAACTTGTGACTTACCTTTAAAATCAGCAGAAGCCACGCATGGCAGCAGACCCAAGAATAAAAAAGCAAGGATGTTCATTCTTCTTCAAAACAACAAAAAAAGAAATAGAATGAACGCTTTTAAGATTGATGCGCACAGCCAGGATAAGATATAGTAAAAAACTAGCATAAAAAAAAACGTTCTCTGGCTAAGAATATTAAAAGAGGACATAATCTTTCGGCTGTTGTTCAACAACCTTCGACGAATAAAAATGGAATACAACATAAATCTAAAATACATGTACAGTATACAAACTAAAGAAAGCTAAAAGATAATAATGACAATGCCAAGGTAAAGGTCATATTTAAGGTAAAGTTATTAGCTGACAGCGATTCGTACAAATTACTCAGGCCGTGATTAAGGCGATAATTGTCGTTCGTCGTACGCCGGGGTGAGAATTAAGCAAAAAGCAAATTTCTGCTTTATATGTGACGAATGGAGACAGAAACACGACAAATCGGCTTTTGGACCTGCCTTTTACAGGAAATAAGGTTAAAACATTTCGAAATTATCAGCTCTGTGTCTGTTTCAACTTAATATAGCTCAAGACATGTGGCGCGTGCTACAATACATGTCTAACCCGTAAATTGAAATTTGACGACGGATGGTCAAATATCTGCATTTTTAACGTACTTTGAAAAGCTCTCGCGTCGCTCACAGTCATTTGCCCAAAGAAATTTTCACAGCAATCTGTAGACCATCCTTCTGCGATTCAACCACCAGAAGCTTAATCCATTTGAAGGTTTCGCACATGGTGAAAATCAATTATTTTTACGAAGTACTTTTAAGTCTATGAAATACATGTCTTCGAAATGTAATTATTTTGCAGCCAACAAAAACCACAACATTCCCTAAAATCAACCCAGTACACAATTAAACATTGTACAAAAATATTTGCGTGTTTTAAAAATGGAAGAATGATGTGGTTTTGCATGCGAGGCTCTCAAACTTGGTGCGTCAAATGACGATTTTAACGGAATTTGGTAATTTGCATATTTCTTTGAAATAAAAGTCTACTTTTGCCAAAAAAACTATCCAGTAGTTTTTGTCATGCCCTAGCCTATCTACCATAGGAAAATGAGCGAAATCGAATTTTCGACCCTTGCCACGAAATTAAGAGTTTGT
>OMLO01003814.1_pt1 | contig 12486 bp, 13 predicted proteins | sample 1674811 | NCBI WGS metagenome assembly OMLO01 (sample SAMN06265003, study PRJEB25207) | coral metagenome | isolation source: Coral host | place: Mexico:La Bocana,Puerto Morelos, Mexico | collected 2008-11-13
TGATATAACCAAATTACCTTGTTACCCCCACCGACGCAGCACAACAGTTTCTTTAGAAACTTTCACCCTTTATTCAGCTAATCAGTTAGCCTGCCAGTCAGCCAGCCACCAAGGCTGTCATCCAGTTGATCCGTCAGTGGGTGGGTCGGTCAGTCAGTCAGTATTTTAAACAGACAGTTCTACTGTAATACCCGTACATTGCCACACAAACACACAAAAATGTGTCTGGAGCCTTGACTGACATATTCATAACCCAAACCTTTTCAACCCAGGATCGTAGGAGTGCATGTTTTATAAATTGCACAATATTAGTTTTTACATATGTTTCGAAACAAAACAAGCAAACAAAGAGAAACTAACCGACGCCGAAGTCCAGTTTAACATTGACCAACAGGTACTTCTGATCTGTACCAAACTTGTTCTGTACTTTGCATTCGTAGGCGCCTTTGTCGTACTCTGTAACCTTGGTGATAATATGACGAATGCCAATCTGGTTGCCGTCGGGACCTTGAATGTACTCTTGCTTTACTGGACCGCCAAAACCATCTGCAAAAACAGATAAGTTATTACTCTTACAAGTTCCGGGCGTGAAAACATGTACATACGGTTTCTTTATACGCATCGAATCTATGGAACGACCTACCTTTTTATATTAAACAGTCTGAAAGCATAGCGATTTTTAAAAAGAATCTTAAAACATTTCTTTTTTGTTCGCTCATCTAATTCTACATTTCACCTAAAGAACTTCTGCGAAAAAAAATTTCGATTTGGATAAAACGCATTTTTTTTACGAATTTTTACTAAGTTCAAAATTCTGTTTTCTTGCCGTCGACCCCTGCCGCTGATAACAAGAGTAACGTGCTCAAAATGACCACGTGACTGATGTCTGTGACGTAGATTCAGGAACCTCGCTTGACCTTTAGTTCACCTTTAGTGCATATAACTACATAGGTCGTGTGCGAGTCTTTTACGATATTGTAAGCTTTACTACGGAGACAACACTGAAGCAAAATTCCCACTTGTTTTCACGTCAGGTAAGTCACGACCCAAATTCTACGTCACGACTCACTTCAAACCGAGGAAGACTGATGCGAATTGTGGACCAAAATGGCGGCAAATTTGAATGTCTTCAAACAATTATAAAAAAAAAATTGCGTTTTATCCAAATCGAAAAATTTTTTCGCAGAAGTTCACTAGGTGAAATGCAGAATTAGGTGAGCGAAAAAAAAAAATTGACATTATGGGCACTTTAACCTAGTCATAGATTTTAATAATTGCATGTTTTAGTTAGGTTTTTTTTCCTTTTAATCATATGCAATTGTAAGCTTATTGAGAATTCTAAATGCGCAATAGGACCTTTTTATTATTGTTATTATTATTATTATTATTATTATTATTATATTTATTATTATTATTATTATATTTATTATTATTATTATTATTATTATTATTATTGTTATTATTATATTATTTGATTATGCTCAACTAAAATCTTGTAATCGAGTCCCGTTTGTTCAAAGAATCGGTATAACGTTATGTACAGGATAAATCGTTTTAGTAGATATCACCGGTTTTTTTCTGCTAATACTATACATCCATTTAATGGCAATTGATCCCATGGATATCGTTATTCAGCCTTTGAAAAACTAGGCCCAGAAGTAAAAAAATGGTGAATAGGCTATTCTAGAGCTCGCTTGTACCATCGTTTCAAAACGACTTTCCGTTCAAAACGTTTCTATTTAAATGAATTTCATTCGCATGAAAACGAAAATAAAAATGAAAATGTAAACTTGGAGGGTGAACACATTTCCTTATGACTAGTTTCGCACGAAGAATCATTTCAACTCAGAAATGGAAAATACATTAAGTGTTGCACAATATTTATAGTCAGCTGTTTTTTTTTCAGCTTCACTGAAACTCGGAATGACAAATGAAATTAACGAAATAATAGTCACATATGTGGAAAATAAAAATAACGCAACCTCAACGAGATTTCGGCCTGGAATAATTTTCCCATTATATACATTTTCTATAAAGCCCTGCCTTCTAATTCTAACCACGCTGCAATTCAACTGGACTATCTCCAATGCCAAATTTTCTCGTCAGGTGCCGCAGAATTATTTCATTTCCTGCTAATTCGTTTTCAGCTATGTAATAACTCCAATCTTATTTGGTCCAGACGGATGCATACTAGCCTCGTTCATGCTTTGGCATGGACTAAATTCTTTACTTAGTTACCACTCATGTCGGGGTCTATATACAACCATCTCGAACTCACGCCAGGTCAATAACGCATGTATCATACCTGGTGCAGGTTTGACTTTCGTGATGCTGAAAGACGGGAGCGGTAGTCCATGGCCGCGGCATTCAAACTGTGCCTGTTGGTTTTCGGTAGCGTTTGTGGGGTTTGGTCCAAACGATGTGATCATCGGTGGTCCTGAGTGCGGAATATGAAAATAAAAGAAGTTGAAGTGTTTAGAAAATAACTGATAACAATTTAATCTACAGATAAGTCCGAGGTGGGAAATCGTGTTGTCACATCGTTGAGTCAGATGTTCACCATCTAATTACTTTGTGAACGACCCTATAATTAGTACGGCCAGTTTTCAACTGTTATTGCTTTCTAACGTTTGTGCATGGTACCTCTCGTGCCGGTGACCTGGCCGGCGTCAGTGATTCAACTCAATAGCACACTGTGGCAGGCCAAATTTCCCCCACACTTCCTCTCTTCTAGCGCTACCGTGTTTTATTGTAGGCCTGCGTGATCTGTTTGAGTTTCAAACGATCATATTGCTTATAAGCTAACCAAATCAGCTATAACATGCGACTAGATAGCTTGACCTCACAAGAGAAAAACAGTTCCACTTAATAACGTACTTTTGCATCGAAAGCTTTGAAAAGTAAGTCAAACAAGTCAACGTTTTGAAATATATTTTTTTTTCCAACATACACAATTTACCTTGCAGCTCAACTCAATTTGAATTCATTTGAACTAATTTACGTCATGAACCAAGAAATCTGTCCCCGCTGTCTAGCAGGAACGGGTTATTTTCATTGCACGAGATACATGTAGGGAATCGTCTCCTATCATGATAAAAATTACAAAGCTGAGGTTTTTTTTTCTATTTTACGATAATATAGCATGTTTACCTCCACACTCAGAAACTGAGGTTGATCCTGAACCTTGAGTGGCGGTGCCATTAGGGCATTTTTCACATCCTGTCTGGCCGATCTGGTTCTGGTAAGTGTTGACTGGGCATGGCTCACAAGGTTCGAGATCTGCCGCCAAGTCAAACCCAGACTTGGAAAATTGACCGCGAAAGCACTTAGCTAAGCATAGAAGAAATAAAAAGATATCAAGATTAAGTAAGTAAAATGTTATTTATTCAGTATCATACCGAAATCAAATCCAATCAGATCATGTATAAATGGCTGCTACTGTTTTTTAACGGAACGAAAATAATAATAATAAAAAATAATGAAATCAAATAATCAAACAAACAAATAAATAAATAAATATATTAATAAATAAATACAAGAGTCCTCATGGGCCCGATGAGGATAAGTAAGTAGTAAGTAAATAAATATATAAATAAATAAACAAACGATAACATTACCAGTGCACGTTTCAGAGCCTTCTACAAGAGTCGAGGTATTTGTCGGACACGGAACACATTGCGTGGAGCCTTCCTGTGTGCTTATGTGTCCAATTTGACAAGGCTTGCAGGTACTTGAAGATGTATCGTAGTAGAGACCCTTTGGACATTTCACTGCCAACAGAATGGTTTTTAAACATTTATTAAGTGAAAGAACGAAGTAATTAATATGAATAACTAACCGAAAGAATGAATAATTGAATGATGAATGACTGAAGAATAAAGGAAAGAGCATACGAACGAATGAACGAGCACATGAATGAAGAAACGAACGAATGAATGGATGAACGAACGAGCGAACGAACGAACGAACGCAATAAATGAATGAATGAATGTACGATCGAACGTACGAATGAATGAATGAATGAATGAATGGATGAATGGATGAATAAATAAATGAAGGAAGGAATGAATGAATTAGTGATTTTTATACGGGTGGGTGAAATGGATAGGAAGTAAAATGAAAATAGGAAAGGAATGAATAAATGAAGGAGGGCAACCAGGCAGGCAACAAGATATTTGAAGATTTAAATACAGACCTATATTCAATTATACTTGAGTGTAGAAAATTAATATCTAAAAGTTAGAAACTATGACCGAACTCTGACTTTTTGATTCCCAACTCGCCTCTTCCTTTAGAAAAAGCACGGAGCAGGTATTTTGTTGAAAGAAAAATGAGCAACCAGCACTCACCGCATATATCTTCCGGAGGAACTTGATTGAGACTCCCTTGTTTTACATATCCAACACCACATGACCCATCAGCTGATGGAGAGGCAAAATCTGCATTGAAAAGGAAACTGGTTTATATTCCAGTAATATGGCCAAGGAGACAAGCGCACGCGCACTGGGTAAATAGTCCACTCTGCAAATTCGTTCCTCGAGTCTCCACTGTTTACTACGCAAGCTTACGACAACAGTCGAGAGTCCCGTTACGGGCTAGATCTTGAATGGTTTTTAAAACGATGGAAATAAGGAGAAATAAAACACCGTCTAGGCATGCGTATTTTCAGACCTCAAATCGGATCTTTCCAGGGTCGTCCGTTTCCCGTTCCCCGTCCAAGGGGAGAGAAGACTCTGGGTAAGACGTTGCCCACCGTACCGTATTTAAACTTGATGGCTGGGTTGGTAAAAGTCAAAACAACCCAGAACAACAAGAACAATAATAAGAGCAACTGCTTACCGACACAATCAGGAATTTCGCCCCATTGTAATGTGATAGGGTTACAGGTTACGAAATAATGATTCTTGAATAACTTCTTATTCGGCTTACAGCCATAAGTGCAATACCCAAGACTAACAAAGCATTGGTAATTTTCGGAGTTGCTCGGCGCCTCCTGCTGTTCACATTGGAGTTCTGGAAAGAAAATAACAATAATGAACATGAAAAGAGGCCACAAAAAACTCCAAAGCCATGAAGAACATAAGGCAAACGGACGAGAAAACACCCTAAAAAAAGTAATAATTAATCAAAATAAACGGTTTTTTAGATAAATAAATCATTAATTGCATAATTAATTCATTTACAGAACCGTCGAATATCAGTCGTTCAAAATTAAAAAAAAATCTGTTGTAAGGACAATTAGTTAAAAGCACCATAATTTAAGATTAGCCCGTCTTACAAGTAGCGAAAGTAAGCTAATTGTAATATGAGTAATGACTTGTACCCGCGTGTAGTTGTTGAGTGTTGTAAAAGTAATTTAGCTATTGTAAAAAAAAAAAATAACTGAATTAAAGAAGTGTAATTAAGTGAGTCTAATGAGTGCAAATAAATGTCGTACGTTGTTTAAAAAGTTAATGGTTCTGATCTGATGTTTGGCGTATTGTGGTGGATTGCGGATGAAAAACACGTCTCTACATGTCGTCCGCAGCAAGCTCCTCGAACGCAATTTTAATCTCTGATTACTTCTAGTTATTAACTTAATTTATAGTCTTGTGAGTACACAATGGCCTCCATTTTGGGCGAAATAGGCTCGGATATTTGTCCGAGGGCATTATTTGTTCCGAGAAGTGAACACTTTTCCGAAAGCGTAGCAATATCTTAGAACAAATATCCGAGCGTATTTTCACCACGAATGGAGGCTATTGTGCTTATTATATTAATTTTAATGCAGATAAAAATGTACAGAAAAGTTCAAAAATCTCTACATCTGGAATACACAATGTCGTTTGTCCACGGATAAATAAAGTGAGAAAAATACGCCTATCCTTTTGCCTAATGGACTGTAAGAGGTTCGCATGGTATTGTGGTAAAATTTTCAGCCGTCACGTACTTTTTTTAATGGAGGATTGTCAAATTTATTCAAGTTACTGAATCTTGTACTGCACTTGGCAGAAGTGCAGAATTTCATTTTGGGGTCGCTTGTTCAAACCTGGTTCAAATGAACATCTCTTTTTGTTTTATTCCCTCTTCCCCAGAAAAGAAAATAGCTGAAACAGCCAGTCGTGAAATTACTTCAAGTTGGATTTGTTAATTCTAACTGTTTCCTATACAGTTTTAGTTAATTTTGCGCACGTTTTAAGAGGATTGCATTGAAATGTACTCAAGTATTAAAATCCACAGGGTGTAAATGAGCTTTTATAAAAGTGTATCATGTTAACAGTATTATATACACTTACTCTTCAGATGAACTGTAAAAGAACAGGTTGCTCTGTTGCCTGCGTCATCCAAAGCGGTGTAATGAACATTAGTCGAGCCAATATCAAACACGTCACCTTCTTTATAAAATCCTGTATCCACTGATTTTACACCGACGTTGTCGGTGAAGGTAGGTCGGGTCCAACTCACAGCTTTGCTGTTATCTGTCGTTGTTTCGTAGATGGCCAAAGGGCAGTCAACGGTTTTCGGGGCCTCTTTGTCTGATAAAAATAAAAGGGAAAATAACATATAAGCAAACATCTGCCTATTTAAAGATTCCAGGTTGCGTGTGAAGGTTACGTACAGGAGCACGTATTTCATAACGTAGCCCTGACAAAGTATGATTGTCGATAGCCTAGTAGCTCTCAGTCCTAACTTCTTTCAAGATTTGAATGAATATCCTATGTTCCATTCGTTACGATATATTTGCACAACCAAACGAAAAAGGAGAGGTGAGCCTTTCCGAGCCTTTCTTCAAAAGCGATATGAATTTGCCGAGCTGAAGTTAAAAACCAATCATTACTTAATCTTAAATTTCGTCCCACAATTTGAATTTTCTACTAAGAAGAGGAAGAATGGTTTAATTATTGTATTGCATTTTAGAGAGAGTGTGGCATATGTTAATGGCAATCAGTGATCGCTCGGAAACTCAAGCCGTTAAGCCAAGGATCAGAGTATAAATCAAACGATATACCCTCTACGACTACATCCATTTGACACTGGGCAGTTTTGCCGTTCTGGTTTCTTGCTACATAAGTCAATGTCGTAGTGCCTGCTGGGAAGATTTTGTCAACGAGGAACTGTCCTGGAGTTATTGTTATTCTGGAAGGCGGTTGATTCGACGTAGGATCTTGGAGAAGTGCCGAAACGTCAGCAGTATTGGCGCCTGGGGAAAGTATGACGTGCACGTTTTCTGGGCAGGAGATCCAAGGAAGTGGGTAATCTGTTTGAAAATATACATATCTTTCTGAGCCTATTTTATTACATTGGATAATTATCAAAGCGTAGGCATAGCAACAAAGGAAGTAAAACACCATAGTTAGTTTAAACCCATGTCAGGGTATGATAGCCTTTACGCGGAGGCTCCACCCTAAGGGAGTACCTTTTTCAGGCTTCAGGTATATGAACCTGTAGGGATTTGACAAAATAAGTTATATGAAAAGGCAGGGATAACTAAAGTCTAGTTTAATTAAAACATCTAGAATCAACACACTTCGTGGCTGTATCTGGTAGTGTTTGATGTTATCCCGTAAAATTTATCATTAAATTGTTAGAAAGAGTGTTGTTTAGTATGAATATGAAAGGGGCAACATTCGTTAAATTAAAGGTATACGAAAGCTAGGGGTAGGGGATCGGACCTCAGGGCATAGCCAGAGTGTAGACTGTTAATCATCTTATCTTTTGCCCGTTAAGCAGAGATATTGCAGTCGGCTTATTTCTGGGGATGTGAAAAAAGAGTTCAAGTTTTGGGTTAGGAGTGCCTGTTTTAAGGGCCCGAAAAATCGTTTGGAAACGGAGGCTTACTTTTTTGGCATGTTGGCTCATCTTGACTATCCCACTGGCCACTACTGAGGCAGGTCTTCGACAGTACACCGGATAAATCATAGCCGCTATCACACGAATAATAGCATTTTCCTTCAAAAACATTTCCTGTCGATGTGCACGTTGACGGAGTAATTTTACCATTTGCAGGAGCAACCAGCGCTGGACAGCTCGATCCTGTTTAGTGGAAGTAAAATCGAATAATAAGTGCAACCATATATAGTGCGCAATAATTTTTTGCTAACTATATATTAGTTACACATTAAGAGATTTATATCACCCATAAAATCGAGACCATATAATCTAACTGTTTTAGTATAAATCTTCTGGTCGTTCAAAGTATTAATCTTCTGATCTCCACATACACTTCTAAAATGTCAAGAAGCGTCCGTGATTTTGTTACTAAGGATATTCTGTTACGTTACTCATTCTCTATCACAGATTTTATAATAGCTCAGGTTATTCTCGGATTCTGATTGGTTTTCGCCTATGATCTATTAGAGGACAGACGCACGAATAACGTCATTATTACTAAGTTTTTCCTTCTGCATTTTAAAATGGCAGGAAATTTTGAGAATTAAGATAGTATTTTTCGTGATAGGGCAAAGATAAGGTAAAAAAGCGTTGTCGAGGCATTCAACACGGATACTAGAAGCAGGAAGAAGTAAGAAAGAGCCGTTTATCGTTTAGAAAATGTCTCAGAAAAAATACTCAGTCGGCACTTGAGCGAAAATAAACCAAACACGAAACTGTTCTTGCTTTGTCTCGAAATGACAAATCCAATAAACAAAATGTTTGTTACATTAATTTATTTGAAAAAATCAACTGACTGATGCGCTAACTATATTTCTTACTGACTTACAGAGTTTGAACACTGGAGACCAAGACTAATACCGAGTCCCTCGTGATATCTAAACAATTGCAATTTGTGGTGAAATAGCAACAACTCGTCACTGCCCTGAAATTCTCTGTGCCTTGGTATATACACGAACGCGGTTTAAATAGAGAAAACCTATATTTGCGACCCTGGAATTCTAAAGATTTGTTTGGTGTACATATCCCATAGATTGCCAACTACGCACAAATATCACAGGCTCTACGCACCTCACTGAACGAGGTGAAGAAAAAAGGCCTTACTTACGTGTACAGCTTATGATAGAAGCATTCCAGCTTCCGCTAGGCAAGCAAAGTAAAGTATCTTCGTTACCAGGCAGCTCATAACCTGCTTCGCAGCTGAATTTACACAAATCACCAGCAACACTGGCCTGACTTTGAAGGCATGAAGATGGAGTAACAGTAGTTCCTGTCGACTCAATGAGTGCGCCGCAAGACTTACCTGAAACGAAACGCAAAGGAAATTTTAATAGAGTCATAGTTATATTATTTCATTCGATTCTTAACTAAGCGAAAAAAAGTGAATTTGAACTAGGAACCGAAATGCACGCTCCCGGAGCATTCTCCAAACAGCACGAGATAACGTGTCTTTTTCATGTGTAACATTCAGGAATAAAAATTTGTTGTTAATTGCTCTCGTAGATTCTCTATAGAAACCCAGTTCGTAGTAACTACTTTACCTTTACACTTATAAATATCACCAGATATTGGGAAAAATCCTTCTTTGCACTTGCATTCGTAGCCCGGAATAAAGTTGTTACAGTCAGTGGTTTTTGCGTCACACTGAGAAGAACCATCAGTGCATTCGTCGATGTCTGCGGAATAAAATACGCATTTAATATGGAAAACAAATCTTACAGACGAATGATTTCTTATTGCCATCCTTTACAAGCTGCCATTTTCCGTCCAAACCCGAAATTCTAGGTAGTGTTGTTCTTTAACTTTTAATACGCGAGAAGTCGAATCTGACTTGGAAGCAAGAGGACGGACTCTAATCTCTTGTTGGAAGAAAATTGGTAAACAACAACGTGATTCACTAGACGTGGCACGAGATGTGGCAAATCCTGCTTCTGTTGTTCAAGCAGGCTATCACCGCGCCCAACGTTTCGATCGGCAGACAGCACTTCAAACGTCTGAGAAGGAAAATAGAACCTTTATTGATTTATACCGCTCAGGGTAGCCCCTTCAGATGCAAAAAGCTGTCTGTTATCAATGGGAGCCCTATAGTAATAGTGATAGAATTCCACTCAAACTCACATTTCACCATCATAACCACACAGAAATAACTTCAAAGTGATCCCGATACTGGTAGAATCTTTTCGCAACCTCCATTGATTTCATTCAAACGCGACAAAAACATAGGTAACTTTTTAGTCAGTGATCAACCCCTGATCAACTTTTAAATGCGCGCGGACGATTCAAAACATGTTCTTTCTTTCGTAATGTTGAGAAAATATTAGGAGTCAAGCGATCCATCAAAATCATTGATCATTTCAGCTGTACCTCAGCCAATGTCATCTACTGCATAACTTGCACTCTTTGCAAAACGTTATACATCAGAGAAACAGTTGGACGACTAGGCGACCGATTCCAAGAGCACCTTCGTGACGTAATGAAAGGCAAGAAAGGCGCAGCTAAACCGGTCGCGAGACACTGTTGTCTCACCAATCATTCTAAGCAACATATGGCAGTCTGCGGCGTTTCCCTACATCAAGAAAGCACGAAATGCACAAAACTATAAAACAGATTTTTTTTTAAATCGGCAGTCTTAATCCTCACGGTATCAACGAACACTTTTCATTCACCTAACTTATTCTGTTGTTTTCCACGTTACTATGCACCAACCAATAGCGTACCTCCATATTTCTGTATATAAACCACACACAACCCTCAATTCCTTGATTCGCTTCGACGAAGGGCTAACGCTCGCAACGTCAGCTTTCGAATCTCTTTACGGCGGCCAAGTCATATTATCAACCCAGTTTATAAAACCATATTATCTCTTAAATAAACAAGCTGTCTTGTCGAACTCTTTGTAGTGAGGTAGAGTGTGTTACTACCTGGGTTAGCAAGTTGATCAATAATAAGCAAGTTCGCTAAAATGATCGAGCCCGATGGAAGTTAGTTCCGCTCATTTTCTTCTTTTTCCTTGCATTTTTTTTTTCGCCATGTCGATGATAGCTTATCTCGAGAGTCGTGTCATCGGTGGGAAGAATGATTTTCTACGCGTTAATTCAGCGGCCTCTTTTTACCTGAACAAGTCAAGCGGTCGGCATTAAGCTTAAATCCGCTCCTACAGGAACACGAGAAGCTGCCAACAGTGTTCTGACAGTTGTCCTGGCACCCACCGTTTGCAAGCTTACACTCATCTTTATCTGTTTAAAGTAAAAAAAGGCTTAAAATTACTCATTTGTATATCGCCTGGGCCGTCGTAGCCAGAAAAATATATGACAATGGCGAGATTATCTTTCTCTGTATTTAGCAGTGTGTTACTTTCTTCCTTCACTAACGACACAACAGAAAAGAAGAAAAAAAGACTTTGGCAAGTCTTTCGGTTGCCTTAGGCTACGGCCCTGATTGCTCTGAGAAAAAAAGAAACAGCAACAACAACAACAACAACAACAACGAAAACAAACAAACGACAAAAACAAGGAAACGTTATTTTGATCTTTTTCTCCAGACCTATTCAGTGTCACGGTATTGAGCACCTAGTCATACATGAGATCATAAGATAACAGTTGAAACAATCACTCAACTTAAATAAGTTTTACAGACTCGTAATGAGACTTCAAAAATATGCCAAAAGTGCAGAAATGCCTACTCTAGAAAAGAAATTAATGTATAAAATGGAAATCTCACCAATGCAATTCTTTTCGATCCCGTCGAGTTCATAGCCAGAAGGACATGTGCAAATATAGGTCGCATCCAAATTCTGACAACCGTGGCTGCATCCACCATTATTAACCAAACATTCATCGATATCTTTTGTTAAGACAAAAAAAAAAAAACGTAAACAAACAAAAAAAGAAGTCGAAAAAAAAAGCTGATAAATAATGGTAAACTAGAATTTTCTCGGGCTAGTCTTCAATTACTTATACCTAGAAAATCAGAATTTACATCAGTTATTTTTTGCTGTCCTCGCACCAAAGCAACAGGCCACATTCGATATATCAATAGATATTTGTTCGCGGAAATTATCTGTTCAGAGAAGCGAACAGTTTTTCGATACCGTAGCTCGAGGAAAACTGTGAGCGGCACGCGCGGTTTTGAAAATTGGGGAATATCACACGTCGGATATTCCCCGGTTTCAGATGAAGCATATTCTTTCACGTGATGCATTTAGACCAATGGCGCGAGCGAAAATTTTCGATAGTTTGAATTTCCCGCGAATTCAGACCCCTGCAGGAAGCTCGGTGAAACAACGACAGGCACGGACTTAATTTTCAATTGACTTGATCGTTTCACCGGAAAAGAAAAAACATTCATTTTTTTTCCCTAAGATCAAGGCGTACCTTTACACTTGTGCTGAGTGTCTTGTTCAAATCCAGGTTTACAGATGCATGAGTAACTTCCAATCTTATTAGAACAGATAGTGGAGTATGAATCACATTGGTCAGTGCCTTTGCTGCATTCGTCGATATCTATCAATCAAAGATGTCAGTAAAAGCAATTGGTTTGATTTGATTTGCCAAGACTTGTAATAGACTCTTTGAGGCTACGATACAATGGCCATGCGTTGATCAAGAGACGCAGTCA
>OMLO01003815.1_pt1 | contig 12485 bp, 9 predicted proteins | sample 1674811 | NCBI WGS metagenome assembly OMLO01 (sample SAMN06265003, study PRJEB25207) | coral metagenome | isolation source: Coral host | place: Mexico:La Bocana,Puerto Morelos, Mexico | collected 2008-11-13
AAAACTGGTCCAAGGAGAAATCCTGATTACTTGATTTCTAGAATCCGAAATCGGATTGGCCGCAAATCTAGCTGATCGTGATCCGTCACTCTCTGGGTTCTACAAAGAATTACTTTCACGCGAAACTGGCGATTCACGCAGAATTTGGACATGTTACAGCTAATAGTACAATTGAGACCAATATTTGAAAAAAAAATGTGTCAGGCTTTGTTATGTAACAAGCTTTAAAGGATATCAACTCCAAGCACTTTGTTCTCAAGAGATTCTAAAGTTACTGGCCGGCCAACGGATTCCAAGAGCTGCCAAAGACCTTTCACCCCCATCTCGGCTATGTAAACATCAACATTTCCAAAACGATTTCAGATCTTTCGATACATCTGTATCAGAAATAAATATAATGTAAGACGCAATCTTTGTTAGCTTGTCTGTCTATCTTGATTCATTCTCTGATTTAGAAAACCAACAAAAAAGTCCTCGACGTCGTCCATCTTGGAAATTTCCGCGCATCTTATCGAGAAGATAGCCGCTGGGGACTTGTCCATATTAACCTCGTTTCCAGGAGTCCCATTCTTTACAACGAGGCTGCGTGGGTGGCTGGGAGGGTAAATTTTTTAGAATTTTCTAGATCCCAGTGGCGTGACATTACGTCGCGTCTATGAAAAGACCCTAATGTTTTAGTTTTCCCTTTCGCCAGCTACCAGTAAACAAGGTTTTAGCAGAAACAAAGGATATATAAGACAGGAAATATATGGCGACGAAAAGATAAAGGTTGTTTTGACGAAACCAGTTATGTGAGTGGAAAAAAGCGAATTTGTCACGCTTTAGATTCTGGCCGACCGAGGTCACTCGAAAGACAAAATTCTAAATCGTTTATTTTATTTATTTTAATATTCTTGAAGTAAAAACGTCAATTTATTCTGTAGAGTTACACTGCACTTTCTTAGAATGTACGAGTTGGCCATTTTTAGTCATCTCGACTTCGTCTTAGGGAAAATACGAAAGAAAATAAATTTGGTGCTAAAACTGAACGTCCCCCGCCCACAATAATAGGAAATCAAAATGTTTATTGCCGTGACTAGTTGACAATCGCATGACTCGAGCTGGAAGGGAAAATCCCTCTTCAGACAAGTCATCGACTTCCCTCAAAAGGCCAAACTTTGGATAAGCTAAGAGTGTTTAAAGGATTTTGTTGATGTTTCGATGTGCTTGTCCTAAAAAGGTCACGTTGAGTCGAGCAGGGAAAACGTGATTCAGCGCACTTGAGATCATGAACTTAACAGCACACCCAATTTCAATAGCATCAACGAATAAGAAAAACGAAGAAAACAAAACTGTATTAAGCCAAATTTGAAGATTTCCAAGCTATTCCGTGTTTGGGATCGGGGGAGGGGAGGGTGGTGAAATAGTAAAACTGAAGTTCTCTAACACTTTATTTACTGATCTTGGCATATAACATCACATATATTTTCCCCAGAATAATCGAGTAGATATTGTAAATGAAAATAAAATTTCTCCGCGCCATTTTATCAGACAAAAAATATATATATTCAGTTGATAATAGCCATTACATCATCGTTAATAAAAATAAATTAGCATTGAAAATACAAGATGTTGGAATCGCGGAATTTATTATTTAATGCCGGAATGTTACATATTTTAATTCAAGTTCGAAGCCATTTGCCGCGTGGGTTACGCGCGAGCGGGTGTCGCCACTTCCGCGGTAACTTCCAGATGCTACAACGCATAGCCTTTTTTAGAAGCAAATAAAATTTTCAGCGATTATAAATATCTGGTTCGATTTCTGGCAATTCATTCACCACCAGTTCCAGTCCGGACTACGAGCTAATCAAGAATTTTATCAAGTGCTCAGGAAATCCGAGGAAAAAAACAAAATGGAAAGTTTCTTGGACCCAAAAGTGGAACAGCTACTGGCCAAAAAATCTGACACTGAAAGGTTACAAGCGATCGCCTTTTCCATCGCATGCCTTTGTACTGGCCCGACTCCATTTCAACCTCCAGATTATTTCCACATCCCCAGAAGCAAAGGTAAAATTTTTATCGAAATCATTTATAGTTTCTCTCACTGTTTGCGAGATATCAAAGTGGGATACATGTCTAGAGTTTAATAACTTCGAGCTTACCGAGAATTTTTGTTGTTTGATTTTTCTATCCATTTTTACAGTGTAATATTATTATCAATCTACAATTATATTGAACGTGACAAAGTTACATTTTTTCCGCAATAAGTCATTTTGGCCAATATATTTAAATTGGTATGTACTGCAGATTGTTTATTTTAAGTGCTGAAAAAGCCAATTCGAAGCAGGCTGTACTTATTTGGCAGAAATTGGCAATCATTGTGTTTTTCTAAGGAATTCAGATTCTTATAAAAGTATTTTCAAGTCGATAAAAAATAAACATTTAGCTAGTTGAATCGTGGAACTGACTCGTAAATTAGAAATGATCCACGGTTCAGGTACGCTCTGGTGATTGATTCTAAAAGATATAGTTTCGAGAATTTTCTTTCATTCCGAATAAAATATTTTTTTTTTTCACATTTCTTTTCATCATAGCGGACACAGAGGATGTAGAGAGGCAGACTGAGACACTGAAAGAAAGCAAAAGTCTTTGAGAGCGCTCTACATTACCTTTTTCCTTGACAGATAAATGACAATCGAACGCGGTCGCGGTTACATCCGTTTTCACACGTGGGTGACGGGATGTAGCGAGATAATGATTGCGTGACAGGTGGCTACTCCGTGACGGCCAATGTTTTTGATATGATCAATCCTTGTTGTTAATTCCTGCGAAGCAATACGTTGGTTAACAGATGGACACAACAAGCAATGTTTGTGAATTATAATGTGTACAAAAGCAGCAATGTATGTATTTTTGGCTGCAAATTTTGTGTATAAAACGCCAAATAAAATGATCTGAGAATAACATTGGCTGTGGTTATTAATATTCCCCGCATTCGAATTTTCTAGATCGCAGTGGCATGACATTACGTCGTGTCTATGAAAAGAAGTTTTTAGTTTCGTTAGATTTTTCTTTTCCCCGCCTACACAGTACACGGTATTCAGCAGAAACAAAGGAAATCTAACAGTAGAAATAAAAATAGCGAGGCCTAAACGAAGGCTGTTTTGAAAAGAACGAAACAAAAAACAATTAACTGTTAAAAGGAGCTAGAAGTACGCCACCGTTAGTATAGTGAACATTTTTCAAGTCTCGCCGCTTGTAATCTGTGCCAATCTTCTCCATCGTTAACCATCCCTGTTCCTTTATGGTTTATTATTAACTCTTTTGTGTTTTTCTATCTTAGTAAACTACAATTTGCAGGTTTCAATTTTCAGGTAATTAATTTTGTAAGTGGCCAAGATGTGTCGGAATGTCACTTATTGGGGGGCAAATCGAAGGGACCGTTAAACAAAACCAAGATCACAGTCTCTTGATCGGAGCGCAAACTTTACCGTTTCATACTGTAAGCAAAGCTCGTACTAGTTATATCCCGAGTTGCCGTTGCTAGTCTGAATTTCATCCGTTTCTTCCCTTTACCCCGAGGGAGGGGGGGCTCCTCGGGGTAAAGGGAAGAAACGGATGAAAGTCAGACTATGCCGTTGCCCGGTATCACAATGATTACACTTTCGTCACATGCCTGGTTAAAAATTGTGAGCAGAAAGCATTTATTGCCATTAATTCATGAACTTGTACAATTTAAATTTAAATTTTTGTATATAATTTTTACTTTTTAGAATTGTAATTTTAAATTCTATGCCTGTAATTCTTTATTGACTTTTTTTGATGCTTTTTCTACTGGTCACCGATTAATACCAGTCACTGATCTATATCTTGATCGACTGACCGGTCTTTACCAGAATAAATAAAGTTATTATCACAACAGCTATTTTACGAAACTAAGCAACTACTTTGTCGTTGTTCTTTTTGCAAATTGTTATTGCTCTCCGCCGAAAGCGCGTTTTTTTTCTCAACCAGGTGTTGCTTGACGAAAAACGAGAGAAAGATGTCAGGGACTGCTCTTAACCATTTTACAATTGGCTCCTTGGTAACCTGGCCTCTGAATGGCAAAGAGGCTGAAGGTGACAGCAAGCTGTTCCGTGGGGTTTGGGAGCAAAGAAAGACCGAGGAACGGGATTTTCGGTAATTTGCCTGCGCGAAAAATGGGGCAAGGAAACATAATTGGTTATTTTTCCCTTCCCCTCCCCCACCCCCTTCCCTCGTTTTTTTGTCTCTCGTCCCATTTTTCGCCCGGGCAAAACATCGAAAATCCCGGTCCTCGGTCTTTCTTTGCTCCCAAACTCCACAGAAACGCTTTCTACGCAGGCTAGTGACCTTGCTTGATACAAACCTCTCCGATTTTTTCATGAAAATACACCTAGTTAGCATTAGAACAACCTGACTTATACAACAAAAGCAGTGAGCTCTGTATCAAAACTACTGGGTCACCTCCACCTCACTACCATTCAAGGGCCAGGTCACTGAGCAGACAACTGCAAAATGGTCTCATCGGCAACTATAACTGAATCCCAATATAATTGAGTATCTTTGGTTCAGTACAAACAGTGCCAAGTTCCTTTATTAGTGTTATGTCAGTGCAGTTACTTATCATTCCCTCCCAATAACTACATTATTATCAATCCGGTAGCCTACCGACTATTATGAGCTCAAGATTTCTCCTTATGCGGGCACGTGATAGTAGACGAAGACGCTACACGACTCCAGTATCAAGCATAGAATTCGAGAACCAATAATCTAATTGTTTTGGCATTTTAGTCCAAATCTTCCAGTCGTTCAAAAGTTTTTCTCTGAATCCTCTTTGCAGACATTTCGAACACACAAAGAAGCGGTCGCCATTTTGTTAACAACCGCAGACTGCTTAGATACTCAATATAGATAGATAGTGAGTGGCGTAGCCAATAAGAGGAGGGCATTCGTGATGGAACCCTGATAGATTTATAATAAAAAGTCAAGTGGTTTACCTACCACTACACTGGAACCATCTCAGTTTTGATCACGTCTCTGTAGTTAAACTTTTTTTTTGTTACATACACATTCACTGTTAAATTCAACAAAAAATTTACAGTTTTTACAACAATGGTGACCCTTTCACCAGATACAAAAATAAATTTCAGCAACAGTGTTCCTTTCGATAATGTTCTGGTTAGGAAATATTTTATATACAGTGACTTCACAGAGTAAAATAAAAAATAACAACAGTTGCAATGTACTAATAACAAGCTACTTTAAGTTTCTAACCATTCCAAAAGATAAACACAGTGGCACTTGATGTTGAATTGAAATATTAATTGTCTACTAATTATTAACCGTCTCAGTGAACTCATCAAATGCGCATTCTTTAATTAGAATTGAAAGCTTAACAATGGATCATTTTCGGAGTTTCCTTTTGCCTCTATGCCAAAACGAGTTTTCGTGCGAAATCTTTCATCTGATAAAAATCAATTCCACCAGCAGGTTTATTTTCACGCAAGTCAAACTTTTTTCATAAGATAAGTCTTCAACGAAGACTCGTTTCGACCTTTCGAAAAACATGCACAAGGTCCCTCGGAAAAGACCTTTCACCCAAAAAACCCTTACATTAAAAAAATACTAGGAAGCTTAACAGGAGAATCTAAAAAAAACATTTTGTTTCTGTTTAGTATTTGAAAATTGTTGATGCCAGGCAAAGCACCAATGCACTATTGGCTTGCAAAAAGAGTTTCTTTGTGCCATTGCTCCAAGCTTCAGTGGATAACGACCGATAACCGGCTGACACGGGGGGCTGGCATATGGGGTAAGTGGCTCAATAAGAGAACATATTTGCCTTGTAAGACTGCTATGTGTCTACTGAACTAAAACGACGGATCCATAGCTTATCGCTATATTACCGCTATATATTTGAGAATTTATTTAGGCTTCGGGCCACTGAAGAAAAACACGGTTAAGGACTACTTTCTGTGCTTCCGTAAGATTTCCCGCCATTTGTGTCCTGCGTGGCGATAGCGCTGTCGTCACCAGATCTTCTCCTTTCTCTTTTCCCATTTCCGTTGCCGTTTTCCTCGTCTCCAACCCCCACGGCCGAACCGACTAAAGAGGAGTCGGACATCTCAGTTTCTTTGAGTTTCTCAATGAACGAGGCTTTCTGCATTTGGTGATGAATATTTGAAGCGATCATACTAAGGGTGATTGACAGGACAGAAAGGCCAAGGTACACCAGCAGAACATTAACGAAGACAAGCTGGAAAAAATACACAAGATTTCATGCAAAACTTCGCATAACTATGTCAGTATGATATTAGGAAGATATTAAAACGATAGCTCACAGGAAACCTAGCTTCGCATCAAGTTTTGATTTTGAACAATACGCTACAAATAAAAAAACCGATTGGTTTGATTTTTGCGGTTTCCTACAAACTAGTAAGGGTGAAAAAGGACGAAACCACTTTGATGAACCCAAATCCTGAAGCCTGTAGATCACAAAACCGTTCGTCGGCAGAAGAAACCAGAAATCGATTTTCTATTTCCCATCTATAATTCGTCAAATTTCACATATGAGCAGAACTAAGTCCTGTCTTTTACGAGCCTCATTTTCCCGTCTAAGATCAAATTGGAGTACCAGTCTCTTAGTTAGAGCTCAGGGTTTTGACCGTGAAAGCAAAAAAAGAAAGCATATACTTACGTGCTCTTTCTTCGGAACGACATCGCCAAACCCTATAGTTAGGTACGTTATGTATTGAAAATAAAGTGAGGTGCCAAAATCCCATCCTTCTATCCAACAAAACAACACTGCCATAGCAGCTGTGAAGAGAACCAGTATCAGCAGACCCATCCATAGTGGTGCGTCAACCTGCCCGTCATCTCCGTCTTGTACCCTGGAAAGGAACATGTACATGAAGTGATTATGTTCTGCGCATGAGCGTTAAGTCTTAGTCGGCATACCAGCCAAGTGTCCCACTAGGCCGGAGATTTTTAACCCAGTTTCTGTAGCAAGGACTATTTCTACTCCTCCTCCCCCCCCCCCTAGATGGGATGTTAACTAGTCCATCGCAGGGTTTCACTCAGTATTAGATTCGCCAGTATCATGTCTACACCAAAAACGGTTGGAAAATGATGATAAAAAAATGTTTGCCAAGCGGTCAGGTTGGATCTCTGCACGGGGTCACTGTGCTCTGTCTCTTTGGACAAGGGGCTTTGTTCTCACAGTGCCTTTCTCGGCACCCAGGTTTCATCCTCGGGCCGATGTGATATTTTAAGGCAAAAGATTACATCAAGAATGGGAGGGAGCCGCTCTCCTGCTCTTGATGTAAACTTTTCCCGGAAAATGTCGCGTCACTCGAAAAGATCGCATCGCCTGAGTCCCGACTAGCTGCCCCTAGGTCTCCAAGGATGCCCTGGTGTATAAATGAATACCGGTACGCAAACTGCTATCACCAAAATGTTCCTTTACAAAATGCTTGGGGCAGGGTAATGAGTAACCTGGAATGGACCAGTAATCTTCCAAGGGGGTGGGGGGGGGGGTACCAATATTCTTAGTTGCTTCAGCTTTTGATTGCATTCAAAAGAAGGATACGTTTAACAGTGTGTATTGCAAGGATTTTTATGCTTAGTGAAAATATACAGCGAAGAAGCCTCACAAGAGTTAATAAAAAAATTACATCGAAAAAATACATCACGTGATGCTAATGAACTTACGTTCGCTCGTATTCATAGGATTTGTGCACTTTTCTGTACCATTTAAGCAGCCATGCGCATGCGTCATTGATATAGTCACCCAGGATTTTACCGACGATAGCAAGCAGTGCCAGAGTCAGCGGTATTCCTAATAAAGCGTAGATGACACAAACGACGCGGCCACCTACTGTTACTGGGGACAAGTTTCCATAACCTGGAAAAAAAGAGGAATGCCATTGGGTAGTTGCATATTGATTTGTTAGAAGATATGTTACTTGCGGTCGATGAATCGAATCACTTAGACAAAAATCTAGGGATATGAATGCCCTGTTAGGTATTCCATAAAACACCACTATCGTATAAAAGCATTATCCACAGATTTTAACATTAGAACCACCTTGTACAGGATAATAAACCGTACCACATAAAAGTACTGCTCAATAGCTTTCAGTTGAATGGTCACAGATTATAGGGCTTAATTGTGAGATGCCTGGTTCTCATCTAAATAGTAATAAGTTATATATATAATTTATTTAACTTCGTGACACAGGGAATTGTTGCTAAATTACTTGCTTACCAATTGTTGTGGTCACTGTCATACAAAAGAATATGGAATTGTAAATATTCCACTCCGCTTTAGAAGCCGCTGTACGTTGGCTGCTTATGCCAGCGAGAACTTCTTCAAACTTTCCTAGATCTTTCGATGAAAGATTCTGCACTAACTCATGAACATTTAATCCACTGGATAACGACACGTTTTGACTAATGCCAGAATTCTGATGAAAAAATATACATAGATATAAATTATTGCCGGGTGTATTTAAAGCAGAATGACTTAGCAAGATAGAAAGAAGATAAAATGAAGGGTTAAACTTGGCTACAGGAAGAACAAAGCGCTCTAATTTATAAACTGTGTCTAGGTGGCTCATTTTGCTGCATGCTAATTGGCTCATGAAACTGCACACCGCGTGCATCATGCACTGACCAATCGCAGTGAACGTGTCGCTCTCGCAGCCAATCAAAGGCGAAAGTAAAGAACATTGAGTTTTCACCTATGCACTTTTCCCGCCTTTAATTTTGCAACAAATGCGTCTAATTCGAGCTGCTATTGGCTTATTGGATAACTTATCACAATCTGAAATTCTACGACATTCATTGAAAAACTGCCTTTATATATTCAGATTATGTTTTTGTAGTTCATATATAGAACAGCAAATTAAATCAAAGCCAGGACAGATGTGTAAATAAACGGTATTAAACAACAAAAAGGTTGAACTAAATCATTCTAAAAGGGCTTATCGAAATACAAAACCCTTCTTTGTAATTACTCGTAAATTGAAGTCGAGGCATTTGAAGAATTTCAATTCTAGACAGTGTTTTTTGTTTTAAAGCTATTTAAAAACCGGTAGGATTTTCACCCTAGAAAATTCAAAAAAAAAGATCAAAGGTCGTGCTTCTGTGATTAGCAAAACAAGTTTAAAAATTTCCCACTACCAATTCGAAATTTCTTCACTGTAAATCAACTAGGAGTGGGCAAAATGTGTCAGTTTTCGAGCGACACCCTGTTTTTGCGGTAGTTCAATGCAAGTTTATGGCGAATGGCTTCGTTGAAATTCTGGTCACTCTATCAATGGATTCTAATTGAAAATGTTAAATATTGATGAGCTTCGCCTTTCGGTACCATCATTTGAAAGAGCGAATTCATCATAGAGATCATACATAGTTAAGTTTATCCAATAGATGATAATATTAACTTGAGATAAATGCTAGTTCTCAATTCTTTATGTCAAAGATTATCGTGGTAGCATTGCCAAATCAAGGGATATCTTCTTTTAATGTGTTAAATTTAATCCAGCGACGAGACGGCTTCTTTTGTTTTAATTTCCGCAGATTTACATTCGAGAAGGGAAGTATTCACTTAGATTTCGCTAAGATAAAAAATTGCGAAGAAACGATTTAGTACTAACTGCTGTCATCGGTGTACACTGTTCGAATGATTGAAGCAAATAAAATTAGATTTCTCGACGGTAAAGACCAGATAAAAGAAACGTTTCCGTATCATGGGGATTTGGTGATCAAAATGAACTTAATAATCAGAATTTACATACTCTGAAGTACCCTGCGAGTTCCCTAATCATAAGTTCACCATCAAGCCGCAAATTTTAGAAATGGCGCTCTCAAAAAGTTGCAAGTTTCTTTAAAATGCCTTAATATCTCATTTAGGTTTCTCTGACAAAAGCGGCTGTTTTGCAGGGTTATTGAGATTCAAACAAGGAACAACAGTAACGGAACTAAGCTTGATTAATAATAAATAACTTAGTCCTTCATCTAATGGAATTTCTTGTAGAATTCTCCACATTGTAAAGTGCAGTAAACACCCCTTTAAGTTTGAAAATGTTTTAGGACACAAACTTTGCAAAGGTACTCTTAAATATGTTATCTATGAATTTGAGAGCTTCTGTTATATTGGTTTTTGTTTTCTTTCGGAATTTAAACGCACACAAGTAGTAAATTATACATGAGGCGAATTTCCGTAAGCGTTGAATTGTGTATTCATTTTGTCCACAGCTCTAGCGAGTGAGTCGCTTCGATGAGCGACTGACAGTTCGCGAGCGCGTCACTACTCAAAGTCAAGAGATTTTAAAGCTTACCTTCAAAACATCGAAAATTTCCACCAATTCTTGCGAAGTATTTACAACAACTTTAGGTTGCTTTTCAAGAGCCATAAAAATGAGTCCTCCGAGAGTCAAATAAATTGTGTTAAGAAGAATCATAAACAGAGGAAACGCAGCCCCTTTCTTCTGAATTTTCTTTTGAATCCATTTCAGACACTTCAACGATCCTTTTAATTTCGTCCGATCTATCGTCGGAAGATTCATGTTTGGTAGCATTTTTTTCCGATCTCCCTCTGGATCCTCTTCTTCATCTTTTCCTTTGAAAAACTTCGCCATCTTCAACCTTTGATTGTGATATGTTTATAACAGACCAGCGACGAAGAATCTTGAAGAATTGTCTCGCGTACCGACGCTAACTTATGTTAAGTATCACAACTCCACGATTTAAGCAAATTGTGGACGCAGAGTGTTACTAAAACCTGAATACTGCTAATTCACTGTTAACAGAAAGTTCTGCTTCTTTCGTGTTCCAATTGTGTGTTGTTTTAGGACTTCGGCTTCGAGAAAACTTGCATCACATGATTGCAAATAAAGTCGTGAACATTGATATTCCTTCGAGATTTGAAAACCATTGGAGCGAACCAGAAAACCACAGCCCACGAATTCAGTGTCAAAAACGCATTGGACCAGATAAAGTATTCAGAAATCTGCTCTCCTCAATCATGCCCGGGACAATTGTTTGGCGCCTCGCTCTCTCGCAGCAAGCATGCATCCACGAAACGCAATCCAGTATACGTTTCAGACTTGAAAAATTTTTCCCTTAACATTCTTGTTTCAGCGATGGTCGCCGGCTAACTTCATTCTCTAGCTTTCTTTGTTGCCAACCTCCGCATGGAATCCTGCAAAGAAGATAATAATTACGAATTCAAATGTATTATCAAATGCAAACACAGCAAAGAAATAACATATGCCAATTTACAGAGATAAATTGCTTTGTTTATTTACAGAGATTGCGCGCGCGCGCTGAAACTTTGCGCACGATTTCGTCGTGAACAAGAACCGGTGAATTTCGTACTTTTTCGAGTTGCAAAGAAAAAAAACAAGCTGAAGAAAGTTCTTGTTTATACGAAGGTTTCAGCAATTTATGGATATAATGCTCCTTTGCAAACACAATAAGAAGTAATTTGCAAATAATTAACAGTGTATAATTACGCACCTTTTGGTCTCAATCACACAATTTTGAAAGGCTTAAAAATGAGACTTCAAACCAGATATCGTTATATTTCATAATTTTTCAAAATCAACAATATCCTAATGATAAAAAGCGCCCATTTTATTGCAATATCATTAATATTATGCGTGGTTTCCAAAAACTGAAAAAAGGAAGAGAGACTAACGATTTGAAGGTCACTTTAAAACCTATTCGACATGTTTTCGTATATTTTCGGCGTTGACCAATTTATTAACACGACAAAAAAATCCATTAACACGCGAAAAAGAAAATGATCCCAATATCCAGCCATCGTGAGTGAACCAGCTTGTTTAATAAAAGATTTATTATATGGAAAAAAAACCACGATTTTCTTTCGGGATACAGCGCATAATCTCGGCCGCAATTTACAGTACATGATTTGGTTCATTCTTCCCCGGATCACGGAGCTATCCAGGTGATAATTTGAAGTTAAGTTCATCCCTCCATATAAATCATTTAGGAAGTCGACCGCAAACACACGTTTTATATTAATTAATACTTGAGCAGGAAGTACTTTAAGACCATAGAAATAGGCCATTTCCAAGTTGTGCATCTGTGTCATGATCAAAACGCGTATTCGTGTGCAACCATGACTTAAAAATGCGCCCCACTTACAGTTTATTTGCCTGAAAAGCAAAGTTATTTTCATATGAAAAGTTCTGCACGTGGACTCGTTTTGAAACAGAGGCACTAGGTAAAGCGACAGTGTCGAAAGGCACTTTGGGTAATTGTAGTTCAATGTTCCTTGATTGAAGTTCAAGGTGTTTCATCGTGAAAAAAGGAATCGCCCAAACGCGTGTATTAATGTTTTCTCCTTCCTTCCTATTGAAACACAGTGAACCTCAAGTTTATCGCAACCAAGCAACGCCAAACCATCATTACCCATAATACCAATCGGCTTTTAAGCTTTTGTGCCGGGGACAATCTTTGTC
>OMLO01003816.1_pt1 | contig 12485 bp, 8 predicted proteins | sample 1674811 | NCBI WGS metagenome assembly OMLO01 (sample SAMN06265003, study PRJEB25207) | coral metagenome | isolation source: Coral host | place: Mexico:La Bocana,Puerto Morelos, Mexico | collected 2008-11-13
ATCATCATCATCATCATCATCATCATCATCATCATCATCATCGTCATCGTCATCGTCATCGTCATCGTCATCGTCATGGGCATCCTCCTCCTCCTCCTCCTCATCCTCATCCTCATCCTCATCGTCATCCTCCTCCTCATCCTCATCCTCCTCCTCCTCCTCCTCGTCCTCCTCTTCCTCATCATTATTATCATGATTAGCATCATGATCATCATCATCATCATCATCATCACCACCATCATCATCATCATCATCATCATCATCGTGGTCGTCATGGTCATCGTCATCGTTATCGTCATCGTCATCGTCGTCCTCATCCTCATCCTCATCCTCATACCTCACGGCTACTGTACCTGTTCATACCTCACATGCCCTCGCCCCTACCCTTGGCTCAAGTGCAATCTGAAACGATTGTGCTAAGACTCTGAGCCTTAGTGTCGCGAGAAAAGTAGCTGACCGCCTGACTGAACCGGGAGTTGATTGCACACATTGTTGAAGTTGGACAAATGTCGATCCATCTGGGTCATTGGGGTGCGAAGTACCATGTGTTCCAGGACATCGAATTGCCCCGTCGAAATTGAAGATGAGATTGCCCTCCAAACTCCAGTGCATGACCTGTTTCATGCCAAACTTGAGGTACCTTTGCCTTTAACCACTTTTGCAGCAGAACCCCGCCCCAGACCAGGTGAAGGGGTTTGTTGAGGTTTCATTGAGGTTTGGTAAGGTATATTATGGCAGAATTTGACTTAACTTGTTTTTTCCTGCAGTTACCAGACTTGTGGGAGAGGTTTGTTGAGTCAAATCCACGGTTGATATAACGTTAGTCAAACCAGCCCTGGACACTTGTGCCAACAGTCCACAATGTTCCACAACTTTCCAGAACTTTGTAATGAAAGAAAAGCAATGACAGCGGAATGTTTTTCTGTGTGACAACCATACACTGTTTTGGTGGAGGTTGGATATCTCACCTCCGACCATTTTGGCTCAAGCCTGAAGGTTTGCAGGCTTGAAGACTTGAAAGATAGATGTGTTTCTTTGTGTTCATGATCTGGTGGTGGACCCTCGCGCTTGTGGCCTGCAATGTCTCCTACGGCGGCGGTGGCAACAACGCTGTCAATAGCCAGCCAGGTTCGCAACCACTACAGCTTGGAGCAGAAACTGTGGCAGGCTTTTGTGGCTCTTTCTCGTGGCCATGCCACCACGAGCCATTGCTGTCGCTTGGGAGGCATCCGGAGTGTTGCCGTGTGGGATTGGTGGCGAGGAGAATTTTGTAGGGCGCCCCGTCACCCCACAGGCCAAGGGCGCACACTGTTTCTAGGGTAGCTCCCAGTGCAGAACAGCAAGAATGCTATTAGTGTCCACAGCATCCAGGTGGTGAAAATTATATATGCTTCTACTGCTGGAAATCTTTTCCAGCAACACAGGAAATAGTTCATGTGGCAACCAGATAGGGACCTGGACACTTTGCTCCTCTTGTATGTCAGGGTTAGGTGCTCCTGGCAATCTGGGCACCACCCCTTGCACCCATACCATTCACGTTGGTTTGCATGGATCACTTTAACCTTTGCTCCCAGTCCTTGGATTGGCCGCAGAAAGGACTGGATCATACAAGATGAAAGAAAAAAACAAACATGACCCCCTCTTTTGAAAAGCTGACTCACTTTGGGCTTTCAATGGGCAAGCTTCGTTCCAAAAGCCATCCCACCATGATAGCCATTGCCACAGACCGGTGGCGTCCTGCTGAGCATTGGAAGGCAAACTTGCGGATGGGTCCAGCAACGGCTGTCTTGACTGCATTCCTGGCTTTTTTGAGCTGCAGAAAGTGGTGCAAGTACAGGTTGGAGTGTTTCAACTACTGTACTCAGGACAAAGTGCACAAATATTCAAAGGGTCTTAAAACATTGGGACAACTTGATGTCTCACAGTCTTTTTGATAGCCCTCAACCTAGATCAACTTAGCAAACACTCTTTGACTGTGTGCTATGATCAGTCTAGTGGCAATGTTTCTGGAAATGGATCTGCTGCGGCCAGACTTGCCTGTATGCCTGGGTAGGTGCCCATGCGCCGACTTCCCATATCATGGCTTGCAGGATCATGGAAGTTGTGCACTGGCAAGGTCATCTGGATGTCTTTCCTTGGATCAATGCCAAGCCAAAATAATCAATCAACAAAAAATAAAATAACAACATAATTTAACACCTCCTTTCAGTGTTTAGAAAATAGAAAGCTGAATCAAATCTCAACTGGGACTCTGAAAACCCGTATCTGAAGCCTGACACCTTCCTGCACTGTAGATGGTGAAAATTTCCCCCACCAATGGCCGTTTCAAGGAAATTGGGGTTGAAACACCAGAATGAGAGGGTGCTGAGGATGCTGATGCTGCTTCTAACCTGGGTGTCTTCTGATTCCCCTTCCTACCACTAGGGGATCTCGAGTTCTTTCGCTTGGCACCAACAACACCAGCAACATCAGCAACACCAGGAGCTTTAGGTTTTGCCTTAACCTTAGGCTTTGGTGTTGGATTGCTGGGCATTGCCTTTGGCTTTGGCTTTCCAGGCATTGCCTTGTGCTTTGGCCTTAGTCTCATTCTGGGGGTCTGAGCAGAAACCGCCGAGACGCCAGAATCACCATCGTCAGGTACAACCACCACAGCAGACCCTTGCCACCCTTGCAGGCAGTACTTGAGGTGCAGATGCAGGTGCAGGTGCCCCAGATGCAGGAGCATAAGCTCGATGATGGAGTCTGTGTGCATTGCGAGCCCACCAGTCTGCCCTCCTGCGGCCTTTGTTCCTGGTTCGCCACCCCCAGGGGTTTTCAACGTAGCCAGCGCAAAAGTACATGGGGGCAACGTGGAAGTGTGAAGGTATTGAAACTTCAATGCGACATGAAACACATGAAATCCAGATACATCAGAACATCAGAAACTTCAGAAACTCCAATGACTGCCATGTGTCATGACATGATGCTGATGAAGTTCAACCTCTTCTTGGGCCATCATGACATGACGGACGATGTTGAAAAAACCCAAAGAATCAATGCCACTAACTTGCAACTCAAGATGAAAGACCTGAGGCTCCAGACTGTGAGAATGGTGCAGGTTTGGAACAGGTTTGAGCCACCAAGAAAACAAGCGTGCGTGTTTCAAATATGTATAGTAGTATATCATGTACTAACTAGCAATTAAAATCTACAGGAGGCTCCTACAACAAATCAGCTATTCCAGGAGCCTCCTCTACTAGACTATGAACAACTAAATACTGGCTGACCAGCTTACTTGGTTAATAAAAAATTGATAAAAAGTTAATACAAAGTTGATAAAACGTTGATACAAAGTTCATAAAAAGTTGATAAACAGTTGATAAAAAGTTGATACACCTCCTGTAGATTTTAATCGATACAAATGCTAGTTAGAACATTAAAAACTACATATATACAATACAAATTGTATATATATATATACATACTTGCATCCTCCTAAGGGTGTCAAATTATGGCCCCTAAGGCCCTTAATTTTTTGGGTTTTGGGGCAAAATGCAATTTTCAACAACCACACACCCCACATCATATGATGCAGGTTTCTTTTTTGTGAGATAGAGTACATGCACTTATCATATAGTCTAGTACAGGAGGCTCCTACACTGTTTAGTATAGGAGCCTCCTGTAGATTTTAATCGATACAAATGCTAGTGAGAACATTATATACTATATATAATATACATACTTGCACCCTCCTAAGGGTGTCAAATTATGGCCCCTAAGGCCCTTAATTTTTTGGGTTTTGGGGCAAAATGCCATTTTACCCCACATCATATGATGCAGGTTTCTTTTGGTGCAAAATGCCATTACCCCACATCATATGATGCAGGTTTCTTTTTGGTGATATAGAGTACATGAAGGGGTGGAATTCGGCGGGTAAGTTTTTTTCACATGATGTACATGTGAAAGAAAACAACCAATACATCATATGAAGTGGTTTAGATCATTGGTGATGTTTTCATGAAAGTTGTTTCAATTTGTATGATTTTGTGACATATATGGTTTGCTGTGTTTGAAGAAAATCAAGCGGACCTACAGAGATATCATGAAGTTTTTATCAACTGCTCCTACACTAAACTGTGTAGGAGCCTCCTGTACTAGACTATGAACAACTAAATACTGGCTGACCAGCTTAGTTGATAAAAAGTTGATACACAAGTTGATAAAAAGTTGATAAACAAGTTGATAAACAACTTGATAAAAAGTTGATAAAAAAAAGTTGATAAAAAAGTTGATAAATATTCTACATTTCCACTGTGAGAAAAGGCAAAAACATTCAGTTTCAATGGCCAGACCAGGTGCTATCAGTAGTTATCCCGCCCTGCCCTTACGTTCTTCTTCTATTGCTGAAGTGCATGCAATCCATCAAATTGGCTGTGCATGGATACCACTGCTGGTATACCACTTCCCCATTGTTGGTATACCACTTCCAATTGCTCAAGTTTACTTGTCTCCGCACTGTTGTCCGAAGTGCCTGTGTTAGGAAATTTCCACGCGTCCTTCGTGGATGCGTGTTTGAAAGATCTTAGACAAGTCCGAGACGGCTTAAGCGGGCGAGCGGAGCGGCGTGGTGAACTGCACAAGCGCTTAAACGAATTGAAAATCCAGGATCAGCGCCATATCAGGTGGTCACTTTGACAGATCTTTGTCGGTCTTTGGAACTTCCAGTAGGAAAGCGTGGTGGTGGTGGGCTGTCAAAGGGGGATTATGTGCAGCAGATTATGACAGCTTTGCTTGCAGAAGCGCCTGCAGCTGCCAGTGTGGATGATGCCAAAACAGCATTAGTGGATTCATCCCTTCGAGAGCTTCTTGTGTTGAGGGATGGTCTGGCTGGACAGGCGTCGCAATGTCAGGAATTAGAAAGTCGATTGGACCAATTCAATGTCGGAACTCGTCGTTCGGATGTGGTCACTTTGCGTGATCTATGCAAATCTTTGGGGACTGCCACGGGACATGCGGGTCGTTACTTTCGTGGATCAGATTTATAGTGTGAAGCAGATCGTCGAATTTCTTTTTGGAGGAATGTCTGCAGGTGCCCGTTTTGATGCTGCCAAAAAAGCTTCTGTGGATGCAACTTGCAGGTGCCTTTTCCCGCACGACCTAAAAACGATACATTTCTAAGTATAGATGGCGAGATCATTTTTGTTGTGTTCGGGGATTGCTGGTCAGCTGTTATTTGCTAAGAGATGCTATTAATTCATTGTTTATTTGGTGGTCAACTAATTCACTCCTATATATAAGATATTAACACATCCTTAACGCATCACTTTGGGCTTTCGGGATATCCGTCGTCTAGTTTTGATCAAAAAATTATTCAGGATTTTAAAATTCTGATCAATCTATCTTATACAGGAGTTTTCATCCTTGGAAAAAGTATGTTTTTTGATGTTTTTTGAAGAGAGAATGAAGATTTTGAAGGCTGTAGGAACATGTTTGCCTTGCAAATGTTTGAGAGTTGCCTCTTTCAATTTTGAAGAATGTTGGGCAGCCGCGATGAAAAAATCCTGTTCAATGTTCTGGCAGTGAAGGCCAGGGAGCTTGCACTGTTGTGTTGGAAAGCCATTCCAGCTAACTTCTACCTTGTGAAGATCATTGGTGAAGGATGAAGGTATGTTATGTTTTCCTTGGATGCGAAGATAAAGTTTGGACAGTGGCTGCAAATCAGATTGAGACTTTGCGAAAGGTCCTCACGGACGCAATATTTGAATCGCATGGCACAACCCTGTCTCACAAGAAGGGCAACGAATGTACGCGCAAAAGAAACTGAACTTCGAACAGCCAAAACAAAAAAGAGGATGAATAACGGAACAGACCTTGGGACAAACGGCCACAAAGGCTTCCAAAAAGCAGCCACAAAGGTTTGCAAGAAACAGCCACACAGGCTTGCAACCGCCACAAAGACTTGCAAGAAACAGCCACAAAGGCTTGAAAGCATCAGCCACAAAGGCTTGCAATCAACAGCCACAAAGGCTTGAAAGCAATAGTACAGTCATCTGTGCGTTTTGCTTTGCAAATGCCAAGGAATGAAAGTCAACAAGCCGGCCGTAGTGCAAGAGAATGTCAAGTCAGCGACGACGTCGTGGGCAGGGACAATGGTGAGCTTCCCACGTTCCTCCTTCCAAGTGTAGCTTCGCAATTGCCGGTCCTGCTTCAGAAATTCGAAGCGGGACACCAATGAATAAGTGCAAGCTTCAAGCAACTGTGTCAGCAAGCTTACGTTTGCGACTTGTAGGCATCACCTTCCCAGTCACCAGCGCAGCAGCATACCCAAATCATCTGCCTCAGCTTTTTCACCCAAAAGATCCAGCGCTGTTTTGACATCGTCCAAGGCTCCTTCTGGAAGTGGAGCAAGGTCAACAGGTAAGGCCATCTCTAGATTGGAAGCCACAAACGGATAAACGTAATTTAAATCCAAGCAGCCAGAGCACAAATGTCAGAAAAGACATTTAGAAAACCAACAGCCACAACGGCTTGCAAGAAGCAGCCACAAAGGCTTGCAAGACACAGCCAAAAAGGCTTGCAAGAAACAGCCGCACAAGCCTGCAAGACACAGCCACAAAGGCTTGCAAGACATAGCCGCAGAGGCTTGCAAGACATAGCCACAAAGGCTTGCATCACCCAGCCAGCCACAAAGGCTTGCAATCAACAGCCACAAAGGCTTGCGTCACACAGCCACAGGGCCAGAAAGGCTTTGCGGCGAAATGTGAGCAAACTCTTTTTGCCTAGACACGCAGGTACGCTTTCAAGACATGGTCCTTCTCCATAACAGCATAGCTTGCTGGTGTAAAACGCACGAGAAAAATTTGGCACCATGTATTTGAAATGTTCCATCTATAGGTGTCTAGCTAAAGCTTGTCCCGCTGTTACAACAGGCACGTGCATTCTAGTCTTTGCTCTCACATTGAAAGCCTCTTCCGCATCTCGAATTCGACATGCTCCCCTGCCAAGATTGTCTGAGACAGACACAATTTCGTTTCATCCCGAAACGACAGAACCTAAGAGGTCTTCTATAACCTCAACCTAAGCGCAACCAAAACTGCACAGTTCCAAGACTAGCCTGCTCTAACCATGTTTGTAGCAATGTGAAAATAATTTACCTTCCTTATGAACCATGCGCATACTCCAGTACTTAGCATGTAGCATCTGTTCTTATTAGTGTGACAAGTACACTTGTTTGGACATATGGATTCGTGCAGGCGTTCTGGTTGTAGAAAAAGATCATGGTAGCGGAGCCAATGATCCAAACTGGTTGGTGAGGCTGCTACTCGGATGCGCAGCCATAGACCTCTTGAGTTTGAGTAACAACATATTGGTGCTAGACTGTTGCATTTCTGTCGTGTTACAATTTGCATTTCACACTGCTTTTGAACATGGCATCGCAAGCAACTGTCCTTGACCAAATCGTGAGCTTGGTGGAAGAAAAAATTCCAGCAAAAGCCTGCAAAGGCTACTAGTCTTGCATTGGGCTAAATTTTGGCCACCCCAACCGACACCAGCCTGCCTGACTTGCCTGCACAGCTAACACAGTTGCAAGAAGTGAAACATAGGTGCAGAAAGTTTAGGTAGAGGTTCAAGTCTAAAAAGAAAAGTCATGTTGAAGTAATTGTTTTTTTTCGACTAAAGAAATAGAATCCTAGTTGAATACATGTGAAATGTTTAGCTGTTGAGTTGCTGTTCAATGTGTAGCTGCTTTTGCTCAAACAAGGTATGAAAAGAAAAAGGGAAAGCGAAATCCATGAAGAAAGCCTGCAAAGGCTGCAGGAGCTTGAAGAAGCTAAGAAGGAAACAGAAGCAGCAAAGGAATTAGGAAGTGATATCCACAAATCAATTGCCACACATGAATTACCTGCATGGCAAGTAGCAAACCTGTTGAAAAAGTCAGCCAGTTCAAAAAGAATAATGCAAAGAGAAGCATGATAATGCTGCAAGGACATTAAGAAGATGGCCCCAAAAGCATAGTCAATGGGGTGAGTTGCGTTGTGCTAAAATTCCTTTGTGGAACCGAAAGATGAAAAAAGCCAGAAATGGCTGGCATCCATTCCTTTTGCCTCACGATTGGCTGGATGTATATTTAGCAAGCCATGAAAACTTCATGGATGCATTGCCTGAGGCTGGCAGTGACAGATACAAACAGCTGGCAACAGCTGCTTCAGCTTGAGAAAGCTTGGCTGTGGATATGTGCCTCTTAGACTTGCATGGCGATGGTGTTCCTGTCCAAGGCCGCATGAATCAGGATAGCTTGGACTTCTTGACAGTCAACGTGCCTTCCTCTAGCCATTTTCAGCTCAGAGTGCTTTTCACTTGTATTGAGAAAATGTTAATGGAGGCAATGATACCATCAAAGCCATTTTTCAAAATTTGAAGTGGAGCCTTTCCAGCTTAGGAAAGGGGAAGTATCCCACAAAGAGGCACAACAACCAAAAATGGTTGAAGCCAGCCTGTCTGCCAAGGCTTGTTTGATTGAGATCAGGGCAGACTGGGATTGGTTTCAGCACTGGATGGGGGCCCCTGCTTGTTCCAAACAAGTGGTATGTGTCGGTTGTATTGGTCTGCCTTTATTTGATTTACCTGGTGTCAGCAACCAGCTCATGTTTCCTGACTGGATGCATGTCATGGATGAAGGGTTTGGAGCTTTGGTTGCAGGGCAGATCTTGCACTACTTGCTACCATTCTACCCAGGCAATTCAGCAGCAAAAAGGGTAGAAAAGCTGTGGGAGCACATCCTGACAAGACAGAAGCCCGCAGAAGGCTGAACTCACCTTCAAGGACATGGTGAAGCCCAAGAAATGAAAGCTGCCCAGCGCAGGTATTTATGCCATTGTTGCCAAAGCTCACTGAAGCAAAACTTGGCCATGTGGGGGCAATGACAAAGCAACAGCAAGCAGTGTATGCCTTGGCCAAACTCATGGCCCGAGTGTATGACTGCTTAAAAAGCTGGAGAAAGGGTCATCAGCCAGTATTTGGCTTTGGGGACTGCAACTAAAAGCAATGGCCCTGCAAATTTCTATGATTGGCATTGCAAACCCAAATGCCATTTGTTTGGCTATCTCTGTGACAGAGCCTGTCAAGGCTGGAACCCTAAAGATTCCTGGAATTACCGGGATGAGGCTTTTTTTTTCGCATGGCAAGAATGAGATTCAAGCGAGGTGGTGCAGATAGCAAACCCATGGCAGAAACAATCTTCATCAGGTGGATGTCCAAGCAGCAGTGGCCTTCTCTCCAGCATGAAATACAATACACCTAGCTTGAAGAAGCTTGTTTAGCTTGACAAAAGCTATCTCTAGCTTGACAAAAGCTTTCTCTAGCTTCGATTTTTTTAGTACAGCTCAGTAGTGTGTCAAAGTCACACCCTTGAAGGCTTGAAATAATTGTGAGCAAAAAAAAGGGTTCGTGCTTGTGCTTGTTGAGAAAAACACAAAAATTAAAAACAAGTCAAAACAGCAAATTCTAGAAGTTCAAAAAACCAGCTTCTAGAAAATACCTCTTAAAACCAAGAAGCAGCTTCCTGGAAGCCAAAAATCAACTCTAGAAGCCATTTTTAAAAACAGCTTCTAGACTTAAATTTTGGCTGGCAGCTTTTTTGAAGAACCGATTTCTAAATTTGAGCTTCTAGGATTCTTAGGGTTGATTTCAGCCACTCATTATCTAATCTTCGTGGATGATGTCGGAGCTTTGGACATGTCGGTTGCCATCGAATAAAGCATTCGGTTTTCCGTGATCATGTTGTTCGCTCTAAACCCAAAATTGCTCAAAGCTTTCTTCCAAACAAAACAAATTTCTTAAGTATATACACGGGAACAAAGATGGCCGTGTCAGCTTTCCATGATCATGTCGTTCGCTCTAAAGTCAAAATTTGCTTGTAGGATATTAGATATAACCTTTGAAAATTTTCTTTGTAACCAATTTCTTTTTGCTTATAAAGAAGTAAATGTTTCTCTTTCAAAACTCAATGTTTTAATTTTTCGAAATTTGCGGAAATATGCTTTTCAGCGAACGACAGGATCATGGAAGGCATATTTTCTTTATTTGTTGGCTACCGATATGATCATGTCAGTTACTTGGATGGGCTGCGGTGTTACTAAGGGTTTAAGATGGTTAAGTACATTAGCTAAGTCATCTCCCTTAAAGATACGTTTTATAAAATGCCTGACCCATTACCATATAGAATGCCATTTCTGGACCCATTTTAAAAACCATCAATTTCTGCAAGATTGGCATTTTATAAACTGAGCCCTTTTATGGTTGAGGGTTGACCCTGGAGTGGCATTTTATAAGGGTTTTGCTCGGTTGATTAGTAAGTGGTCAAAATGTTGACAAGGCATTCCATAAATTTCCAACATGCGCCCTTTAATCCAGCATCCTGAAGTGAATGGGCATTTTATGAAAGGAATACCTTGATTCCAACAGTTCTGCAAAAAAGAGAACTTGGCATTTTATGAAATAATGATTACGTTTCATGTTTGGATTTGGAAATTCCATGAAATTCCTCCCAAAGAACCAAAATCAATAAACAAAACATCAAAAACAACATGAGACCCCTTGGATTCTGGATCCTGGATTTTGGGGATTTCATGTTGAAGTTGTTTTGAAACCAGTCGTGTAAACCGTAAGCCATTTTGGCAGCAAAAAATGTCTGTCATATCAAGATGGGTTCAAAAGGTGGTCCATATCAAAGAAGTGCTTTGACAGAGTATCACCGGTATCACCTCAAAAAACACATTCTAATTGATTCTTGCGTATCCCTGTCAGTGCTTATTTGGGTTCTATTAGATAAAACCATGGAAAACCAACACTACTGAAAATGACAAAAGAAAGCACCAAACATGAGCAAACATGAAAAAGTCATATGGAAATCACAACACATGAACATACAAGCACACAGCATGAACACATTTCAAAAAGTAAAAAACATAAGGAAGTTGCATTGTGGGACTTGGGCACAAGGCATGATTATGTTTAACCAATATGGATTGGCAACGCATTCCTTCTAGTCTCAGCTCAGAGTTGACACCTCAGACGTGTAAACAACCCAGGATACACGGAGACGCCATGTTTAGAGATCACTAAACATATTCCGCGTTTCAGGCGATCTCAGACCACAAGGGAACCAACAGCCATGAAAACCACATTGGAAGGAAACGGAGGGTTGTCCAGAGGGATGGGCAATTCCTCCTGTCAATTCCTCCTGTGCATGTAGGAAGGACTTAAGGACACGGAGAAATCACTAAATCCATGAAAAGAAATCACCAAAAGTCTAGGAAAAGACATGCAAAATGATAAAAAGAAAAGGTTTTCTAGTTTCAATTTTGAAATAATGTCTGTATAACCCCTGAAAATAATTTATTGCATTCAAATTATTTTGGGTGATGAGTACACTGCCTGGCAGTGGTCCAGTTCTAATTTGTTCAAATTATGTGGAAATGATTTCAGGAGGTTAAAGCAAGACACCCTTGATACAAAAGGATTTCCAAGGAAAAAACTCTACTGAAAGAAAACTAAAAGATTTCCCGCTGAGTAATTTTTTGTGTTCAATGTGCCAACCAATTTTTTTTATCAAGACTTTCGGATGTTAAGAAACATGGCTTCCCACCAGCCAAGACTTTATAAAATCGGTGTTCTACCAAAATACTATGTTATTTTTAGGGTTCAATGTGCCAACCATGCATTTTATAAAGATTTATGGTTGCTAACAGGGATGGATTCCCAGCAGCCAATTTCAAATATCCAAACCTGTAAACATCTTTAAAAAAATGGGTTGCCAGCAGCCACGACTTTATAAAATGGGCGTTCTCCCAAACACCATGTAAATTATTGGGCCCATCTGGGCCCCATCCACCAAACAGCCATTTTATAAACATTTTGGCAAATTGGGGTGTTAAAGCAAAGGACTTCAGCTCCCAAAACTGTAACTACTGGACAATTAGCCTTGGCAAGTCATTTTATAGGGGAACAAGATATTCATTTCATAGTAGTGAAGAAGTATTTAAAAAACACAATCTGTGAACCTTGCCATCGTTGTCACTCACACTGACCGTCAATGCAGTGAACAAGCATTTTATAAAGATAGAGTTCCTACGTGCAGTCATCTCTCCCCACTTGTGTAATTGAAATTATCAAAAACTTGCGATTCGATGAGAAGTTGTGGATTTGACCTGCTGTTACCCACCATGTCATTTTAGAGTGGTGACCGTCTTGGCATTTTATAAAGAACAGAGGCCCTCTGACATATTATAAAGGCTAAACCTTTTTAAAATCAAAGTAATGGGTGGCCGAGGTAATTTTAAGGGGGATCCTAAGTCTATCGAACCTTTTTTAACTATTGGAAAAAGTATGTTTTTTGGAGAGAGAAAAAAGATTTTGAAGGCTGTAGGAAACATGTTTGCCTTGCAAATGTTTGAGAGTTGCCTCTTTCAATTTTGAAGAATGTTGGGCAGCCGCGATGAAAAAAT
>OMLO01003818.1_pt1 | contig 12483 bp, 7 predicted proteins | sample 1674811 | NCBI WGS metagenome assembly OMLO01 (sample SAMN06265003, study PRJEB25207) | coral metagenome | isolation source: Coral host | place: Mexico:La Bocana,Puerto Morelos, Mexico | collected 2008-11-13
CTATCTAGGGGCTGGCTGGCCACAGTGGAAGCCCCTGGGTATCCCAGGCACCCTCCTTCCACTTAAGCGAGGCAGTTCGTTAATGCTGATGTATTTTAACTTGAAGCTCTGAAATACGAAACAGATTACTAAGCAAACATATGTTGTAAACTGTGCTGTCATTTGTTAACATTAAAAGACAATTGTTATTCTAATTATTTAACTGGGGCTCGGATGTCAAGTTTTGATCCATGTATAAGTCGAGGGCGACTTTTTGGACTGATTTTTAGGTCTTAAAAGGTTGACTTATACACGGGTAAATACGGCATGTTCCATACACAAACAACACAAAAAAGAAGCCAATATCCAACCTTCTTAAGTAAAGAAGCTTAAATAATGAAACATTTACATTCGAGAGATACAGCTGGAAATCAAGATGTAAGATGGAAATATTTTGCCTGCTGGTTTAACCATTTTGGCTGCTTGTGGAGCTAACCATACAATAACATGTTGTTAATACTTGAACAAAAGACTAGTAATAAATATAGGAGAAACAGTACTGTTGTCAGAGAAAAACCTAGATTTTAACCAACATTTAGAGTTTAGGTTAAAAAAAAAACAGGCGAAAAAATTATGTCTGATACAAAATTAATGTTGACAACTTCTTTGGTTAGTGCTTCTTATGTGCATTGAAATCGGAACACTGATTCCCTTGTATTTGTACATGAATGCTGTCTGGTATTTATATTCTTTCCTCTTCTAAGCACCATATTACTAGACCTTAGACCTGTAGCAACTGATGTTATAGTAACAATTTTCGAGATTCACAAAAGATTTACAAAAGATATGTACTACAGTGGTTTAAACTGCTGTTTTCAGATCTACAGTCAACTGAATATTTACCTTCCTGATGCTTAAAAAAGAACAGTTACATTATGTATCTGTACAACATTTGAAATCCATAATGTATTTCTGATTGCACCCTCCACAACATGCAACTTACCTCATTTAAGGCCGCCATTTGTACGGCTAATTCTTCTTCTATTTTAGGTAATGCTTCAGCTTTTCTTAGAGACTGGTTCAGGTTCTGCTCAGCAAGTTCTAGTTTTTCCTGTTGATACCTTACTTTCTCTTCCGTCTAAAAAAGAAATGAAACATGATAAGCCCCTGTTAAGGAAAAACTGCAACACAACATACATGGTGTGTACATTGTAGAAACGAAACAGCAACATAAAGGTCCTGGTACAAATGATGATGAATGACAAGACATTGTGATGTCATATGTAATGTTTCATAGAACTTGAATTGCACCGTTCCAAAACAACTGCTGCTAGTGACATAATTTACGTTATAAATTAGTCATAACTGTTAATCACCTGTATAAGTTCGCTTTCTTTACTGGCAAGCTCATTTTCCAGTCTCTCATTATCATCATTCAGAGCTGTGACTTCATGCTGAAGCCGAACATAGCGCTTCTCAAGAGTGGCTATTCTATCTTCCATGTCTGATTTCTGGGCAGCTGCCTGTTAACAAGTTAATACATAAATTTAAAACAAATCAATAAGAGAACCTACAAAAAAGCACTAGGTTGAGCAAAAAATGTGGGTAGACATAGACATCTATGGAATCTGTGGTTTCTGTCATCCTGCTTTTAAGGATTTGAAAACTACATGACCAGTTCTTTGGCCGTTATGTGGAGGTAGGGGTGTAATATGACTGCTTTCTTTTTTGGGGGGCTACAACATTATTATATTTAAAAAATGCTTAGCATACAAATAACTACTGTAACACAATCAAAAGATATCAATAAAACAGAATCCAGACAGAAATAGACACCAAGGATGCACTGTATGGATCAAGTTTCATGACCTTTACAATATAACTGTAATTGGGTTTGGTAAACACTATTGGTCAGTTGTTGATTGACCGGCCGTTGTGCACATGTTGCTGACACATTTTGTTGGCCATTGCCGTTGTGAAGATCAGGTGGCTGTTGCAGAGAGGTTAAAATAAGAGTGAACGTATGAACTGTCTGCTGGGACAAAAAAGGCCATGGTAGGTAGGTGGCCATTAATGGAGGTTGGGCTGTAATTTTTCTTTCAACAGAACAAAAAAAAGTGCAAATGTAGATCAAGACAATGTTACCTCATCTAAATCTCTTTCCAGTCTCTGAATGGAAGTATTTCCTCTGTCTAGCTGCTTGTTACATATTCTCAACTCCTCGTCAAGTGTTGTACATCTCTCTTTCAAATCCTTATTTTCTCTTGTAAGCTGAAAAAAAAAAAAGACAACAAAAATACAACAAGAGCTTGTCTTACAAAACGAACATTAATCAGGTTGATTTTTCCCTGATCAAGGAATAGGGTGAGAAACGAATTGAGGAATAGGATGAGAGGAGAATTTTTCTCACATATATAGTCATGTTGCTGAAACTAAAGCCACACACTGAATGTTTTTTTAAGTTTTTTGTATGCATTACTAATCATCCCTCCCCACATACAGGTAATGCATTGCATTAGTGTCATTTGTTTGTTGCTATCCCCATTATCTCAATTGATAGCTCTACAGTGAATGTACATTATTCATACTAAGCTATTATTCTTCTCTCATAATAAAATTGTCATTACCCTTTCCACCTCCTTGGTTCGTTTGTCCAAGAGGAACTGCATCTCTTCCATTTGTTCTTCATGTGCACTCACATCAACATTAACTGGTCCATTAGAGAGATGCTGCTGAAGTGTAAAAGGTTAGGTTAGACAGAACTGTTAGTTCTTCAAGGCTGGGTCAGTAGTTCATAATTATGATAATGATGCCAATATAATGTTGACAATTTGAAAGAACATTCCAAGCCATCAGGTTTCAAAACCTGTCTGGGCAGCCTTCTATACAAACTCTTTCTTGTACAAGGTGAAGCTCACACACAGAGCCAACTGATCAATCTGGCTCTACCTAAAAAGTTCATGGGTCGGTAGTCTGTATATTGATGTGATGCTGATAATTTGGAAGACAATACCAAGCCATCAGGTTTCAAAACCTGATGTCCTTAGGCAGTGCTCTATATAAACCTCTTCTTTAACAAAGTGAAGCTCATACAAAGAGCCAGTAATATTGATTAATCCCCTAAATTTCAAAATTTGGAATTTATTAAACTGGGCATGTTTCAGCAAAAGAATTTTAATATGCCAGAAAGTGTTATTTTGTCTGTATGTACATGTAGCACAGCTGTCACACCTGAAGCCTTAATTTTCACACCTGTAACAAACAATTTTACATCTACAATCAGGGTGTGTACATGTCAGGACTGTCAGGCAGCCTGTCTACCACCAAGTCAAACCATGAAAGAAAGTTATAACCACATATGCTTTGATAACCAACCTTTTCATCAGTAGAGTTTTCATCACCATTTTCCTGGCAGTTCTCACTTGATGTGTGAAGTTTTTCCTCGGTTCTTACTCTTCTAAGATTTCGAAGTCTAATATCCTCATTTTCTTGTTCAAGCTCTTTGAGCTGTAGAAATATTAAAAAAAAGAGATCAAGGAAGGAACAAATGAATGGCTTTAAACTGTGTAGACACACAGTTTATGATAACAAAGTTCTACCTTTTCCCGTGTTTCTTCAAGTTCTGCTTCAAGGGCATTATTTTTGTCTACAGCCTGCCGAAGTCTTTCACGCACCTGTGAAAAATATAAAAATAAATAGGTTAAGTCTCCTCCAAACCTAAGGGTTAGAGGGGCCAGAAAACTCACTAGTAAAGGGTGTCAACTTCCAAAGTGAAGTAACTTAAAGTATAAGATGGAAGATGGAAAACACCCCCCCCCCCTCCCAACTCCTCTGGCTGCTGTATCCCTTGGCAAAACAACTCTAGAAAGGCGTTGTCAGAGAGAATTAAGTGTCTTGCCTAAGTTGACAACACAATGACTGCTTAATCCTGTCTCGCAAAGTGGGGATTGGGTGCCTGAGGCATCTAGGAGCTTCCACATTTGGTAGCCACATGTAGATGATGACCACTTCCATGGCTGGCAAATCCTGGCAACCTAGTAATGAGCTCCCACACGGAAGGGAGAAAAGCAGGCAGCCATCACACTGATAGAACAGTGTAAAGAGAGAGAGGGAGGGACAGCAGGAGGTAAAGAACCACTAAGAAAAGTCCCCAGGCTTGAAACGCTGACTCAACATAAACTACTTCAACTTCTTTTAACCCAAGAATAAGTGGAATCCTGGCACAGGCCCCAATCTAAATGCAGCTGACCACAATTGCAAGAGTTGCATTTAACTGCATATTAATAGTCAATGCCTACCTTTTCATCCAGAGCTTTGTGGTGCTCAAACAGGGATTTGAGAGCCTTGAGAACTTCCACTTCAGATGACACACCTCCAGTGGTGGCAGCTTGCCGTTTAACAACTGTCATTCTCAAGGATCTTTCGTGTCGTGCTACTAAACATTCTAAATGTTCCAGAAGAAGCTGCAGCAGAAAGAAAAAACAATGACGGCTTTGTTCAACATAAGCATTAAACTGTACAGCCCATTCATCCACCTGGGTGCCACAGCCTTGCCACTAAACAACCATATAAAATTTATTGCAATACTTTGGGTCTTGATTCTTTGACGTCTATACCAAGAATTCTGACCTTTGCGCAAAGTATTCATTTCATACATGTGTAATGTCAGCCAATCAGATTTGTCAGATTTCACAGGAAGTTCAGACTTTCAGTGTTCGACACACCCAGAGGTCATGATTCTTCGTACTTAACAAAAAGGATTCTGGACTTTGAAGATGAACATGGGTATTACACATTTGGGGATTACACTTTTGGGATAATTCAATTAATGGAAAAAACAGATAGCAAAATCAAAATAACATATCTTGGGCAATGTAGCAATTAGAATGCTAAAGGGGGTAGGCTTTTAAACCGGATGGGTGTCCAGGCATCCTGTGGACTGCCACTTTTTAAAGAATATTGTTTACTTTTCCACATGTTGCCTTATAAATTGTTTGAGCAGGCACTATTAATAGCACATTTTGAACACCCACTTTTCAAATCCTGGCTATAAGCCTGAGGGAGGGGGGGGGGGGGGGAATAAAGTGTGGAAAAGCCTGAAGGGGAGAGATAAAGTGTGGCAAAGAAGAAAAAAAAAACAAGAGAAAAGTAACATATTTCATGGCATTCTTTCCCCTGGTTATACAAGTATCAGGACACTGTGTCATTCTCATCTACCAGTACGTGGCATGACATGTTTGTGGATGCTTGAACTAGAAACAACAGCCAACTTGTTTAGACAGCAATTGACTTAGGTTTTTCATTCTACATGCTATGATATTGGCCTTAGTCTAATTTCTGATCACACTGTTCAGCCCACACACACACACACAAAAAAAATAAAAATAAAACATTAAACAAAACAGAAAAAATAGTTGGCCAATATTCTGACAACTTGAACTTTGTTCATCTGTTTGTCTGCCAAACAGCACTGATTAACTGCTGTATATTTTTAATTGGTTTGTATTAGCTCAGGTCAGACTTGAAATAACTTTAATTTGACATGGTGGTCACAGTTAATCACATGATTGGTTGAAGAAGCTGATGCACTACATAACAGTGTAGATAAGATATATTCCACTTCAAAAGCTTTTTACTCACTCTGATTTTCAACTTCATAATTTCACTAATGACAAACTGTTCAGTGTGCCCTAGATATGAGCTGGTCACAGGATCAACTGACACAAAAGAACTGTTGACTGTGTAAACAGTTGGCATCATAAGCCAGAAATGGATGTCTGTTGTAGGTTTTAAGTGGAGATTATTTTTCTGTCATTATCTTCTGATAACTATGAAAATCAAAGCCTTATAGCATGCACATTTAGAGGCAAAATTAATGACTTCCTATCCAGAAACTAATCTAAAGACATTTCTGAGTTGATATGATGCAGCCACCAAGGATGAAGAAGGTGCAAGAGTCAATATGGAAAAAAATATTAATTTGTTTCGCTTTAAACTCACCGTGATTGGTTAAAAACATTTGCACTACCTACCCAACCAGTTAAATACTAATATACCAAAAGCTACATGTTATAAAGCTTCGATGCATAACCTTTCACAGAACTGGCTGTGGTTGCAGGCTTTAATTATTCAGTGGTTCATTTTGTTGTTTAAGTTTGCTCTGAGTGGACATTACAATTACTTTGGTTTTAAACAGTCAACTGAAATCTTATCTTCAATGTCTTGCTATGTATCAATTAAACAACCTTGAATGATATTTGTCTGTTTACTTAGGAATTTCCTCGCAGATGTCACTACAGACATTATGGCGTGCATGGATTTCATGCGACTAAGTTTTGGAGTAAATAGGAGGGGTCAAGTTCGCATTAGTTCAATTATTACTATACCAGTATTCATATCAACCAAAATACGCAGTGATCCCCTTCAAATTATGTTACATTGTCATACTTAGTTACACTGGAATTCTCCTGGACTCTTAAGGTTGACACATACAAGGGAATGTGCATATGCGTAAGGTGCATGTTGCACGTACAATACACAAGCTTGTGCTCACAAAATAGTTCTATGTTGTAACAGGGACAGTTTGCAAGAGCAGTGAGTATGATGTGATATTGAAAACAGAGGTCACCTTGTCCCTGCTACATGACGCATAAACTTCATGTAACAACTTGTCCCCACAACAGAACTTGTTTTGTAAAAACAGGCATGTCGCACGAGGAAAACAGTCATTGGAACATCTCACTGCATCAATCATGTCTATCAAACATATCATCTAGTGTGTGCTGACCTTTATGGTTTTAAAGTATCAAATGTACTTACTCTTGTATTACACCTCTCTGACTTTAGTTCACTGATTTCCTCATCTTTTTCTAGAAGCTGTTCCCTGGCTTGGTTAAGTTCTTTTAGCATTGTCGCAAAGTCCTATATAAAAACAAGACATCAGTTTAGCAAGTTCTTAGGATAGAATCACTAGGATAGAATCATCCGCTGTTTCCAATAAGCCACTTCCTAAAAGGAGATATAAAGCCCCATACAGCCACATTGATCTTTACAGATCTACCAAGTCACACATAGTCACAGAAGCATTACTATCCACATCCAGACTGTCATTTTGTAAGCATTACAAACTACCTAAGTTACCTTTGGATTCTTATGTCTTACTCTTTTCGAACCATATTTTTCACTCCTACATTGTAAATTTGCCAAATAAAATTTCAGAAGAATCCTGTTTAAAGCCCCAGCACTTCTCTCCTAATGAAAGTCTTTTCTCTCATCATCAGGCTACATGTAAATCAATATACTGGTATTAGGAAAAGGCAGACCATACAAGGAGAACAATAAATAATTGGTAGGCTGAGGAGCAAATAATTATGCATGTACATGTATGTGCTAAATTGTAAACATTGCTAAATCGTAAACATTATTATTTTTAGTTTATTTCGGCAACACTAAACAGAGATGAAAGTTATCTTTATTATGTGGCAGGACGTGTCCTTTCAAATCTCTATTTTGGAAGGACATATGAACAATTTGGTGGGACATGTGATGTGCAATTTGCATACAGAAATAAACTGATGACTCAATCTGTAGGCATACATGAACTAATAAGTACACTCTGTGATGCATTATAGCACTATTTTAATAACAGATTAATTTTACATTTTATGTGCTTCCAGAGAGACTATTAAATCAACACAAACCACAGATACATTAAATTTGTGATTTTTAAATTCTTTCAAAGCAAACATGGCCTTCAAATAAGGTCTTTATGACTACAAGCTTAGAGACTTAGGTGCCCAGTCATAATGACCAACCATTAAGTAAAAAGAGTCGGACAATATCTTACTAACTTTCTTGGACAATGTCTGATGAGGGACTGTTATTTCTGCTACTGCTGGGAATTCTGTTCACTGCTCTTGCATTTTTCATGTGCTCAAGAGCATGTGTTTGACAGTTATTAAGAAGCTTAAATATTTATTTGACAAGATTACACCACTTACAGTGTAATGATGTTTACAATCATTTTAGCATTTTGGCCAGTAATTGAACAGCACAGATTTGATTTTTAAGCAAAGCAAACACTCAGTGACTAAGTTGTAAATATATTATCTAACTGATAAAAGACTTTTGATTTTCTCACTGGAATCTGTGAAAGTTGACTTTAATCTTTACCGACTGCTGGCGGGCAACAGACAGCATAATGCAAGTTAGCAAACCTCTTTAAGTTTTTAATCATTATTCCTGATCCTGGCTACACTTGGCCTTTTTAAACTTAATTGGAAAACGATTAAAAGTGACAATCATTCCTCAGATGTTCCAGTTGAAAAACTATATAATTAATTATATAAACACAAATAAAAGAAGTTCAGGCAAAAATATTCCAAAAATACTTATTTCTTGAACACAATAAAATAATCTTCTCAAAAATTTTAGCCTTCTATAATATCTATCAAATTAAACATAGTTTAACCACAATTAAGCATATTGATCAAAACAATCATATTTTTAGCCCTGGATTTGCAGAAATTATCAATAACTGCAATCCGTGTCAGATGGACAAAAGATTAGCTTGAAATTCTTATTAATTTGGAATCACACTTCGTTTACACGTTGTATTGTAGCATGTAAGTACTTTTAACACCTCTGCCGACCACAAGTCGTGCTGGCAAGGAACTGTTTGATTAGATATGTCGAATGCAACCACTAACCGTGACGTGTTGGGATGTATTTACATATAAACACAAACTTTGTTTGCCCTTTTCATCCCGGGACATGTATTAAATTGCTATTTGTCCGAGGCGCTCACCGCTGCCAAGCAAAATGGAATTCCCTAATAACTCGTTATCATCACGTTATCGAAGGCCTTGAAACATTATACCGCCGCAGAGTTTTCGCTTACATTTTACGTTAGCTAACGACAGCTTTTGACGTTGCAAAACATTTTCGGCACTGTACAACATGAACAAACTCAACAACCACCGATCATAAATTTATTCTCATGTAAATTAAACTAAAGAGTTGGGTAAACACGGTACTGTCTGTACAAAAAGGTTGTACTAGGTCGCGAGACATTTCCGCGACAGAATAATAGTTGTATACAAGTAATTTTCTTTATGTTGTGATGCGAGGCATGGCGAATTTTTTTATCCAAATGTTTTCAAGTGCTTTGATTAAAATGGACCTGTTTGAAGAGGTGAGGATCTTTTTAATAAAGTCTTCGTTAGTTAAGTGTCAAAAAGCAAATAATACCAGCTTTAAGAAAAAAAAACCGATTAAATTCCACGGCAAATTACGACTGATCGAATTGAATAGGTCATGATCAGTACTATTAAAAAGCACCCATCCAAAACCTCCATTACGAACGAAACACCACATAGTGGATCCACCGGAAATACACACTAAGGTTCTTTAGAAAGCTTTGCAGAAAAGGAGAGGTTTAAGTATTGCAGCACGACTCTCAATCAAGCTGCGACCAGTGTTATTGAATCAAACAGTACCGCGATTTCGTTAGAATTTACAACGACGATACACCGACGAGCTGATTACATGCAAAGTTATGACACGATTCACCGACCGAAAAAATAAACACGAGAGCATTCTTTTCGATCAGTTTTGTTTGGTGAAAGTACGACACTCGATCTGTCTTTAGCTGCGAGTTGACGAAAAGCGTCAAGCATGCAAAGAGAGATTCATTCATGCAAAACAAACAAGCCAAAGAGAAACTCATAATTTTCCAAGTCAAATAGGCACGACTTAAAATGCAATATTCGGAACATCAAACTTGTTTAATATTCGACTCGTATAATTGAGGTGAACTTAATAAGTTATGCCTAAAAGCTGGAAACAACTGTCTTAGAAGGGAAAATATAAGCTTATAATTTCAATAATTCTGTGTAAAATTCTTAAATTAAAGATCACTGCCTGCACAAAGGATTCCCACTAGCATTGTTTACAAACACCTAGAACCAACAGCAAAACTCTTTCACTAAAATACATTCTGCGGAGAAAATTATTCCAAAGAAAACCAAGGAATTGCTAATTAGAATAATTCGTTCGCATTTGGGTGATGCGATTATAGCGATTCGACGAGTGGATAACAGAAGAACTGCAAGCTTACCTCTGCTAAAACCTGAACACGGTTCTTGCCAGATTCTTCTTTTAAATTATTGCCCTCTGTAATAATTCCATCCAATCCTGCTAGCCTTTCAATTAGTTGGTCATCACCCTGGAAATAAAAAGAAATTCCATCGGAGAAAAAATCATATCTCTATGCACACGTGTAAGATTCGAGAAGATGTCCCAAAGAAGCAATTCGCGAAGTAAAACGTGAACGCATCAAATACATAAATATGCATGATCTCTGGTGAAAAATAACATAAACTCATCGGCAAATTAGAAGTTCCCGACCCGCAAAGTCGTGTTATCATATGTACGGTTTAACCTAGTACTTCAGACTATAAAGTAAAAGGAATTTTGGATCGCCGAGTTGAGGAATGCAGCTCGGAAGACCAACAGTACAATCTGGAGATTCTTCATGCATTCTGGAATTTTGTACACCTTTGACTAAACTCCGATTTGAACAACGCTGTCCCTAAAAGAAAAGGTTTCTTGTAGCAATGCTGAAAATATACTCGTACTTGTACAGTGCTAGCCGTATGCTCTGAGTGAGTAAACACTCGCTCCATGAAATGACACTCAATTACAGATCAAATATGGCGTATTTGAGTATGCCAAAGAATGAATGGTCAAAGCTCAGAACATGGCAAAATAGAGATTAAAACACAAGCAAAACTACTCCTTACATCATTAAGCACAGACTCCAAGTGATTCATGAGACCGTCTTTCTCCTTCTGACATTCTGTTAACTTTGCTCTTGTAAGAGCAAGCGAATCTTGGGTTTCGCGAAGAGTTTCCATCAGCTTGTCCCGTTCGTCCAGCATGTTAACCATAAGTTGTTCAAAGTTCGTTTCCTCATTTTGCCCATAATGGATCTCTGGCGGGTCCTCAGAGATCGTAGGCATTATATCGCACATCATTTTGGCGATAGAACGAAACGCCGAAGCCCACAGAAAACCAGATCAAGCGGATGAGCGATTTGACGTACGATTACATGGCCGCGAGGGGTGACCGGCGAACACTTCCTCTAGCGCGAAAACGGCCGATGGAATCTGTTTTCCGCGCATTCTTCCACCATCTTGCGGGATACCGACGCTTTCTCACTTATCCTTAGCTCTGTCTTTATCTATGCAGTAGCTAGAAATACAATAAAACACGTTTCTGGACGTAATTCGCTTGACAATCGCAAAAGAACAAGATATACACAGCTCAGAGAGCAAAAACTTGCAATGTTTATCCCAGGAGGCCGTGCGCGCTTAGCGGCTCAGCCACCTGTCAGAACCTCACAACAGAGGAAGAATTGCTTTTTCGTGGGCCGGGAAAAAAAATCCTGCCCACACTACATCCATTTATTACATGCATGAACCCCACACATTTTTCAAACTGCTCAAAGACTTCATGTGCGTGGTTTCAAGATGCTTGATAAACAATACAAGGGCTTTCAATTCGTGAGGTTACCCGACAATAGACCGGGGAACGATTAAATTTTTGACACTCGGAAAAATAGGTTACGTTATGTTTACAGTGTAAATGGGTATATTGTCCTCGCGGAATTGTTACAACGATATTGTTTTAGAAAAAATAAAATCCTCAAATAATATCTTAACTTTAAGCGACCCACACCAGAAACAGATGAACTTGTCACAGGGCGCAAAAAAAAGCAAAATATTTTTTATTGATTCCCGTGACGGTATTAACTCGAAGGACACCCTGTTACGAATTTATAAAATTGGCAAGTTATTTATTTCGTGTTTACGTTGAATAATGTGGGGAAACTAATCAACTTCGATGCATTCCTTGAATATCAAAGGCTTTCAAGCATCCTGTGATGAGTTTTCCAGACGTATAATTTCGCAATTAAGATGCGATAAATTAAAGAAAGTGGGCTCCCATCGCTACGTCCAACGAAAATATCCTCTCATTGGACGGTGCTATCTAGACTTCACAAAAATCAGATGGTCGTGGACGCTAGACGCTTGTCTAGCAAATGCTAGATGTAAATCAACACTTAATTCATTATTACATTTGGCACCTACAGCCTTGGGTTTGGTTTACATCGAAGGCCGCACCGAGGAGCATGAATCATTCTCCAATTTAATCAGCATGTCTGATTGATTCGCGTTGGATGTGATTTCTGGCGGTACTGTCGAAGGAAATGCGAATAAAGTGCGATTTCCGATATAGCTCTTATCACGTTGACCTTGTTAGATGAAGAATCTTGAGTTATCAATGTCAAGTAAGTTAATGGAGCAACTTTAAAACAACTTACTAACCTTGGAGAAGAAATTGATAAACCTAGGGGCTGTAGACAAAACTAACGTAAAATCGAGACAAGAATGAGACATCTTGACCTATTCGCTAGCGGCAGTAGCCCCCCTCCTAATTTTT
>OMLO01003819.1_pt1 | contig 12483 bp, 7 predicted proteins | sample 1674811 | NCBI WGS metagenome assembly OMLO01 (sample SAMN06265003, study PRJEB25207) | coral metagenome | isolation source: Coral host | place: Mexico:La Bocana,Puerto Morelos, Mexico | collected 2008-11-13
GCCGCTTGTATGTTGTCAGGTAATTAAATTCTTTAGCGCAAGTGTCGCATTTATAAGGACGATCGCCTAAAAAATGGATTAAACAAATAAAAAAAAACTATTTGACTTTCGTGATTTTGCTAGTCACCTCTAGAAATCGAGTAATTAAATAAGCAAACATCCAAACGTCGTCGCATACATAGTCTCCTTCGCAGCCGTTTTTTGGGATGTCACGCAACGCTCCCCCCAAACTATCGCATACATTGTTTAACGAAAACTTGCAGTCGTAAAATGTTTATTGGCACGTACCTGTGTGCAAGCGTTTGTGGTTCTTGTAGCTGTCCAAGCGAGTGAATTCTCTCTGACAGTGCTCGCATGTAAATGGTTTAAAACCAGTGTGCAAGCGAAGATGGCGCTTGTGGCTTCCAAAATCCGAGAAAACCTTTCCGCAGTAGCCACACTAAGAAGGCAAAAAAAGAACTCTTAATATCAGGTACACGAGGAAAAAAAATTAAGGTCAAGTTTAAAAGTTTAACTGACTGGTTAACAACCTTTTCTCGCATTCTGGACAGGTTCCAAAATTACCTGATCAAATTTGAGGGATGCAAAATACACGAAGAAGTGCACAACCAGTTGCAGTTTACAGAAAATACACGGGAAATCAGAAACGCATTTTTAAATTTCATCCCCCAAATAAAGGCTCCGTCCCGTCCATACTACGCAGCTTTCTTTCTACAGTTAGACCTACCGTCCACAATAATCCGTCACGCCAATCCGTCACACTAATCCGTCACGCTAATCCGTCACACTAATCCGTCACGCTAATCCGTCACGCTAATCCGTCACGCCAATCCGTCACGCTAATCCGTCACGAAAACGAAGCATTTCAAAAACGCTTTTTAAACCAGAAGAATTTGAAAACGCTGGCTTTGTGTGAGGACGAAAACACTTTGAAAACGGAGCTTTACGGAAACGATGACGTCACGATAATCACGTGATTTCCCTGCCTGAGATTTCCTCAATCACAAATCCAAAATAACCGGTGATTGTTGGGCTCTTAGCGTAGTGTGGACGGAAATCACTTGATGCGTTTTTAAATTTCTACAGCGCCACGCTGACGGGGCAGTAAAATTCTTTGGCTTTTTTGCGTTAAGACTCTGAATCTTTTCAAGAAGAAATTTGATGACAAATAATTTGAAATCGCACTCCCATGGAAATACTGCCGCTTTGCGCCACTATACACATTGGAGAGTATAAAAGTGTGAATGAGCTGTCTACAAAAGTGGTAACGTCCAGAGAATGGTTATGGAAACTAACCTTGAACGGTTTCTCTCCCGTGTGCGTCCTTGCATGGCGTTTGAGATCTCCTAAGTTGGCAAACCCATGGCCACACTCCTCACATTGATAAGGTCTCTCACCAGTGTGAACACGAATATGTGTCTTTAGATTGTAGGACTTGTTAAACTCCTTTCCGCAGTATTCACAAGGATAAACTCTTCCTGTTAAGAGAACAAACAAAACGAAAAGAGACGATAAATTGGAGGAAAGAAAATATTACTAAACAAGTATTATTCAGTGGAGAGACCTGATGCACTTAAGGAGGGCTGTGGGAGAGTATCTGGTCATTAAAGTATTGTGGCCTCTTGAATAAAAATTATCATGAGTTAAGCATGGTTAAGCTTAATGATAACCATTCTTGAATATTATATTACTCACAGTCAGAAATATTTTACTGGAAGATAAAATTCCAAGGATGGGAAGTTTTAAATTAGAAGCCCGAACAGCATATCTGCAGTCCAGTTCATTTGGAAAATAGTTACAATGCATGGATGCTTGTAATGAACTAATGATATGTTCATGAGACTGTAGAAATGTAACAATGAAAAAACTTGGGACAGTAAATTACCTCCATTTGAGACAATCCTTGCTGAAACAGCTAAAGTGTTTGAAAAAAATATTTGTCCTGGTTAGTTAATTTAAAAAAGTACAGTAGATGAGCTCAAAACGTTTTTAATAATAATCGAGAACAAGAAAAGTAGCCAGAAGCTACCCATGCATCTTTTGTACAGGAGTCCTCCAGAAAAGAAATATTCTGAATCTCTTAAGGGAAGGTCAGATATAAGTGAGACAACACACTTTTTCTGTGTAAATCATTGGGACTTAAATCCAGGAAGAAGGAGATGAACTAAGATCACTGGAAATGTCAAACTATGTGCTAAAAAGTACAGTCACATGTCATGTGAGTCTGTGTTACAGTTGGAAATTGGTTGTTTGTTTCTATAGTATCATATAGGGTCATAAGCAACAATACCAGACAGCAGAAATAAGTTGTCATCAAAGTCTTTCATGAAGAAATATGATTGTTCTTCTTCTAGAATTTTCTCACTTTTCTCATGGGGTCCTCTTCCCTTTTCCACTCCCTAGAAACATACCTGGTGCAGCATCACCCGGCCCTGACAAAATGGCAACATCCCCAGTCTCCAGCTGAGCATGCACTTGTTCATTAGTATCTACAACAGATGGGCGCTGCATTGTCTGCACAGCTGATTGCACTTGTCGGAGTACTTCACTGGCATCTTCATCATGGACATCGGATTGTACGATCTCCATCACTGAGAGGTGAGAATTAAAGAGTCACTCAGTTTGATGTTCTCTTATTGCACCTCTCATAAGGAAAAACTCTAGTATCATCTTCTCGCAAAGTCTTGCATTTACCACTCACCACCCCCTCATTTGCAGAACAAAGTTGAAAATTTATAAATTTTCTACACCCAAACAAGAAAAAATAAAATTTCTGACTAAGATACAAAATTCCACAACATGGACAAGTGAATGAGTGAGTTAGTGAATGTGGCAAAATAACCCTACACAAAACAAAAAAATTCCAAAAACCTTGGGTAGCAGTAGTCTCAACGTCACAGTGATGCCCAACGTTAATAACTGTTGCTTCAATTGTCTCACAGCTTATCTGCTGAATCTGAGACATCTGCGACAAGACATTAGCCGCAGTAGCTTCCTCTTCACTTGACATGACTGAAACCTTTTTTGTTCTTGCTTTGATCATCAATTTCTTCAAAATTAAAATCTAAAAATAAAAAAGGTCATAATTATGTAATATAGTTTCACATGTTTTGTTCTCACAGTCCTTTACAACATTTATAAGCTTGATGGCACTGCCAGCTTGTACCAGCCTAAGATCATGCCCTCTACCTAAAATAGAAAAATTAAAAAGAGTGATGCCATGGGTCCTTTAATGTTTCCTTCAAGTTTAGGCGTCAGTTTGGACCCCACCCCCCTTCTCAGTCCATGATGGTGTAATCCTCTTTTGTTATCTTACTTTACTTTGTCTCCATTCTAAATTTTCAAAGTGGATTTTACAAATAGGAGTGTGGAAGTTTCGTACAAGAAGTGGTCATTAAAACGATATCAGTATGAAAACCACTTCAACATTCCTGGAGCTTATGTCATTTTATGTTCCATGAACGACTGAGAAGTATTGCCACTTCTGGATGGCATGCTATTCTATTGCAGGCAATGCAATCATGGCAATTAGGGTCAAAAATTATACTAAATATACTTCAGGGTAGCATGAAGAGAAAGGCATAACAAAATGACCCCAGCCAGCAGGCTGTAACAGTGTGGTAAACCTCTGAAGAAGTGTGAGAGTGGGAAGAGATAGAAAAAAGCTATGATAGTCTTATTAGAAATATGATATAAAAATTATTTTGATACCAAATGAAACAATGTCACAAAAATCATAATTGCATTTTGAAGACTTTTATATCCAGTGGTCTTTGTAAGATATTCTTTGCTTTCATTCCTGAGTTAAACTTTACTTTCTGAGGTTTTAGTTTCATCAGATAATGAATGACAGGGTTCTTTGTTTTGTAATAGACCATGTTTGAACTTTCACGCTTTTGCCTCACAACATTAAAATTGCGACCCAAGAAGGCTGAGTTATCTGTTTTGCTAATTGAACAGTTCTTGCACTAGAAGTATTTATCTCATGTGTCAGAACTCCATGTTTGTTCTTCTCTGAGAGGCACCAACATGATGTCTCCAAGGCATACAAAGCTCTATAAATTTGGGTAAAACACTTTTCCAAATAACTTGCAAAAAAAACACAGCAGACCTAACTCTTGCAAGGTTTTTATATATAATTTAATAATCATCTATCAAATCCCAGATTCTTGACTTTACTGAATGGTTATGATTTATAGTTTTGATCGCATACATCCTCTGTGAGGAGCAAAATAGTACAAAAATTCCTAGCTGTTTGGAAGACATACAGATGTAGCGATAGAGACAGGGACTCCCATATACAAATGATGGGTGTGCTTACTTTTAGCGAGCCCCTGAGAGGAACCAAGATCCCGTTTTGTGGGCGTGGCTTGAAATGTTTTTCACTTCTAAGAGGTTCTAATTCTAAAACAGGACATCATCTCCTGACACCTGTGGAACACATAAAGAGGTACACAAATAGCACCTATGTCTTAATCGGAGTCCAATCCTCAGACTTTTAACATGCCCAGAGGCCAAAACCTGAGGAGGCACCCTAGGAGTCCCCGGGTGTATACATACAAGGACAAAGAATATTTGTTGAAAAAGAAAGAAATATGTTTGTAATGAGCGAAGTATTCTCGATTTGACAAAACTAGGCGTGCACGGTCGTCTCAGGTAATGTTTTAGCAAGCACGCACAGTGGTGTCGGGTACTTGCAACCACGAGGTCACGCCTTCTAGCAGCATTTTGCAGCATTTGAAGGTCTTGCATCTACGAGTTCGCGTTTGTTTCGTCACCTTCGAGCTTCACCATCTTGTAGTAGCATCTTGCAGCATTTGAAGGTCAATAAAAGGCTTCAAACGTTAATTTCTCAGCAGCTGTATACACAATCTTTGTATTCAATACACATCCAATAAACAGGATATCAAAAGCGGGGGCAGCTATAGTGAACACTATTTCTAGTTATAATCTGCTTCTTATATATAATCTGCATACATTGAGTTAATTACCAATGGTGGAAAGAACACGGGTCGGGATTTGTAGACAAGAAAATAACTTATGCAAGATGCCAAAGCAAATGAATTCCCCTGTTTTAAGGTAACGTCCGATGAAATTTTACAATTGAAATGTTCACGTTTCCACAAGTTTCTCCTGACCTTAACCGTAACAGATTAGTATTCTTATTGAAGTTTCTTCAAAAATACTTCCGAAAACTTTAATTACGACTGAAACCGTTTGAGCGTCGACTCTAATAAGCTTAGCTAGCTATCTATCTATTAGCTGATCGAATTATCCAGTCTTCTCTGCAACAAGGATTCGATCAAAGCGAAAATCAACATCAATTTTTGATAGCTAAATATTTTCGAACCGAACGAAATCAAAGATGTTGCAAGAAAACGGTAAAAATCGACGCTTATTAGCAGACACAATGAAATCAACAAATGCCTCAACCCAAAGCACAGGACACTAATTCAAGTTACGACGACTTTCGGTCGTAATTCCCCATAAAATCGAACTAAAGCGATCCTGTTCCATTCTCAACATTGTTGATCGTAAAAGCCTACCTCAGAAAGAAAAGAAAGTCGAAATCTTGCTAAGTCACCGCGCCTTTCCAAAACAACACTCAAGATGGTGGACGCTAAGCAAGCGTGGTTCCTTTGCGAAGAATAACGGACTTCCCATCATACCTTTCGTGAGGTGTTACCAAGATGGCGGCTTTTTGGAACAAAAAATGTTAGATTGTCTAAAATGGTAAATATCACCCTTATTTTGCTGTCTTTTGCCTAATTATTTAAAGGAAAAGTTAGTTTTGACTCCGGATATATTCTGTCCCAAGGAAAATGAGTATGCTGATTTCGATTTGTGTTTGTCGCCTTTCAAGACGCGTGCAGAAAATTTCACTCCCAGGTTTCTCGGGGGTATACTCATATAGGTTTGGCTAACATATGTTGGTGTGCGATGTTTCATTTTCTGCATGGAAACTTTGGATTGGGTAGTATTTTTCAGCCCATAATATTGATACAAAATCAAGTTGATCATGGTCTAGTATAGTACAGAGTAAAGGTTTCAGTGTCCCAATGCCACGCCCCCACCCAAAGCCTAACAGAATACCCCTCCGAGTCCTTGGGATGATGGTGCTGAACATTATGCCTTGAAATGATGGTTATGCTATTATTTCTTTTTAGGAGGTACTCTGTACTTCGAGAAATACTTTTGGAAATAAGTGATTGTTTTGACTGTTAATCAACAATGATTGCAAGGGGAGCAAAAGTTGCCTTAGGAGGAGCGTTTTGTTTTGCTGCTGCTGTTATATTCCTGGTCCATCAAATGCAAAACATTGATCGCAAGAGACTCAAGGAAGGAGTTATCAGGGATCTGGAGCGGCAGGAAAAAAAGCGAAGAAATGTTGAGGAGTTAAAGGAACAAATTGAACTCACCAAGAAGTTACAAGAGCAAAGAGACAGAAATCTGAATTCTGAAAAAATGGAGTGAAATGAAGCAAGTTGATGAGGAAAAATAATTTACTGTTTTACGTCCAATTTCATGCTTGGGTTGGTAATAAAATAAAAATGTAATGCATACTTTTGTGGTAGTCCATTACATCAAATTATGAGTACAAATTGTTAAAATACCTATGTTATTGCAAATGAATAATGAAAGATCATATATTTGAACTGGCTTTAATTTCTCAACTGCTTAAGTTGTGTGTATAACTGCAATAATCAATCATAAATTCATAGCTACATTATTATACATTAAACTTGCTATCTCTTTTCTGATGGGCCGAATTAAGCTTACAGTGACTTAACAAAATTAGCGCCTGTGACATCACCTAGCTGCAGATTATAGAATAATCATGTCAAGGACACTTGAGGTCAAGGGTAATCATGCCATGTATGACTGCAGTGCATGACTTCTTAGGGTAATTATATCAAGTTCGCACGCTTGCCATCAGTGAAGAAGTAAAAACATGACTTTTTTTTTGTTCAGCGTATAAAACAATTATTAGATTCAGTTTTTGTGACATTCAGAATAATCAAGGTCTCAGCTTCAGCATTTGGCTAATATCCCCTACCTCTTGTTTATTCAGGATATCACAAAATCCTCATCCAATAATATTGTTTATAATCTGTACCATTCTCTATGTGCAAATGTTCTTTTTTTCTTTTTTTACCAGATTCTGTGTGATTCATAAGATTTGTATGAAGGGTGAATGTGGTGGACAGTCTATTGACAATCAGTTTTAATTTATCCCATTCTGAGACTAAGAATAATGTTGCATTTCAGTCTGAATACTAAGGGTAAAACAGTTTGATGACTGGAACAAATCAATTACTTCAACGAGTCAAGTCCCTTTTGACAGGGCTGTCATTAAGTCGTTATTCACTGGCCAGTAACCTTGATCATCATACCCATAACAAACTTGTTAGTTTATGGGTGAATTGGTATCAACAACAGGCAAGTTCACCCACAACATCAAGGGCCTGGAGAACACACTTGACTACAACAGGTGTTTCAGGTAACGACCCTTATTGACAGCCCTGATTTTCATCAGATGGTGAGAATAATTTTTAAAGATTTATCCATCAATGCATTGACTAAACTTTTACCATTAGTACAGATGGTACAAATCATGAGCTTACTTTGACAAATTGTACCTATTCATGAATCTGTGTATTGGATATCAGTGACGTAATTCCAAACAAATATTTATTACCACTTTTTATAAATTTATATTTTACAGACTTATATAGACAATAGTCTGACAGTTAAACCATAGCCTTGTTGATATTGGTATATCCCACTCCGACACATGATAATAGGACTTTGTTTTCTCCTCCTGTCTCTCTGTTATTATCATCAGTTTGCTGTGCCTCAATTTTGAACTTCACTCCAAAGAACTCTTTCAGATGCCTTAAGAACTGGATGCTGTTTAGAAAGGCAACACAACAGTAGCGCAATAACAATCAAAATCAATACAGAGATACATAAACACGTCTTGCATAACAGCATAGTTCTTCTTGATACCATCCCTTCTCTGTCCCTCCACCCTCCCACCCCCAAACATCTTTCCTCCCTACCTCAAGAGTTTCATAAATGTTTTCACCATGGTGGCAACTGACTTTCACAGGTGGACAAAACCATTTGAACTGAACCTTGTTATAACAAAAACTTTCTGCACAAAACGTGCCCTTACTATTAACTCTCCTGACTCGGTGTCCGTATTCTAGTTGTTTAGATACACTACATTATGTACAGCATTAATAAATTCTTACGTGTAGGGTGTCAATGGCCCCATCAATATTTTGGAAACGTCTCTTTGTCCAAGGATCATGTACAGAAGCACAAGACTCTGATGCCGAGAGTCGACACAACCTCCCTGTTGACAAAAAAATACTCTTTTAGACTATAAAAAATCTCACATCAAGTAATTCTGTGCAAGGATTAGTTTTCCCTATAAATCTAAATTATTGTAGAGTGTAATGCTACGAGCTACATGTATTTAAGATATAATCTTCAACACACCATCAGATTCAGATAGCAATACAAATTATCACAACGGTGCACATCAATTTATGCAAAGTGTGTGAAAGGGTTTTTACACACAGCTTTTTTCATGCAATTCTCTGGCCATACAAGTTGAGCAAGAAATAGCCTAATACAGCACATACTTTAAGTTAAGTAGAACAAAAAAGATTGAAGCAATGCCACAACTTATTTTTCAATCACCACCTAGAAGGCTGCAACATTTTGTACAACTTCTCCTCCTAAATTTCCACAGAACTCTAAGCCATAGTTGTGTTCTAGCCTGTGACTCACCCTGTAAATTTCTTCAAGTAACATTTCAGCTGCCTGCTTGCCAAGATCTTCAGGGATAACAGACTGACCCTCCCCCACTGGGGAAGATGCTGTTTGTACACTCAGCATTGAGCCAGTTGTGGTTTCTGCTACTAATGAGATGCCAAATCCTGGTGATCTGCATGAAAGAATAGTAAGAAAATTATCATCAAGTAAACATGTAATTTGTGTTGATCATAATTAATGTAAATTGATTTTTTGCTGCCACAGAAAACTGGGGCCAGTGTAGTGTATGAAGGCTCACTGTTAAGTTGAGAAAGTTGTGACATTCTACAGCTAGCCTCTCTCGGCAACACATTACATTGCTAAGTTTGTCTTATTAGTTTGTTTGTTTTCAGCTTTTTACCATACTTTCATTTTTCTGCGGAAATATTGTTTTTTGCTTATTTCATTTAGTATTCTTGCCTTATGTTAATATTAAATTTTAAAATCCTAAAGGTTACACCACTGCAGTGGTTGTGGGTACATGGTCCCTATTTTTCCTGTAGCGGTTTTTTGAGGTTTACCTGTCCAGCTGTGGTGCTCATAAGCTATTGGCTAATATTTATTCATGATTCCTGTATTTTACTGATGTGTCTATAAATACTTATCTTGGGCCTGGCTGACCAACGTGCCCATGCCTCATAGCTGTGTTGCGTGTTTGATTGTGTAGTGTAGGCAATATTGCTGAATGTCCTACATACACAACTTGCACTGTACATCTGCTTAACACCAGGCTGTCTGTACAACCTGATCTTTGTGCAAAGGTCACATTTTGCCCTTTAATTCACTTGGGGAAGCAGGATACTCTCTAGTTTTATACAGGGGGGCTTTACCCTGAGATTCAACACCCTTACCCTTTTGTGTACATTTAACTGCAAAAAGGAAGACTGTTACATGCTTTCATAAGTGGCCCTTTTTATGAATAAATTGTGCCTGGAAAGGAAATCTTGTAATTTTTATGTAGTGCTTATTGATACAGCCATAAGGTGCATCTGTTCTAAATCTTTAATTGAATGCCCTTTTAAATAACAGATTTCCCTACTCTTTCATATATTTCAACTTGTGAAATCTATACCCTTTTATATATACCTGAAGCCTAGAAAAAGAACCCCTTTAATTTGGATAGAGCCTCCCTGTGTAGGCCATTACAGACAGTAACCCTGGAAATTCACTGGATAAGTCTGTTATTTAGGGTTTTCTAAAGTTAGAAAGACAAATGAAAACATGACATACTTTCCTGATTGAGCTCCCTTGCAATGATCAGTGTAAATATAGATATCAGAGACAAACTGATTTAATACACTGCGTGTTGCATCCACCACTCTATTGCATACTGCTGGTGACACCCGCATTGCATAACTTTATAAACCAAGCAAAATTAAAGGTTCGTCAAGGGTAATACATTTAAGTATTTCAAAGAATTAGTATCGCAAGACTTTGTGTCGTCATTTATTAAATAGTTTTCATTCAAAAATGTAAAGGATACGCAAGACCTCTTATTCTTTTTATTTTACCAGCATCTGTGAATTGGATTGGTCGTAAAATTCTTCTCACAGGACAAGAGAAAACCACTTCACCTCCTCCCTCAGGAGGTGCTCCTCTTTTTGCAATCTAAAAAGATGAAGTTTGTTATTACCCTGTTGGGTTACCATGAGACACAGCAATGAGCTAAGCTAATTATTCTAAAAATATATACTATAAGCTTATACTCTGGTTGGATGTAGTAAAGTCTGCAAATGAGTCAAGGTGCCAATCAGGCCAGAGCTTATCCTGTTTTTGCTTCCCTCCCCTACGCCTGGATGGGGAATCTAGCCCATCACAGGGTCACACCCAGCGTTAAACTTGTTGCTAACCATTTGTACACCTGGGTGGGGAGTGTTTAGATGTAGAGTCGGGAGGAAAAGGTTTAGGAGGTGAGAGAGAGGAATGCATAAGTAGACATTTCCTAAACCCTCTCCTCCTTCCCTCCTGCCTGCCACTCCTTGCATGACAGGTAATTTGTATTAATTTCAGTTAGTACCTTTAGATCAAGTCCTTCATCATCAACCACAAACTTCTTTACCAGCGGAATAGTTACTGTTTTAATGATGTCAACCTGAAATTATACAGTCAATGACATGACAAGTTACCTTGTACATGTAGATCCAAGAAAAAGGTGCACCTTCTCAAACAATCAAACATTCAATTTATTTACAGCAGTCCCTTGAATCAGGGTTCCTGACATACCGTTGGATCATATCTGTCATTGGTTATTCCTCTTAGAGTCACTCTGATAGGTTTCTTGCAAAATGGTGCCAGCAATATCACAGCCTCTAGGTAGTAGCCGATAGAACGCTGAGGATTGCAGTCGTGGTCTATTGGACCTCCTGCTAGCAAACCAGGCTTATAAAAGAGTGTTGTACCTTTAAAAGTATCAAGATGAAAATGGCTTCGTTAGTTTTCTGCTCTCAACACAGTCTCACGATTGGCTAAAAATGTGGTCTAGAATTTTGCACATTGACCACAATAATTTTTTAACCAGGCTGTTCCATCTGCAAGGTAGTTTCAACGGCCTTTTCCTGTGTTACAGAGATATGTATTAAATGACCATGCGACAAAAAAAAACAACAAAAACTGCGACGGCTACAGTACACTGCTGTAGCAAAACGGAGCAAATGCATACTAGAGTTCTACGCCAGATGCAACAGTATTGACGCCGCCTGGTTTTTATAGTCTTTAAGCTGACTCGACACATAAACAAATAAAAGAACTCGGTTCAAGGTTCACAATGATCGCTCAAAATATCAAACAACTATATGAAAAATATGTATACCAACTTTTTAAAGCTTGTTATAAGCTATTCTCAATATAAAAACAATTCTCCTAATACTTTATAGTTGTCAGTGGCGGGTTGTCAGTGCCGATGCTATAGCAACATAAGTTTTACCTGTTTCGTTTACTTCTATTCTTGATCCGTTTGTTAACTTGTCCAGCAGTCGTATAAAACTAGCTTCAAAATCTTTCCATTCAAGAAAAAACAAAAGTAAAAACATAAGGAAAGAATTCACGATTTTTGCATTTAATGCACGAAAAAAGCACCACCTTTTAAACCAGGATCGTCGTCAATAGATCTTATATTTTTAATCTTCACCGATTTCCCGCTAAGCGTCGCTAAAACAAGTCTTTGTCGGAAAAAATTGCAACCCTCGTAAGTCATGTCAGCCGCCATATTGAAAACAAATGCACGTGGCTATATACACATCTGCTCATGATCCAAAACACAAAACTGCTGACCAGAATACTGTTGACTCGTGCTCCGGTTTGAAAATGGCGGACGACGACATGGAAGGGTAAGCGAAAAAAAATGCCGTTATTTTGTGTTTCTGCTTTTTCAATCATTACAGCGATGCGTTTTATATATAGCTAAGTATCTTAGCGAGGTTTTGACTGAGTCATGATGTTTTCTAATTCCTTTTAGTTGTTTACATTGTAAGATCTATATATTAAACAGACTCATATAGCATAGTAACATAGGGTATCCGCCGGTTTCGCCCCCTATGGACTTCGCCCCTTCGAGTTCGCCCCTACCTTATACCGTGTTCGCCCCCACACTTTTCGAGTTCGACCCCAGCCAGCCGAGTTCGCCCCCTAATAGAGTAATGTCCAAACGAGTTGATTTGT
>OMLO01003820.1_pt1 | contig 12482 bp, 5 predicted proteins | sample 1674811 | NCBI WGS metagenome assembly OMLO01 (sample SAMN06265003, study PRJEB25207) | coral metagenome | isolation source: Coral host | place: Mexico:La Bocana,Puerto Morelos, Mexico | collected 2008-11-13
GAAAACGCCATTCTTCTTTGCTTTGAAAAGCCTTTCAAATCAGCAGCAATTATTTTTTACTTCATAGGCACTTTAAACAATTTATTTTGAAAACTGCAATCCCAGGACATAGAATCTCATGGTGGCTAAATGCTTCAGCTACTTTCTTACAAAGTAAAAATGAAATATATGAATAGACTGAAAAATATGAAAGACAGGTAAATACCGGAAAGTTTATAAAGAAATAACTGCCATTTATAGTTGTGTACAAAATCTACCTTTATCTTCTTGAATGACTTTGTTTTCACATTGTATCTTGATTCGCACACGAACACATCTTCGTCTTTGAAATTCTGCAGAAAAGGTAAACAAAAGACAAACTTTTAATAAATGTAAAATAGGAATAAGCAAATAAATTAATAAAATTTAATTGCAATTCGAAGTGGCACATCCCAGAGAGATGATCTTTGTCCACTCTTTCAAGAGTGAATGGGAATTTAGAAGGGGAATTTAAAAGTGACCTGGCCGGGGAAATTGTGTTATGTTCTTGGGCAAAACACTTTACTCTCTCTGCAACTCTCTCGAACCGGGTGTATAAATGACTACAGGTCTTCTGTACTGGCAGATTTACTTGTGGGCGGGGGGTGAAAAAAATACTCCTAGTCATTTCATGCTACTGAAACCAGGATAAGCTCCGCCCTGATGAGCCACTTAGCTCATATGCAGACTTGACCGACCTTACCTTCCTATTCCCAAGCCCTACCAACTTTACCAAATATGAGCACAAGTAACCATTAATGTGAAAATTTGCGAGGATAAAAGGCCAGTGGTCCAGTCAGTCTGATTGTCTATAAAATACAGTTGAAAATTTCTACTACAAATACTGAATGGACATACACGTCTGTACTGTCAACATAAGGGAAGCCCATACTCCAACAGTCACAGAGAGATGTCAGTAGAAGACGATGCCACTTCAAAGGGGTTTTGTGACCATATTATAAATATTATTTTACTGCAAAATTGGTCTATTTTTCATCATCATTTTATTTTATTGAAGACAATGTTACTAAAGCAACAAAGCGTTTAAGTAGATAATCAGTTGCACATGATTGGAACTAATAAATAATAAAAGAAACCATTTTGACAGGAAACCTACCCTTAACACAGAGGGAGGTTTTACTATATCTCAGTCAGACTAACCACTATAAAGAATTAACTGCTATTACAACCATTAGCCTTTTGTCTCAGCAAAATTAATTGTTGAATTAAAGGTTATGTCTGCATATATTTGTGAAGTTGGTGGGACTTGTAAATAACTATTCCAACAAGTACTTAAAATTCAAGGAGCTGTCAAGGTTAAAATCACTACATGAACTAAGAAATTTTCAGAGATTTTTCAAACCTGCCTGTGCAGTCAATTTGATTATTGTTATTATAATTATTATTTACAAACAATTAATTGGCTGCGACCTTACCATGTGACCTGCAGATAACTGCCTACAAGTAATGCTTATGTGTATTCCTGTCTAAATATATTTTGGTGCTAATAATATTCTGCTCACTTGTAATTGTAACCACACTTTTTGTGAAAATGGCAGATTGCTTATCTGAGCTGTGAGAGAGTGATGTAAATATGAAAACTGAAACATTTGGTGATTGGATGATAACACAGTTATTGAACTTGATTGCCACAAATTATATCATGATTTGTCAGTGACTCGCAGATCAATTAACAATAGATCTACTTGCCACTCACAAATCACAATATTTTACCCAACCTTGTCCAATAACTGTATAGCTTGTATAGAGTCATTGCTAACACAAGTTTTAACAACAAACATGCTAGAAATGACTATATTTATCAGCATCAAAGAGAAAATGGTGATAAAAGGTACATGTACCAGTTATGTCTTACCTCAGGTTTTTGCTTGAAGTAGTCCTTAACAAACATGACATAACATTTTCCTAGGAGTTGCTTCAAGTTTGAAGAAGTACAGTAATCACTTTTAAACACTTCCTGTAAGGAACAAGTCACATGATACACTGGTGAAGGATTCAATTTTTTTTCCGGGTGAGTGCTAAGGCAACAAAGGTTGAAAATAGTGCTTGCCTTTAATCACTCATTGACAATCTTATCAATGACTGATTGGATACATTATTACAGTGGAAGAAATTAGATAATAATCTTTTCTTCCCAATGCATTGTTATTAACGAAAACAGATTTGCACGTTTCTACTTTAATTTGTTATAATTTTATTGCCTTTGCATGAAATGGTAAATTAGCCTACCCAGAACTACAGTAAACAACGACATACTGAACATAACAATCACATTTTGCAAACTTACTTAACAAATACTGTTTCAAATATTAATTGTGTATCTTTTTAAACTATAAAAACAGTTTTAACATAAATATACATTTAAGAAACAGAAAACCTTATTCTGAGTTCCCAATACTTTCTCAAGTTTTTCTGTAACTTGACAGAAACAGCAAAAACGTTTACTATTCCTTTTACCAAAAAGCTATAAGAAAAAGCTGTTAAATTAATTGAAGAATGCAAATTCTCTTGGATCATACAATCATTACAGCAATAGCCTGTTGTTTCTCGGTTGCGATCAGGTAATTGAGGTACTGCTTTTAGCGTGGGCTTTCTTAAAGGGTGTTATTCATTTAAGTTCCTCTCACCCTTATTCAAGTATTCACATTACATGTATATACTTTTATTTTCTGTGTCTACAATTTCACCATTACAGATGCCGAAAAATGTATGTTACCAAGACCTTGGCAATTGAATGGTTACCTTTTCCAAAAACTTCCGTGCAGCACTATGAAAAGTTTCCTCAGGCCGATAGAACCAGCTCCCAAAAAGCCACTGAGGACAAGAAGAAGTTAACTAATACATATAATATAATTAAAAATTAAATTCAGGTAAAAATTATTTTAACCTAGTTGGATTCTCAATTTCCCTTGTCTTCTAACCCTAATTATTCATAATAAATGAGTTGGCTCTAAGGCCTCGTTTTTAATGAATAAGTAGGGTCAAGAGACAAAAGAATTTAATTTTTAACTACCACATATACAACGATTAAACTCAAGTTAAGCCAATTATCTTCATAAATACGGTAAGAGAGTAGATAATTTACAATTTAAACTACACACCCCAAACAGTAGAATAAATACTACCTGTATTAATACAAGTTAGAATAATTTACAATTTTGTTATGAGAAAAAGAAAAGTAAGCAATTGTACTACATGTTACATGTTGAAGAAAATCCAGCAAAATATGCAGTCATACTTATTTGCACAAGGAAAGTAAAATATGTGGCTGTATGAATGTACTGACGAAAAGTTAGGAGAATATGTGGTCGTACTAATCTATGAAGGAGAGTTTGTAAGATATGGGGTCAGGTTAATCTACTGAAGGAAAGTTACTAATTAAAAATATGTGGTCATACTAATTACTGAAGGAAAGTTAGTAAAATATGTGGTTGCACTATTATGCTGAAGGAAAGTCACTAAAATATGTGGTCAGACTAATGCACTGAAGGAAAGTTAGTAAAATATGTGGTCAAAACAATTTGATTGTACATGTACAACTTAAATTGCTTCATGAGTATTTTTCATGGCTTACAGGCTTGAAGCTAACCTAAGTTTTGGCTTTCATAACAATGGACTTGTGAATACCTTTTTACAGGTTTTCAACAATGCTTCACTATATGTCAATGTCCTGACTGTTGCTGAAATTTCACAAGATCTAACACAGGATGCACTTTGTCTTAGTCTTTGCATTTAAAAGTAGTTCAGTTTCCTTGAAGCATTTTCAATCTTGATGCTTTGCATGCCGTGACACCTTGATCCTGGATTTTGTGTTACACGAAATGACCAAATTTTTTTGAAGTTAACTTATATCGTTTGTTCCCAAAGCAATCCTTGGAATATTTTTCTCTCTCTTGCTGTAAATACGTTCTCCTGTTGTCACTTTTTATACATGTATTTCTGAAATTATTTTGTAAATATTCTGTGTTTATCCCCCTCTTGGTCAAAACCTCTAGAAAGCTCCAACAATGGTGTGTGTCACTTCTTCTACATCAGAATCTGTAGTGTCAAAAGGATTGGCATTGGCTGGCTCACTCAAGATCACTAGCTGTGAGTGAAGCATAGCTTTTCCAGTGCTAAATGGCTGGCCATCTTTAAGGCAATGAATAACATTGTTGCATGACCTGTGAACAAGGAGGTTTAAAGCACAGCTTCTGAAAGACTCCTTATTTACCTTTGTTGGTAACATGGCCCATGCATCAAGCATCCACTGTAGAATAGCCCTCCTTGGTAGAGCCCTCAAGTTTCCAGCAGCCGTTTCTTTGTGAATTTGTACAGTTTCCAGACATTCATCATATTTTTTGGTACACACAGCCTTGAAAGGTTAATTCCAACCAACATCTGGTGCCTGGATGTACATTGTGTAGCCCCCAGGCACAATTACACGGCCAACTTTCTTATATTGCATTTTGTCTTTCATGTGATATTTGTGGGAATCCCAGGCTAACAGCCTTCTATGCAAATGCTCCAACAACAGAGTTAACCCAGACTTGGGTTAGCTCTGTATCCATCCATACCTTTGCAGAAGTTGCAACAAGTGTGCGATTTTGAAATTCTTGTTTCAAAGCCACAACTTCTCGCTTCCCCCTTTTAAAAACCATGTCCACATAACAATAATAATTATTGAACTATTGCGTTTGTTGACCTTCTTCTTACAAGCAAACACTGACAATCTCCTTACTACAACAGTTACAAGGGAAGAGAAAGAGGGAGGTTGGTCTTGTTGTACCAGCAAAGTTTACAGTCTTCATGCAAGAATTGAAGAATGTGAGGATTTTAAAGAGAGAACTGAATGAAAGAGCATTGAGATATACTCACTTTGAACTGAAAAACATCACTATTGATGAAATTGATTAAATTGCTGGCTTAGAATCACATTGCAGGGTTTACAGTGTATTTTTACCATCTTATGGAAATACTTGTATAACCACCGCACTGCAGCTGTGGTGATTAACAATTCAACCCCATGTGCGGTGCTAAATTGAGGGTGACACTTTTTTGGGGGCGGCGCTTATTCGAATAAATACAGTATTTACATGATTAAACTATATTTACTGCTTCAGAGTAAAAGGACTGTGCCACAATGCACTCTAAAAAGGTACATGTATGTTCTATAGAACAAGAGGCCTAGAGGCCTTAACGCGGATGCTTTTTTAATATTAAGTTTGCAATAATTATCATTGGTCTTTGTGGGACAATTGAGGCCCGTAAATGAAATTAAGTGAAACTGGTGAATGATTTTTTGCTACTGAAAGGAAAGATAAAACCTCGGTTGTTATGATTGTTTTTCGATTACGATGACTTGAATCATGAATAGTTCAGCTGAAAATTTTCGTTTATGGACAGCGCTTTTATTGAAGGCTTTTATTGATATAAAGATAAGTTGCCTGGGAATTTTCTCTGTGCGAAGATTTTTTGGGGAAAATTTCCAAGTCCCCCACAAACAAAGATTTGGCTTTTGACTTGTGACAGTTCCCTTTTCCTTGTTATGATAACATCTACGACTGCGACACATTGCCTGTGAGCTCAGAACTTGTGGTCACACGATCTTAAAATAGATCGATAGATAGATAAAGATACAAGTAAATACAAGAGTTAAGGAAATTTCTGACATATAAAAAAACTCCTGATGAACTGTGAAGTCTTGGCTTGATAAGAGCAACATAACGAGAAAAATTTCCCCTTGAAAGATTTCCCTTCACGGGTCAAAAGGTAATGTCAACATATTCAGAGTTGTATTAACCAAACAATTATAGTAAATCCAGCAAATTCTAATTGGGATAAACACCTTGAGAATCTTGTTCCAATACAGCACTTATACTGGATAAGAAACACCTTTTCATTAAAAAGTAGATAAAATGACTTCGAACAAACAAACACGCTCTTTCCATGCAAGAAAAGAAATCAAAACAATACAATGTAGTAACTTTCCGAACGCTACTTTCATACTTATCGCTGAATCAATCTCTCGAATCAATATTTCCTATTATTCTGAACAGTTTCTGGCGGATGTTACCCCGTATTTTCTACCAGCCGTACAATTCTCGTTCTCTTGCTTATTGCAGGGCTTTGCTAGTTGTTACAGTATTATCTGATCTCGAAGCATAAACAACATACATTTAGGACATTTGGTCAGATCAGTAAGTTGCAAGGCAAACAATAAGTCCTTCCTCAAGCATTCGATATACTTGTTCAGGTTCAAATCTTTCAAATTAAAGCAATGCGAAAATAAATTAAGCTCAAATGACCGACATCAGAGTTTATCATAACTAAACAAGAGGTTATTTTGATGGTTCTTTATTGATATACCACATAACGTGCACTACAAAACAAAATGAATATCTTGCTCTGTGTTCTAAGGCGCCAAAATACGAAACCAAAAAGCTGTATCTCGTATATCGCCGATTTAACTGAAGGCAGCGACGATATATTCTATACAAAAACCCTCAACTTGGCTGTATCGAGTTTCTCACCTTGCGTGTTCAACTTGCTGTTGCGAATAGTAGAGAGCGGGTCTACTTAAAATTAAGCTACAATGTAGCTGTAGCCAATGACAGCTTGTGTTACAATTTGCGACTACCATGAAGAAAAAAAAAACAAACAAACTCGTCCCAATTTATAACGCGGATGCTTATCCGCGTAATTAATTAGGACAGAAGAAAGAAACATTAAATATGGGGTGACATTAATCTACTGAAGTTTTTTTCAATCGTGAATTTCCTGTGTTTCTGAACGACCATCCTGCTGGATACCCTGCAAGTCAATCATTTGTTTTAAAAAAGGCCCAGAGAAAGTCCCTGACAGTGCTGAACCTGAGAGCTACACAGGTTTGATCAGAGAGTACACTCTCCTATTACAGTATGAGTCAAAGGTATTCTTCTCTTTAGCTCTCATTGTGATAACATCAGTTTGTTTGGCATTATTATATCATAAGATAAAAAGAGGAAAAAAATAATTAAAGAGCAATTGGCAATCAACTGTCAAACTGACATTTGAATATTTACTTAAGCAACAAGACTAGTGATTTTACACTGAAGTCATTACAGTTGAACCCAGTTTGCTGTTTAGGGAGAGCCGAGATTCAACGGCAAACATTAGCCAGTTGTCATTCATGATCGATAAAAGAATTAGAAAAGACCAAAAACAACAGCATCTGCTAATTTATCCGATATATAATTAGTATATTTTTAATTAATCAGTGTCTTTCACCATACTGTACTGTGAAATGAAGCCTTGGATCCCACTGGATCATAGCTGCCGGAGCTTATCCCTGATTTCTGTAGCATGAAGCGGCTAGGAGTATTTCTACTACCCCTGGACAGGACGCTAGTCCATCGCAGGCCATTCCACCGCAATTTGTTAGGTTTCCCCAACAATTTGCTGGTACCCATTTATACTCCTGCATGGAGAGAGGCACTGTGAAAGTTAAGTGTCTTACCCAAGAACACAACTACAGTGTTCCCGGCCAGGGCTGTACTGTATTATATTAAAAATGATTCATTGCTTCAAATTTTATGCTTCCCCAATTATTTTGAAACCCTGCTACATGTATCTTGAACTTTTTTGCATTTCCCTTGGGAAACAGCGGGGGTTCAACTGTATTTTTTATGTGGGTTTATGCAAATAATACATGTGTATTATATGTTGACCTCCACATAGTCACATGAACTACCTAACTAGATACATGCATAATAGATACAATAAAAATTCGATGCCAAATATGGATAGAGTATATTTAAGCTATGAACTGAGAAATCCAGTAAGCAACAGAGAATAAAGAACTTAACCTTTTTGTTCATTTAGAACATCTATGTCATGACACAATTTGTGGCAAATCAGCCAAAGAAAAAATTATAGGAAAAATAGGTTTCATTTTAAAAATAGGACAAAATGGCAATCTGCTAAAAAAATTATAACAAAATACACTGTAGAATCTCAACACCCTGGACTTGAAAACTGATTAAAATGATATTGTGCATCACATATCCTGCATTATGCATTAGTTAATACCCTTTTTAAACTTTTCTTTCCTCATGTTGACACAAGGTTAACGCTAACTGTCAATAATAAGCAGAAATGTTTTGCATTTTAAAGGACATTATGCAACGAACACAATTTTAAAGGCCCATTTTCAGCCTTGATGCAACGCGGTCTTTGTTTTGAAACCGATCTATTTTTAAATGATGCACTCTGATTGGCTATCTACTTTTATCAGCTTGTATTTTCGTCAGGAAATTTATCGCACATTCAAAGCTTCGCGCGGTGTTTAGTCTGTGCCAGATTTCCTTGTTAAATTCTATAAACAAGTACTGATTCTTTATTTTCGATCCGTCACAAGGGCACACACCACAAGTTTGATGGAGGATCAAAACCATGGTTTTGCCTGAACTAAGTAATTTGGTTACATCAACTAAGTTAAAAATGTAAATTAGCCACCGTAACAAGTTAAAAAGCTGATGTTTCGAGCGTTAGCCCTTCATCAGAGTGAAAGTCAGCCGTTGCCTGAACTAAGCCAAACAATGGCATATACAACACGCAAAACAGTCAACACACTTGCACGTAAACAGCTACATTTGAATCATGTGGTGTGAGAACGACCAAAGGTTAAATAAACCTATACATCGAGCTCGAGAAACACAAGCTCGATCAGATAGCTGTAAGAAACAGACAAACGTACATGTATAACTATCTTAAGAGTAAAGGTACGGCATCTCGGAAGAAACATATGAGGACAAATATGATATTTGTGATGAGAATCTACTGCTGTACTTGCAAACAGTTCAATCACAGCTGGGCCTGGCGTCATGTAGAATGCAAGTAAACAACATCTTCATGGTTACTTTCATATTTTGTCCCTTGAAATCAAATATTTGGAGACTTACAAACATAGCTTGCAATAGAAAAGAGCCAAAACAATGCATAAACACATGACAAGTTACAGAGGTGTCAACTCAACGAAGCGACATGCAGATAACAGTGGAAATCATGTAGACCTATGACCTATAATACTTTGCCATAACACAATATAACGGCTCAATTCTACTTAAAATTCCTCATTATAACAGAACACCAAGTGCCCTTCATAAACGCGAGTGAAGCTACAAAATGGTTGAGTGACCGAACAGAGAACGGCAAATGTACAAATAATAATAATAATAATTACTTTAGTTAAGTGTCAATATCTTCTAGCGCTCTCGCACTAATCGGGGACACTTTCCAAGCTAGAATTGGAATTTGGAAATGTTGGTTTTTGAGGAGAGGGGAAAACCGGAGTACCTGGGGAAAAACCTCTTGGAGCAGAGAAGACAACCAACAACAAACTCAACCCACACATGACGCCGGGTCCCGGAATCGAACCCGGGACACATTGGTGGGAGGAGAGCGCCCTCACCACTGCGCCATCCCTGCTCCCCCAAATGTCACGAACCGCAGAAGTCATGTAGGTCAGTCAACCGCATTTTACACTGCAAACGCACTGTCTGTGCATTCTGAAATTCCCAGAGCTTCTTTTCTATCCGTCCAGAGATTAAAAACAGATTCTCTCAACCGTATCAACTACAAAGAGCCAGATAACTTTGGTCTCCCGAAACGACGGCGTGTAATGGCTTCCATTTCGTCAGAGACACACAGTCTTCACAGAGCAAAAATTTATGAATATATACAGAATATTTACAAACTAATTTCAGAAATATCAAAAATGACAACAAGAGAATGTATTTACAGCAAGAAAAAGAACACTATTCCAAGGATTGCTTTGGGAATGAACAATGCAAGTTAACCTTGAGAAATTCGGTAATTTCGTGTAACACGAAATTCAGGATCAAGGTACCACAGCGCGCAAAGCATCAAGGTTGAAAATGGGCCTTTAAAGAAACTGTTTTATTAGGAAATTTTTTTTCTTCATCTTCCAGTTAAGTTAGTACTACATGTCATAGTAGTTTCTTTAATTCATATCTCACCTGTTCACCATTACTATCTTTGTAAAGCTTTTCCACTGATACAATATGCGGCTGGAGTTTTTCTTCCCTTAAAGGTAAACAAATTATTTTGTTGTACCTCCCAACTCAAATAAGTTTCCCAATTAGAGAAGAACATGTCATGTGTCATGGGTCAAGGGGAAGTGGGAGCCTTCGCTCTCTTTTGCTTTACAAAGTCCACCCACTTTTTTCGTCTTTTTTTTTCATTTGTGGCCGATCGTCACTAAAATATAGAATACAGTGAAGTGCTATTCCAAGTCTGGGGTGTTGCTGCAACCGCCTGCAACACACCTCGTAGGCATTTCAGCGGCAAATTCTTCACGAGCAACACAGCTGTGCGGAATTCATGGGACCCCCCTCTAATGGCATTGACATTTGAGTCACGTGATCTTGTGTGAAATTACTCGTGGTCTAGTTTTTGGTTGTGTTTGACGGACATTTTGTAGTCGCGTTCAGGAACTCTGAACTCTAGTCCGGTTTAGATTCACCTCAGCCTGTAGTTGTTAGTTAGGAACGGAATAAATTCATTACAACAGCTACTACAGTGAAATGACTAGCGGCGAAACACATTTCGTTCCTGGGTAGATGTCACAACTGCTGCTGGACCCATTCCTCCCAGAACTCGGTCGTGAAACAAAATGGCGCAGATTTATGGCGATTTTTGCGTTTTCGGCGAGCCATAGAAAATTGAGGATTCAACCAAATTCAAAAATTTTTTCACCGAATTAGTTTAAACAGTAAGTGGATTTGTTTTAGTGAAAAAAATTTTTTGGGGTTAGGTGCACTTTAATTAGATGTTTCCATAAGGACCAATAAATGCCACGGAGTCTGCAGCAATAATTTTGAAGTTTCTTTTGTCAGAAATTTACTAGTTTTACAAGTAACTACATGTAACAGTACACCAGAACATTTGGGCTAAATATGAACTTTTTGCCCTCGTTCATAGAATAGGAAATAAACAAGCTGTTAATGAGAAGCAATAAGTTTCCATTCTTTATTTGAGTCCTGGCAAACACACAATAGTTTTAAAAGAGCAGAAAAAAATTTCTTGAATCGAGGGCTGGGAGAAGATACATGCAGTCGCAGTGGAGTTCTTTGCACTATAAAGTAGGCGCCATTAGAAGGCACAAGCTTGTTAACCAGGTCAGATACAGGTACTAAAGAAGGATTTCTATATGCTTAGAGTTTGAATACCTTGGTTTTATGAACACAAAATCTCCAACACATATTTGAATATCTTTGTAGGACAGCTCAAGTTCACAACCTTCATCACTAACTGGCACCTGTACCATATATAAAAGTTCAAGTATTATGTAATTAACAGTATAACGTGCATTTCTACAGTTTTGTTTAATGGATGTTGGTTTACAAATATCTTGCAATTGTTAGTAATTTGCAAGCTTTTTAGCTGCCTATCCTAATATGTACCAAGGATATGCGCCAATGAACCACTAACATGTAAGCTGTTACATGTATATACTCCTTTCGTATTCACAGTTACAGGATACTGACTAATCAGAGACGTTTCAATAAAAGAACTAGTGATTCGTTAATTACAAATATGGTTAACCGTGAGAATTTTTAAATGCTAAATAGGCTTTATGCAGTATTTGACATTGATTGACACTGTACGCGTAAGCTGTGAGTAAGAACTTGAATTAGTCGGAATTGTTGAGCTAACCAGGATTATATGTACACAAACAGCTAACTAGGATTTAGAAAGAAACATTGTTAACCAGGAACTGATTTAACCCACCACAGAAGTGACATTTTATGTGGAATTTCCACTATAGGATTGCAAGTTGTAATGTAAGTCAGGAGATTCAATATGCACTTATAAATCAGGAGCAAGAATTTTACAATATGTTCCTAGTTTATGCTGAGTAATCCAACAGAACAGGAGAGAGAACAGGACTTAAAACAAATACTATAATTCATGGAATCATTCATCACACTGAACTTGCCTGAGACTGTTGTTTTCCCTCTCTTTTCTCCAACTCCTCTTGCTTTTTATCTTCCTTGCCCTCAGCTTCAGTTTTGGCTTTTCTTTCTTCATCCAGCTCCTGAAGGAGGTGCCTTTTGATAACAACAAGAGCTGGAGAAACAAACCTCTCTCCATCCTTACACAGCTTGTCCCTCTGAATCACAAAGTACTGCTGTAACTCTACTGCATCATCATACCTCTGTCAAACAAACAACAAATACCACAGCTGTAGACAGAATGAGGCAAACCAAAGCACTTGCCTTAGTCATCTGTCTTGTTCGCATTGGTTTTCTAGTTGAAGGGGGCAATACCCCTCAATACTGCTCAATACTCAGGCAGAAAATTAAATCATTGACATTGCCTTAGTCATTTTTAAACGAGTGGAAAACGCGAAGCGTTGAAACGAAGTTTGTTGTGTGGACTCTGATATGCAAATGTGTCAC
>OMLO01003822.1_pt1 | contig 12481 bp, 6 predicted proteins | sample 1674811 | NCBI WGS metagenome assembly OMLO01 (sample SAMN06265003, study PRJEB25207) | coral metagenome | isolation source: Coral host | place: Mexico:La Bocana,Puerto Morelos, Mexico | collected 2008-11-13
CACCGGTATCGCAGAGGTCATGGGTTCGAATCCCGTTCAGGCCTGAATTTTTTTCAGGCTATAATTTCACAACTGCTTAAGTTGTGAGTGTAACTGCGATGATCACAAATTCATAGTGTACCCATTGTTGGGGAAAAACACACACACAACTACTTTTACTTTATTTATCACATGATACCCACCTATACATACAGTGCCATTACCAGAGTACCCGGACACACAAGTACAGTTATAGCTGCCATCATAGTTGCTGCAATACGCGTCTTTGTGACAAGCATATGGCAGAACTTCGCATTCGTTGATGTCTATTTAGAAGAAAACATTTCTGAATATAATTTCATATTGTCGATGTCGTAGAAATTTGATTACGCTAGTCAGTATTCGGCAATGCTTACTGTACGTTGTGTTCTATTCTTACTGTACAGTAAGGACAATTTAGTCGGACCACTTGACCCATTAGATACACTTAAAATGCCAAAAAAATAAAAGAAAGTAACAAATAAAATATATGTTACATTATGTTCTCCCAGCGAGCTTTAAATTTTGCGCTATAACCAGGATGTGATAGCTGTGTCAATCTTGACAAAATAGTTTGTTCTTTCCTTAAGTTAAACTTAGAATTCTTTAGCTAGTGTATGAAATCCAAGAATTTGTTTGAAATAAGGAAAAGCGACACAATGATTATATTGGAAAAAAATCAGAGAAACTACAATAACTTGAGTGAAACAAAAGATTCAGAAGGTACATAAAAGACACTGATTTAAATCTCAAAAATAAACTGATAAAATTAATATGATATCCAAAATAGTTTTCCTAGTAATCCTTTCGATAACATGTTTATTCCAAGCCAGTAACACTCACCTTCACACTGAGGTGGTTCACCAAAGTAGCCATTGCTACACACACACGTAAAATTGGTACTCGTGTTGACGCAATGCGCTGGAAATTCACAATTTGTCATTTCTGGATCAATACTACAAAACGTGATCCCTTGACTCTGGACTAGTGAAAAGTAAGCCACACACAATATTACAATTCTGTTTCAGCCTCATCCTCATTGATCAAACCTTTGCTAATTATTACTTCTTTATCTCATTTAGGCTAATGCTACAACAAGATCATTTTTTTTTCATTACAAATGCACAAATAATTTTGTCTAAGTGGAAAAGTGCCTGAATAGAACCATTGATTAAATTAATCAATGGTTTTACCCTTTAACCATTTTTTTTTAATAATGCCTACAGTTTGGTTTTTTCTACCAATGGCATAAAGAAAAGCGCAGAATAGCGCCATCACCAGCCTATGCCTATGTTTTTAATGCTGTCTATGCTCCTGCCCCTCGCCTTGTCCTACCCATGCTCCTGCTACTATTTTCCTTCTATACCTGCTCCTTTCCTGCTCCTGTCCCTTCTCCTTGTCCTACCGATACTCTTGCTACTATTATTCTTCTATATCTGCTCCTTACCTTCTCCTGTCGCTTATCTTTGTCCTACCCATACTACTGCTCCTATTTTTCTCCTATTCCTGTTCCTTGCCTGCTCCCGTCCCTTCTCCTTGTCCTACCCATGCTCCTGATAATATTTTTCTTCTATACCTCCTCCTTGTCTGCTCCTGCCCCTTCTCCTTGTTCTACCCACGTTGCTGCTCCTATTTTCTTCTATACCTGCTCTTTGTCCTATCCATGCTCCTGCTACTAGTTTTCTTCTATTCCTGTTATTTGCCTGCTCCTGTCTCTTCTCCCTGTCCTTTCCATGCTCCTGCTACTAGTCTTCTTCCATACCTGCTCCTTTCCTGCTCCTGCCCCTTCTCTTTGTCCTACCCTTTATCCTATTCCTGCTCGTTGGCTGCTCGTGCTCTGCTATCACAAAACCACCGCTGCCGCGTCAACTAAATATCTCACTCGTATTCCGACCTCAGTTTCTGTTCTTTCAAATACTCCTTCTCCCACTCTTGCTTCTGTTCTTTCTCCTCCTCCTGTTTTTCTCCTAGCTTTAATGCTGCTCTAAATCGTTTCCTTGCCATTACACTACTCTTTCTCTTTCTCCCGCTGCTGTTACTGCCCTCTTTCCGGCAGCTGCTTCTCATCGGCGTGCTCCAGCTCCTGCTCCTCCATCTTCTGCTACTGCTACTGCTACTGCTACTGCTACTACTACTGCTACTACCTCTACATCTACTTATAATACTATTACTAATATTTGAATCGCTGCTTTTCTCGCTTTTCTTATGCTTATGCTCAGCTTATACGTTTGTCACAAGAACTGAACAGTCTTAAAAGTGAATTATAATTTGCATGACATAAAAAAATAAACAGCTCACGAGCGTCGACACATGATGTCTTGGCTATTGAGTCAGCCTTTGCTACCAAATCGTTGAATTCAGTGACTTGAAATATATCGTGGTCTTCCTCAGTAATCGTCCTCATCGCTGACATATCAATATTATTCCCAATTGTAACAGCAAATATACGAGCAGCTTTAGAGCGAAGGAGCTTTACTGTATCCTCTATTGGAATGTAAGATGGAGTCATACAAGAGGATTTAGTTTGTATTCCATCAGTCAACAATATTAGTAGTTTCTGAGTTTTGTTCGAGTCTTCTGAAGAAAAATACTTATCATAGGATAGACGAAGTGCGAGGTCAATACGGGTACTGCCTGCATAATACCGGATATTGTCCACCGCCGAAGCGAACGATAACGCTGTGCTGTTCGAGCCTAGCGTAACTGCGTTATAAGCTTCCCTACTAAATGCAATAACAGCAGCTTGGCTGGTTATCCCTAGTTCGTATCTGCTTGCCACAATCTTTATGAATTCTTTTTCTTTAATGCAGTTGTCACTTCCAACACTCCCTGATGCGTCGAGCAAAAAGATGAGGTCTAGTTGTGCTTGGCATTTTTCTGGAGCTGAGGAAATAGTGGGATACAGAATTTGCACAAGTTCACAGGAGGAAGATGAATTCAGCGCTAAAAATAACCTAGTTAGGCCTGCTTAGGCCTAGATCAACACACGATGAGTGTACCCATTGTTGGAAAAAAAAACACACACACAACTACTTTTACTTTATTCATCACATGATACCCACCTATACATACAGTGCCATTACCAGAGTACCCGGACACACAAGTACAGTTATAGCTGCCATCATAGTTGCTGCAATACGCGTCTTTGTGACAAGCATTGGGCAGACCTTTGCATTCGTTGATGTCTATTTAAAAGCAATGCAGAACGAAACAATTTTGAATAGAATTTCATATTATACGAGTCAGCATTCAGCAATGTTTACTGTACGTTGTGTTCTGTTCTTACTGTACAGTAAGGACAGTTTAGTCGGACCACTTGACCCATTGGATACATTTAAAATGCCAAAATTAAACAGATATTAACAAGTCACAAATGTGAAACAGTTTATTTTTCCAGCGAGCTTTAAATTTGGCGCCAAAACCTCCTACATCTGGCAACGCGTTTATCGTACGTGCCAGGATATTGCAGTCTCTGTGCCAATCTTGGCAAAATAACTTGTTCTTTCGTTGAGTTAAACGAAAAATTCTCTAGCTAAGTATTAAAGGAGGTCAAAAACCTTAATATTTCCTTTATTTTTGTCATCTTCAAAGAAAGCGCCTTGTGCTTGTGTTATTTTGGTGGCCTAGTCAGTCGCTAGTAGTATGGTCAAAGTTTTAACGACACTCACAGTTTGGATTTGACTAGGTTTTATCCTCTTAATTACTTGGAACCCCAATGGAATATATTTTTCCCCTTTACAACCAGGCCTCCGGTAGAACCAGTGTATTACTAACGCTGGCCAAATAAACAGTAAAAAAATCTGGAAGCTCTCCCGGCAGCAAGATCAACACAATGTAGCCTACTCTATTTTGCTACCTGGATTGGTTACGTTCTTAAGTCCTTGCTATGTATAAAGCCCGTAACTGAATTATTACATAAACTTTGTCATTTACATTTTCAAACACACATCAAGGATTTGGTTGCAGCGGAATACCTTTACACGTCCGTGTGTCCTTGTATTTGCAAGCAAACCCTGTCGGTAAATCAGTAGAGTACGCGTTCTGATGAAGAAAGGGTATGTTCTTTTTTCTTGATTAACCATAATAATAGGTGGGTAACGTCTGTATACAAGCCAAGTGGCCCATCAGGCCGGAGTTTATCCCAGTGTCAGTAGCATGAAGTGACTAGGAGTATTTCTACCCCCCCCCCCCCTGGATGGGATGCTTGTCAATCACAGAAGTTCCCCTAGAATTAAGTTTGCCGGTACAAATTTATACACATGAGTGTAAACTCCAACGTTCAATTGTTTTATTTTCACTTCAGGGTTTCGAAGTCCTACGCTTAGAAACTCAGGCTCTGAAATTACAACCTTTCTTCGCGTACTACACGAACTAACTGATTTGTCCCGCCAAAACGATTTAGTTAAAAAATACTTATACAAAAGGATGCATGCAAACCCAGTTTCATCACTAGAATTACATAATCATTACATCATCACATCACTAGAATTGCAGTTCACACAAAAGACACGACAGTGAGAGTCACGTGTCTTGCTGAGAGGACACACCACGATCTCCCTACCAGAGCTTAAACCCTAACTGCTCGACCTGGAGTTGAGCACTCTATCAATGAGGCAACCACGCCTCCATAACAATAATTATAACAGCGGATGATTAAGGGAATACATGTACAAGCTTGAGGCTTGTCGGTGTTACTTCTGACACAACAACCCGTACAATGCATTTTGATGCTAGCGGGACTTCAAACGCGATGTTTGAGGAGTTAACTGAAAGGTCTCTAAATGAGTCCCTTGGCAGGGACGAAACAGACCTATGTAAGGTAGACCATAATTAACCATTGTGAAACTTTATTGCCACCTGCGCAAAGGAGGTCGTAAAGCATTTAATGATGTTTCCAAGGGTTGTCCGGCAGGGCACGGTTATAAGTAAGAGTGCTTATATTCTTTCGAAGGCTTTGTTAAGAGAAGAGGTTTTCGAAGAAAATGCACCTTCTTCGAAAGATTACAACATTACAACTGTCTTCAAACGTTATAAAGCATTTGCTAACTGAAGATTCAATATCTAACCGGAATAAGAATAAGGCCTTGTTCATCAGAGAGGACAAAGGGAAGAAAACGTTATATCGGAAAACCGAAAGCATGATCGATCCCTAACAATTAGAAAATAGTCAAATTTGAAAATAGTCACTTTTCAATTAACACGTAAAAAGCCGATGTGTTCGTGGTTTACAGCTGCGACACATTTGACCGTGTTCGTATGTGAGTGCTTACGTATGTCAAGCTTAATAATCATCATTTAGCTATGTCTCAATTCTCATAGGCAATTCAGACAAAGAGCTGTCTTATTTTGTGACTGGCAAGTCAAATAAAACAAAATGAATGTCAAAGTTACTTCTTATGAAGATATCATGATTGATCATCGTAGTTATACACACGACTTAAGAAGAAGAAGATGGATTCTTTTCCGCGTTATCCCTCAGTCTAGACCTTAACATTTGGTCAGAGTCGGGTTCTTAATCTTCTATCAACTTATATTGAACCCTTTTATTAATAAGAAATTTGCACTTAACCCTTTCATAGTTCCATAGAAACGACAATTTTAATTTAATTTTAATTTCAGTTGACATTAAGAAGTCTTGAAAAAAATGGAAAGGCGTCGTGATGGCCTTCACACAAACTGTGGCGCGTGTTTAGCCTAAATGTCGCAGGAATGTAGGCCAAGCAGGTTTCAATTCTATGCTAAGCGACAACCGAGTCCCTCCGAAACTTACGATTAGAATTTCACAATCCCACTGCGTTAAAGAAAAACATACACGTTTCTAGTACTTCGCCGGTTATTTGCCAGATTATAGCTCTTTTAAGTGCACGCCGAACACTCTCGGAAATCGATGAAGTTATGGCTTGTCTCTAGCGTTATCCCTTAATCATACTTAACAATTTGTTTAGAGTCGGTTCTTAGTGTTTTCTCAACTTATAATCAACTCTGAAATCAGTATCATATTCGCGTTTAACGTTTCTCTGAGGCGAGAGTTCCATAGCCTCATAAAAGTCTTCGCCTTCCACGTTCAATTTTAGTTGTGATGGTTTCTCCGAATTAATTCCATAAAAGCCCAAGCGCATACGCTTGGACTAGCAGGTTGTCATTCCTCGTAAAAGAAGCAACTGTGAGTCTTGAAGAAGTTGAACTCTTATAATTTTCCGTGCGGAGATGTCGCATTTAGCGAGAAGTCGTATGATGCGGCTGGGTATTTAAATCGCTCGTAATGTATACGCGTATGGCTTTCGAGCTTTCAAAGCAAGATATCTCACCGTATGATACAATTTTCGGCGTCAACATTTTATTTAAAAAGCTTACGATGAAAGCTTGTAATTATACGAAATTCTTTCAATGGCGATGACAAAATGAATTTACTGAATATTATATTGTCTATCAAGATGTAAAAAAAGTGTTTTTCGGTAGTTTTTACCCTTGCGTATATCCCTAGCTTCATGAATTCAGTTTTCAATAGAAAACGAAACTAAAGATAAAAAGATAACTAATTCGAATTCGATTGATGACGTCCATAGTAGAGGTTGCTACTAAGCATAACATTCTTTCAGCGTTCTTTCTTTGAACGGCTGGACTAAGTTAAGTAAAGACCAACACTTAATTCTTCCAAGCCAAGAGAAGAATACAAAATTATGAAAAAAAAATCCTAGGAGAGTTAGTTTGTAGGCTGTGAGGAAAGCTGTTACTAGGCGAGACACCTTGCCTTCAAGTAAACAAAACATTTAAGTGTGGCATGTCTCTGCCAAACGCATGTACGTGACGTTTGGCGTGTGATAGATTATAGGGTGCTCAAATGTGAATTGGTCTAACAAAGGCCCAAGGTTGTTTTAATAAGATTGATATTCCTTTGGCGTGATAATCTATATTTTAATGTTTTTTTTTTCTTGAACGAAAGTCGATAGTTTGAACGTGAGTGTCCTCCTTCTTGTTTCGTTAGGGAGGATACTTAATTCTAAATGTCATTCACTCTAGTGACTGTGAATAATTTGTAAATGAAACTACAGCGGTACTCTGTAGTTTCTGTAATACTCATTCACCCTTATAAAGATATTAATAGTCGCTTGCACATCGGAAATTCCATTCAAGCATCAACCTTTTCTAAAGATTTGTTTGGCTCGGCATGTTAAGTAAGATATTTTTGTCTCAGAGTTTGTTAAGAAAAGAGGTTTCAGAAGACAACAAATCTCGTCGAAAAGGAAATCTTGAGTGTATCATAAGTAAATACTTCACCCGCCTTTAGACAACTGTTTGACGTTTTAAAAGTTGAATGTTTATGTTATCAAGCAACTAGCGAGAATCTAACCGTACATTCTTTAATACTGGACTAACGAAACGGCGGAACACTTGTGGTAGAAACCATAGAGTATAATGCTTTGGTGAGTTGCAGGCGTTTTTGAACTAGAAAAAGGGATTTGCAATACCTTCCTAATTCACTGTATATCTCTCATGCTTTTTCAGAGAGGTCTGCCGACTGACTCCGAGAGATTCTACCTATTTTTGTATGAATATGTAGTATTGATAGTTTCCCTGGTGAAAATTAATGGAAAACAAGGCAATTGTCTTATCCTTCAGTATTTCTTAATAATATGTCTTTAAACCGCACCATAGAAGCACCTGCATGCATGTCTTTAAACATTAGAGTTAAACATTATTCAGTAAATAAAGATTTAGAATCTAACCTGAAGAACAATTAGCCGTTGTTATCAGAGAGGACAGCAAGATGAAAGAAGATAAGGAGGAAACGGTAGACATGATTGATCTCTAAAACGAAGAAGCCCGGTAAATTGTCACATTTGAAAGAAAAGGATATGCTTGTGGTTTACATAAGTGGCAATTTTTAATTCTCTGTGAATTAGTTTTCCGCCTACGTAGGTTTTAATTAGCCAATAGTTATCAGTTATCTGATAATATTTTAATTCTCATTGGCGATATAGACAAAGAGCTATCTAGTGTTGTAGCTGGCCGTTGGCTGAATAAAGCAAAAATGAACGTCGCTATAAGCTGGAGATAATCCATTAAATGTTAGGAGATGTAACGTTATTTAAGAGAGTTATTGAGAGTGACTGTTGGTAGGAATCGAAGAAAATGCAAAAAATAGTACGTAGCTTCAAGGAAAAAAAAATTGTCGTTTCTCAAATCTGTTGATAATTTGAAAACAAAAGCCCTCTGAGAGGACGTATGGTTACTGTATAGTTAAGTTGCAAAATTTTAGTTATATTGCAAAATATTTGTTTTGCAATTGAAATGCTTGTCACATATGTTCTGTGCATCATTGTGTTCAGCTCCAGGTACCTGTTTACGACGCGAGGATGGGAAAGACAAGATGGGAAGGGTAGTGGACGCGAGAAATTTGCGCTATTCTTGTCGTGTCGCCAAAGACAAAATGCCTCTTCGTCTCATGGCGCTTTTCGGGGTATTTTCATCTCTACAGCATGTTAATTAAGCATTACTCTCTTTTAAAAACAACAAACTTGTAAATCATCAGCAGAAAAATTTTAAACTGGGACTTCATTCGAGTGAAAGGATTCAAATTGTAGTGAAGTCAATCTTGCGTGGTATAAATGAGGGGGCAATAATGATTTTATGAGACTCTGATAAGCGTTCGGCATGCAAAACATTTTGTAGGTCCCACAAACATGAAATCACAAAACCTAACAAACGATGACTGGCTATTTTTATGGGAAGTGACGTGAGGTTATGTTAATAACTTTCTTCTTTTCTGGCGACAATTCATTAAATAACATAAGGTTGACCGTCATGAAAGCAAATTGGTAAAATGTGTTATTATTATGAAGTGATGTGAGGTGATGTTAATTAATAACTTTTTGTTTGTCAATTTATCCCATCGGGCTGAAAGACGTTATCCCTCAGTCCGGACCGGAGTCGGGGTTCCTAATCTTCTATCAATTTATTATCAACCATTTTATAACTATGAAATTTGCATTGAAGGTTCCTTTCATAGTTCCGTAGAAAGTACAATTTTAATTTTGTGCGTATCAACAGCTGAAAGGCTAGTCGTCGTGATACCTTTGACCCAAGCCGTGGCTCGTGTTTAGGCTAAATGTCGCAGGAATGTAGGCCAAGCTGGTTTGGATTCTACACTAAGCGACAATCGAGTCCGTCCAAAACTACTGATTAGAATTTCACAATCCCACTGCGTTACACTCTCGGAAATCGATGTAATTATGGCTTGTCTCTAGCGTTATCCCTTTGTCAGACAATTTGTTTAGAGTCGGTTCTTAGTGTTCTCTCAATTAATAATCAACTCTGAAATCAGTATCATATTCGCGTTTAACGTTTCTCTGAGGCGAGAGTTCGATAGCCTCATAAAAGTCTTCGCCTTCCACGTTCAATATTGGTTGTGATGGTTTCTCCGAATTAATTCCATAAAAGCCCAAGCGGGTACGCTTGGACTAGCAGGTTGTCATTCCTTGTAAAAGAAGCAATTGCGAGTCTTGAAGAAGTTGATCTCTTATAATTTTCTATGCGGAGATGTCGCATTTAGCGAGAAGTCGTATAATACGGCCGCGTATTTAAATCGCTCGTAATATATACGTGCATAGCTTTCGAGCCTCCAAAGTAAGATATCTCATCGTATGATACAATTTTCGGCGTCAACATTTTATTTAAGAAGCTTGCGATGAAAGCTTCTAATATTATACGAAATTCTGTACAATGGCGATACAATTCTTTCAATGGCGATAACAAAGTATATTTACTGTATTTTATTGTATATCAAGATACAAAAAAATGTTTTTCGGTAGTTTTTAGCCTTGCGTATATCCCTAGCTTCATGAATTCAGTTTTCAATAGAAAACGAAACTAAAGATAAAAAGATAACTAATTCGAATTCGATTGATGACGTCCATAGTAGAGGTTGCTACTAAGCATAACATTCTTTCAGCGTTCTTTCTCTAAACGGCTGGACTACGTTAAGTAAAGACCAACACTTAATCCAAGCCAAGAGAAGAATTATAAATAATGAAAAAAAAAAAAATCCTGGGAGGAAAACTGTTACTAGGCGAGACACCTTGCCTCCAAGTAAACAAAACATTTAAGTGTGGCATGTTTCTGCCAAACGCATGTACGTGACGTTTGGCGTGTGATAGATTATAGGGTGCTCAAATATGCATTGGTCTAACAAAGGCCTAAGGTTGTTTTAATAAGATTGATATTCCTTTGGCGAAATAGTCTATATTTAAATGTTTTTTTTTCTTGAACGAAAGTCGATAGTTTGAACGTGAGTGTCCTCCTTCTTGTTTCGTTAGGGAGGATACTTAATTCCAAATGTCATTCACTCTAGTGACTGTCAATCATTTGTAAATGAAACTACAGCGGTTCTCTGTAGTTTCTGTAATACTCATTCACCCTTATAAAGATATTAATAGTCACTTGCACATCGGAAATTCCATTCAAGCGTCAACCTGTTCGAAAAATTTGTTTGGCTCGGCATGTTAAGTAAGAAATTTTTGTCTTAGAGTTTGTTAAGAAAAGAGGTTTTAGAAGACAACAAATCTCGTCGAAAAGGAAATCTTGAGTGTATCATATGTAAATATATTTTTTTCGTAATACTTCACCTGCCTTTAAACAACTGTTTGACGTTTTAAAAGTTGAATGTTTATGTTATCAAGCAGCTAGCGAGTATGTAACATTGATATTTTCCCTAGTGAAAATTAATGGAAAAAGGCAATTCTCTTGTAGATAAGGAGTTATCCTTCTGCATTTTTTCTATAATATGTCTTAAAACCGCACCAAAAAAGCACCTGCATGCATGTCTTTAAACATTAGAGTTAAACATTATTCAGTAAATAAAGATCTAGAATCTAACCTGAAGAACAATTAGCCGTTGTTATCAGAGAGGACAGCAACATGAAAGAAGATAAGGAGGAAACGGTAGACATGATTGATCTCTAAAACGAAGAAGCCCCGTATATTGCCACATTTGAATAAAATGATATGTTTGTGGTTTACATAAGTGGCAATCTTTAATTTCGTTGTGAATTAGTTTCCCGCCCACGTTGGCTTTATGTTATCTGATAATATTTTAATTCTCATTGGCGATATAGACAAAGAGCTGTCTAGTGTTGTAGCTCGTTGGCTGAATAAAGCAAAAATGAACGTCGTTATATGCTGGAGATAATTCATTAAATATTAGGAGAAGCACCTTTTTTTAAATTTTCATTAAAATGTGTTATTAAGAGTGACTGTCGGTAGGAATCGAAGAAAATGCAAAAAACAGTACGTAGCTACAAGGAAAAAAACGGTGGTATATTAAATCTGCTGATAATTTGAAAGCAAAAGCCCTTCGAGAGGTCATGTGGTTACTAGATAGTAAAGTTGCAAAGCTCTAGTTTTGTATCAAAATTTTGTACTGCAATTGAAATGCTTGTCACATATGTTCTATGCATCATTGTGTTCAGCATCAGGTACCTGTTTACGAAGCGAGGATGAGAAGGACTGGACGGGAACGATAATGGACGCGAGAAATTTTCGCTAGTCCCGTCAAAGACAAAATGATTTTTGTCTGTAACATGGCGCTTTTTAGGGTATTTTTATTTCTACATCAAGTTAATTAATTAAGCATTACTCTCTTTCAAAAACAACAAACTTGTGAGTAGGCCTACTCAAACTTAGCAACTGTCATGTTAAGTTAAGTTAAATTCCACTCCAGCATTAAGGAGGAGGAACAGTGGCCCAATGGTTGTATTCATATCCTCACCGTGCGTCACTAGTCTCCTCGCTACGGAGCCCAAGGGAAGGGGTGCAGCAGAGGAAACCTCTATAGGTACGCTTTTGATATTTTTTACACCCCTTCCCAATGCATTGGAATCATCTAAAACCCTGGGCCCTGGTCAGCCACACATTTGTTTTTGTTTACATACGAGAGTTTGGCTATTAAATTTTTTTTGGGCCTCTTGAAGCAAAGGAAATCACCGTGAAACTATCAAAGATGAAAGGACATACTTTTAGTGACACAACCTACAGTAAAGCAAATACAATCTCACTTCGCCATGCAATATCTATAATTTCCATGGCATTGAAAATAGTAGAAACTAACTAGGGTCCTTTGAGAAGCTGAGGACCCAGTAATTACTGTATTGTGCCTGAAAGCCATGGCTTTTTTATAATGAAAAATTGATATTATAATAATTCTGCACCTGTCTAGCTCCCATGTGAATGATTACTACATGTAGACAATGCTTAAATGGGAACGACAATCTCATGTGTACTCTCTCACAGATGTCGTTTTATTTCAATTAGGTTTTAGTTTTTTTTTCCTGTATCTAATTGTAGAAGAGTTGATAAAAATGATGACACACAGTGTTATCATCAGGAAATAAATATGAAAAGAGATAACAAGTGACTATACTGCAATAAATATAATTTCACTTATTAGTTTTTGTGAGATATTACT
>OMLO01003823.1_pt1 | contig 12481 bp, 1 predicted proteins | sample 1674811 | NCBI WGS metagenome assembly OMLO01 (sample SAMN06265003, study PRJEB25207) | coral metagenome | isolation source: Coral host | place: Mexico:La Bocana,Puerto Morelos, Mexico | collected 2008-11-13
CAGAAGAAGACATTTTCTCCAAGGTGCCGTGGGTGTCGACTACTCCTCGGTCCCGGTTGCCTGCAGTAGAAGAAGATCAAAGAAGTCACCAAATGGAATTGCGAAGTGGTACTGCTCCCAAAGATGCAGACCTACCACCATCGCCGACTCTACCTCCACCGCCGCCAAGTTTTGGTCAGGCAGAGGAATCAGAGTCGACCATGCAGATACAACAGCAGTTGGAAGCACTCAAAAAAGCAGTGATGGGAAAGAAGAATGTTTCTCAAGATCTGCAGAATGCAATTGCTGTCCTAGAAAAGGAAGCTGGTACGACAGCACCTCCTTTGACACATGGGCAGTTGAATCAAATGACCAAGATTCAGAAACAGATCAGGTCTTTGAAAGGGAAAATAGAGTCCATCGACGGAGAATGGGCCAAATTTTCGAAAGCAGTGCAAGAGAAGTATCAAAACCATCAGAGCATGTACATGCAACATCGAACAGAGTTGGTAGTACAGGTTCAAGAGAAGCAACAAGGATTGTTGAAGCTCAAGGCAGAAATTCAGAGCAGTTCTCAGCATCTCGATGGGGAAGATGCATTACTTCAGGACATTCCGGAAGTAGATGGACTTCAGGCAGCATTCGAAGAAATGTATCCAGAAGTGGAAGCCCCCGAAGAGATGGAAGGAGTAGAAACCCAGGAAATGGAACAAGGGGCGAATCCTGTCAGGAAGGCAACAGTTGTAGCGCCTTTTTCCAGGAGAAGCCAGGTTCACACATCTCCACAGAAGGTTCACAAAAATGCTTTGAAAACCAAAGAACACCCTCCACCCAAATCCAAGAGGGACGAGGGACAGGAGGACGATGTCTAAGTCGCCTTGGTGGACATCCTCAAGCACAACGAGAGCAAAAAGGAGAAGGCCGACATGACTTCTTCGTAATGCTCAATGATGAGGAAGAGATTGCTTACAAGGACTCGATTCAAAGTTTGTTGAATGTGGGTCCTAATTTTGCAAACAGTGGAATAGTCACGTTTTGTGACCAAGTTGAGATCAGAGAATTTATTCCGGAAGAGAACATCTCTGACAAGACCCAAAACAATGATGATGAGGATGACGTGTGGTCCAGAGATCCACTCTCTAAAGGGTTCTGCCTTGGATGGAGTAATGCCCCATGTCAGTATGACCGCTGGTGTGCAGAGCTCTGTCAGGCAGCCTCTTTAGAGGACGTGGATCAGGATAGCAGTCTTGGGATGTCTACTATCTTTGACGAGCTCCTGAAAGGACCTAGCTTCGACAGTCATCTTGACATTGAGGTTGAGACAGACTACAGTTCCCTCATGCAAGCTCATCATCAAACATCATTGGACAATGTCAACCTGCAGGCGTTGAACAGCGTTGCACCACCATCAGGTAGTTTTCTTGTGACGATCTGGGCAGTTGAGTATGGCATGGGGTCGCCGTCCAGCTCCACAATTCGTCTGAACAGAGGTCAAGAGAATACCTGGGTGGCATCAATCCTAGACGCAAAACCACAGGTTTTCAGAGGAGGCAGCATCACGGACAGTAAGCCGCCCCAGATTGTACTTGTTGATCCTCAGCCAACACCATCTCCCACAGAGCTTGTGTCCGACTTTCATGGAACATTCCATCTTCATGTCATCGTGGATACCTTCAGTCACAATTGCGTTCCTGTGCTGTTGGATCGAGTTCGTGAAGGAAGATGGATTGATAGAAAAGCATATGCCATAAGGGTCCAGACTGTAGCTGACATTTTTGATAGGGTTGGATGGAGGCAAGACTTGCAAAATGAGGCCGTAAGATGCACTCTTGATGATGCAGGAGTCCTATACGAGCCAGCTGATGAAGTCGACCTTTATGGGGGCTACTTTGGCACATTGCATGTCACACCAGTTGAACAAGCTGAGCCAGACAGTTCATCAACTAGCTACGGTACATGTGATTCGGACATTGCCATTGACAGGTCAGACGAAGAAATTACTGATGAATTTGCATCATTTCAAGCGTTTGCGCAGTTCATTGACCACAAATGGCATGAAATCATGGGAGTCAGCAAATGTGTTACTGATGGCTCCAACACTTCTTTTCGAAATGAAAGAGAAGAAGATGGAGGCCAAGCTCTTGTTCCAGTAGCTGTTGACGAAGCCGATGGACAAGAAGGATCTGAGCAAGGTGAGAGCGAAGAAGAGTCCCCAGACTTGTTAGACATCCCTGTGATGTCTCGTGTTTGGCCTGATGTTGAGGAAACAATGAGAGCCAATTGCAATGATGAGGGTGGATATCCACTCGTCACATTTGGTTTGGACGTTGAGCCTCTTGGAAGAAGGGACTTGGAAGTCCGCTCTATGGACCCTCATGTTTTGAGAAGTGCCTTGTATGAAGTTTGGGAAGACTGTGTGCCGCAACATGCTACTTTGGAAATTCACTTCGTGCATCCGCAACCGCTGGCTGAGTTGCAAATTGAAAAGGCAACCATCCTTATCGTTGAGGTTTTTGAAGATGACACGTATGATGAACTCAGACCTGTACTATCCATTGCATGTAATGAGCACAATGCACTGATTGCTGAACCTAAACCTTCTCATTTTCGAACTCCTACATTTGTGCAGTATGCCATGCACCTTTTCCCTCAGTCGCATCTTTGTCGCCCACAGGGATGTAGAGAATGTGAGATTCGAATTGCAGGCAGACATGTTGATGAAGGGAACGCCGTCCCATTCACAAGTGGTAGTCTCTTCAAACTGAGCATCGGTCCCTTACCTGCTGATATTGATCAAGCTGGAAATGCTGTAGTTAGGGAAACAAGCAGGTCACCCAGAAGGCAGTCCGGTCAGAGTCAAGATCAACGCAACAGTCAATCAGACGAAAATGATTGTCCTCTTGGAGATCATGTTGCGCTTTTCCAAACATTTTGTAATGAATTAGACACTGAATGGAAACATGTGTCTCATATCATGGAGCCACCCCGCCTGAGTGGTCCAATTTCCCCTCACAGTGAAGATGAACAGCCAGGTGACCCAAACGTAATGCAATATGCAGACGATGAAAACGGAGATTGTGAAATCATGCAGACTTCAAACTGGTTACCGCAGTATGAGTTGTTTGTTAACCACGTAAGACTGCATTCACAAAAAGACAGTGATCCTGTAATCCTCAAGTTTCATGGTGCTAGATCAAATACCACTATACAGGTCACTCGATCAGTTGTCACTAACCCAGATGAACTCCGAATGCATGTCGAGGGGGCCGTGCAGATTAGGAGGTTTGTCATTCGCTACATACCAAACAGCAAAGTTCGTGATGCTGATGCATCAAATGCCAACACCCATCACTTTGTTGTGGATGATCAAGATGCGCCTTATTCCAGTTTGGTTGTCTCCCGTACTTGCAATGAAGCAGGTGTTGTTCGCTATTTGGGAGTTTGTGCCATTCCTGAGAAACTGGCAGAGGACACAGAAGGACTCCATCAACAAATGCTGCAGTTATATGGCCTTTCTACCTACCAGACGTTTCAGATTGACCATATGGATAGTGTCGAAGATCAGCATGCTAGCTGGCAGTGCCCCAAGGTAACTTTATACACGTTGCACTCTAGGAGACATCAAGGTGGCGCTGAAGACGTAGATGGTCTTTCGTTACTGCAGATTCGGCATGTTGCTGTGAGCAAAGGTAACTGTCCAATTCAAAGCTGGAGCTCATCTGAATGCGAGTTTGTTCAGAGATCCAAGTATGTTCAAGCACATGCCAGTCAATTTGAGACACCCATGGCATGGGCAAGAGTAACATCCTCAATCATTAGCTTTCCGGAAGCAGTCGTTGATGTGTTGTTTCCTGCACCTTTGCAAGGGTGCAAATCGTATGCTTCAATTGTTGTCGAACTCTGTAGCGCTGGTGAATCTGGAATTGTCAGCCAAGGAGTTAGAGTAATTGACATTCCCATCCACACTGACCTAAGCAACATTGCTCGAAGTTGTCGTCTTTACAGCACAGTTGTTGCTGCCAAACGAAATGGCTGCCATTGGTCTGGAAAGTCAAGTGAATGGCAAAATGCAGATGTGGTCACTCTCTACATTGATGAGGGTGCCCAGAAATGGAGATTGACAGCAATTGATGATGATGATGAAACTCCCATCGAAGATTTGGACTTTCACACTGTTTTCTTTGATGGCGGTCCTTCAGGAATTGAAAGAATGGATGTGATCAGCACAAAAGGAGAGGCACCACTGGACTGCAAGTCCAACTATCGGCTAGCTCCGGTGATCATGAGCCAACATAAGAAAACAACCAATCAACAGGTTTGGTTGGCCACCCCAGCTGAAGAGGATGGGAAAATTTCTCTACTTCTCAGTGTCACCAAGCCCAGTGGTGCCACACTTTGGGAACACCGACGGGTTGCCAAAGGATGCATCTCTGAACACATCCCATATGCCTCTCGACATTTTTTTGTTGGAACTGATGGACGAAAAGCTGATGTCACATCCCTCCCCCAGGCCATTGGTGAAGTAGTTACATGTATCGTGCGGACATGCAGAGATATGTGTGCCCCTGACGATGCCACTCCAAGTGTAGACTATGGTGAAGGTTTGGCCCCATGTCCGAGTGACCGCTGGTGTGCTGGATTGGATCCTTCAGTCAAAACTTGGGGTGAGCAATCTTCCAGCAAAAGAAGCAGGGTCACTTTGAGCCTTGAGGCATCACTGCAAAATGGTGATGATCCCATCACGACCCAGCTACCTGGGCCGAAGGCATTCAAACACCAGATGAGCAGCTATTACCTGCCCAGCATACTGTCACCACTTCCTGATGGAGTCAAACTAAAACTCTCATCTGCCAAAGCGATTTGGGGAGACAACCAGTGTGATGAACCTCAGTGCTTAGAGCTGTATATTGACGGTTCTTCTTCGAAGCAGGGATCAGGATGGGCAGTAGTGGCAGTTGCCACCGACTGGAGTGGTGCGAGGTCGTTCATAGGATGTGCTGCAGGCCCTACTGTGATTGACACTGGCAATGCCAATTGGGTTGGGGTAGTCTCTGAAGACAACATTGCTGCTGAAGTCTCTGCTATGGTAGCAGCTCAAGTAGCCGCCATCGTTAGTCACCTTCCAACAATCATCAGACCTGATCTTCAATTCAGCCGACATCTTGTCCAGGGGACTCAAACATCAGCCAAGATTGGACCAGTTGTTGAGGTTATTGATTGCCTGGCAACATGGGGCGCTCATCATGTTTGGGAGGTTAGAGCCCATAAGGATGACCCGTTCAATGAGTTAGCGGATTCCCTTGCAAAGTGGGCAGCTAGCACCGCAGCCACATGTGGGTCCATTCCTCTTGACACACCACATGCACTTGCCACTTCAGGTGACACCCCTCATTTATGGACTCAAAGTATTTCTGACAGCCATGCTGCGACCATGCCAAGGGTTGGAGATGGTTTCCTCGAAATTCAAGATGTTACCAGAAAGGTTGAAAGGAAAGTTGATAAGGTTGATGCATCACAAACCCAAGTTGGAGAATTCGCTTGTAAAATTGTCACCTACAATGCACAATCCATCCGTGAAGATAAAAAGAATCAAAAGTTATGCAGAAGAGAAGCCGCTGTGACTTCCAGACTTGATTCCCAATGGCATGAAGATGGTGCTGCAATTGTAGGAATTCAAGAGACACGTACACCAGAAGGAACCTTTCGTTCGAAGCATTATGAAATTTTCTCTTCAGGTGCAGATGAAAGTCATGATTGTCCTCTCTTTGGTTGTGAAGTTTGGCTTCATTCCAAGTGCCCAATTATCCAATTTCAAGGTCGCAGTCTTTTCAGTTCGGACTTCAAAAAGACGGTCATTCACAAAGATCCACGCAGGCTGATTGTGAAATGCAAGGCAGAGCCGTTCACGCTTGTTATTGCCTCGTTGCATGCACCCTGCCTTTCTCAAAAAACTGACGTTGATAAGATAAAGCAGTGGTGGAATGACACCTGCCTGGTCCTTGAAAGTGTCAAGGCTCATGCTCAGATTGTTTGTGTCGATGCCAATGCCCCACTGGGGTCTGAAGTCACTAGCAACATAGGAAGTGTTGGAGAAGAGCCAAGCAACCAACAAGGAGATATTGTTCAAGAGGCTGTTGAAAGAATGGCGTGGTGTGTCCCGTCAACGCTTGAAGGCTGCCACCATGGTCCGTCAGTAACTTGGAGACATCCTAAGGGTTCTTGGTTGAGACGTGACTACATTTTTGTCAGCAATAGCATAAGAAGTTGGTGTCAGGCATCATGGGTTGATTCGGCTTTTGATTCAGGCAAGTCGCATATTGACCACTTGCCAGTTGTTCTATCGCTCAAAGGTTTTATTCATGGTCTGTGTTCCGGCAGACATGCCAAAATTGACCCACACAAAGTGGCAGATCCAAGCTGTCAGCAAAAATTTCGTGAAGCCTTGCACACTTTGCCAATGCCAACATGGGATGTTGACATAGATTCCCATTGTCAGATTTGGGAAGCAAATGTGCTTGAGCTTGCACAACAGTGTTTTTGCCCAGGCCCACCTCAGAAGAAAAGATGCAGGCCGCAGTTGTCAGATGACTCTCTGCAAGCAATTGCATTCAAAAGGCACATTCTGCAGTTGATGCGTCATGCCTGCCCTTGGCAGTTTGACGACTACAAAAATGTGCTACGTGAGGTTGAGAAGGAGGTGAGGCATAAAGTTCTGAGAGACCAATCACGTTGGTATGATGTTTTTCTGCAGCAACTGCAGGAATCAGGAGACATCCATGACTCCAAAGCTGTGTTTGCCAAATTACATCGTCTTGGGGGTGGGAAAAGAGCTGGCAAAATAAGACCCCTTCCAATGATGAGAGACCAGAATGGGCAAGTTGCGCAGTCGTTTGAAGAGAGCCAGCAAGTCCTCTTTAAGCAGTTTGCTGAAATTGAAGGAGGCAAGCTGGTTTCCCAAGAGGAGCTGCAGCGAAGCCATTGCCATTCTGCAGTGGTGTCAGAGGAAGTATTTGATCCCGAGCTCATGCCTACATTATCTCAAGTTCGTCGCATCATCTCTGGAATGAAAAAAGGCAAAGTTCCGGGGCCCAACAAAATAACCACTGATGTTCTGAAAGCTGGAGGCATAGAAATTGCCAAACAAATCCTTCCATTGTTAACCAAGTGCACCATCAAATGCTCCGAGCCATTAACGTGGAAAGGTGGCAATCTCGTGGCACTTTTCAAAGGCAAAGGAAGTCATAGTGATCCCAAATCCTACCGTAGCATCTTTCTTTCAGATGTCACTGCGAAGGTCTTTCATGCCAACCTCAGAACCAAGCTTGACCAAGCATGGACTCAAGCCATGGACTCTCTGCAGTTTGGGGGCCGCAAAGGTTGCAGCCCAGACTTTGCTCATCACATACTTCACTCGTTTCTTGCATGGTCCAAATCCAAGAAAATACCGGCCGCTGCTATCTTCGTTGACCTCCGCTCGGCATTTTATTCGGTGCTTAGACAGGGGTTATTCGAAGGAGAAATCAGTGATGCTCATGTATGTCATGCAATGTCCATGCTGGGTGTTTCGTCTGATGAGTTCCAAGAAATCACCAGCACGGTCTGCAATGAAGCAGCAACCATCGGCATAAGTCAGCACGCAAATCAGTTGTTCAAAAACTTGTTCAGCTCTACACATTTTCGTATGGATGCCATTAGCCAGCCATGCCACACTGCCAGAGGCACCAGGCCTGGTGATCCAGTTGCCGATGTGTTGTTTAATATGAGCATGATGCTCATTTTGCGAAGCACTCGACAGCAAATTGAAAGCACAGGGTACTTTGGCAATGTGGCAAATGGAGTCGTAGCAGCTGAAGTTGCTGTATCACAGCCGTTGCCGGCGCAAGGATATCTGGATGTGGCCTTCGTGGACGACTGTGCTTTCATGACTTTTGCACAATCTAATGATCAGATGCTTCATCAAACAAAGATAATCCAGTCGGTATTTCATGATGAAGCCAGGAAGAGAGGACTGCAAGTCAATTATGAAAAAGGCAAAACTGAAGTTATTTTGCAATGTTACGGCAAGCATGTAAGGGCATTCAAAAGAAAATTGCTCATCGAAGAAAAGGCCTCAATCCCTATTGTGTGTGAGAAGGCCACATATCAACTCAGAGTTGTGCATGGTTACAAGCATTTGGGTTCCTATGTTCAGGAAGGAGCCTCAGTTGACTGGGACAGAAGACAGAAAACCGCAAATGCAAGGCAAGCTTGGTGGACACTGAAGAAGTCTTTCTTCAACAAGCGTGCTATCTCATGTCATGTCAAGACAACCATTCTAAATGCTTTGGTCAAATCCCGTGCACTTTACAATGTCCATGTTTGGAGCTGGATCACCCAGAAGGATCTGGACCACTGGAATGATTCCTTTCGTGAAATGATATCCCCGATAGTTCGACACCAACTCCAAGGGATGCCGGCATTCCAGTTTTCTGCAGCTCAGTTGTGTGCCCTTGCAGATATGCTTGATCTCCAAGATCAACTCCATGTCAATCGTCTCATGTATCTTGCAAGGATGTTGACTTGGGCCCCACCAGTTTTATGGACATTAGTGATTGAAGTTGATGTTCCTCAGGGATGGTGGTGTCACCTACGTAGTTCATTCGAGTGGCTTGCAAAACACTGCCCAAGAAAAGTTGCTTATAGCACAGAAGACACCACACTTGACATAGTGAAAAAAATCGCGCTAGACCAGAGTTGGTGTTCCAAAATTAAGCTTGCAAAAACTGCTGCAATTGCTTATCACAAAAGGCAAGCAGAAGGTGTTTTATGGTGCAAAACCATGTTCGTCAAGCTTGAACGCCTAGGATGTGTTGAAGTTGTCCCAAAAAATCACAATGAAAACACCTGGCACTGTGAACTCTGTGAAGCCACCTTCCAAACCAAACGTGGGTTGGCCATGCATGCGCATCTCATTCATGGATACATGCGTGAAGCAAAGCATTACATAGCAGATGACAAGTGTCAAGCATGTGGAAAGATATTCCACACTCGTGCAAGAGCCATCGCGCATTTAGAGTCCAACCCAGGCTGCATGAACTGCTATAGATCATGCATGGTAGCAATGGAAGAGGACTTGATGCAGGAAGTTGAAGCTGAAGATAAGGAATGCAGAAGAGCCATGCGGCAGCAAGGTTGGAATCCGACAAAAGCCTTGAAACCTATTGTCAAGATGATAGGCCCCACACTTCCGCCACCCGAGTCAGAGGACGCAGTTGAGATGAAAGCCAAATGGGAACGAAGGGTTGTCTCAGCTGACCACACATCTGGCTTGCAGGGATTTGCAACAGGTCGTGAGGAACCTGACAGTGTTCAAGAAAGTGGACCTGCATTCATCTTGGATTCCCCAGGAGGGCACCTGAGAGGTCACGGTGGCTGTGCACAAAGTAAAGGCCCAGCCTTTCTCGCAGCGCAAGTAAACTCCAAGTCATTTTTCTTTCTGCATTTTTTCAGTGGCTTTCGAAGGCGACAAGACATTCACTGGCAGATTGAGAACAAGTTGGTAGGAGATGGATGGCAGGTTTACTGCATATCTATAGACTTGTGCTTGTGTAGACAGCATTCAGACCTCACCTCGAAAGAATCCTATGAATGGTGGTTGGACAAAGCAAGACAGGGCTATGTAATTGGTGCAGGGGGTGGTCCTCCTTGCGAGACGTATAGCGCTGCTAGACTTTTGCCTGGAGGACCACCACCGCTGCGCTCAGCAGAAGAAGAGTGGGGAATTGCTGGCCTTTCCAAGAAGCAACACATGCAGGTTGAGATCGGGACCAAGCTGGTGCAATTCCTGGTTTCCTTCTTAGTGGCGATCATGCCACTGGGGCTTTGCGGATTTCTAGAGCACCCGGCATTTCCTTGCTGGGCCTGGAAGCAAAAGCCGGCATCCATATGGGCGAATGCTGTGATAAGGCAATTGGCCAAACTTTGCTGCTTTTCCATGGTCACCTTCGATCAGTGCACAGTGGGGGCAAAGGTGAAGAAACCAACTGGATTGCTTTTACTCAGGCTCTCAGCGGTTAGGCATGATCTTCGAAGTCATGGTGATCAAGGAAGATGCAATCATCCTGCAGGTAGTCATCCTAGACTGCAAGGAAGAGATTGCAAAGGCAGCTTCAAGACGTCATGGGCAAAAGTCTATCCTGCTGGCTTGAACGAGATTCTGGCTATGAGGATTTGCGATTTTGCCAAGCAGCTGAGATCTAAATGTGATCACAGCAGCCTTGAGGACTATCCTCAATTTTTTCGGCCTTTCCAAACTGAGGAGTTTGTTGATGGCCACATTGTGCAGAAGGACTATCATGAAGCTTCGTACAGATGACTGTTGCCGTGTGTATACCAGTCTTGAAGCTTCAACTAAGGTCCGCATTTTGTTTGCGTTGTGTTTCACTCAGGCAAGACCAAGCATGATCATGCAGTCATCCCAAAGTGTCAAAAAAAGTTTTAGGTGTTTCTAGATGTGGGTTGGATGATGTCGCAAGAAGTCTGAACATGATAGAAAACATGGGTTTTTGGTATCAAGAGTGCTGTGGCTTGGTGTCTTGAGGATGGTGAAAATAGTTCTCTACTGGGTTTTCTCGAGGTTTGGAGGTGATTTTAACAGGGAATTCGGAATATATTTGCTTCAATCTTCCCCAAATGGCTACCAAACTTGAACGGAAGAACTGTTTCTGCATCCGATGATTGATGAATTGATGAGTGTTGTGACCCTGAGACTCAGCAGATCAGTTGTAAAAGAAAACAAAACGGTAGGGACTCCGATTCTCCCGATTCTGAACAGAGAATGTTGGGGATGTTGAGCTACCACTAGATGTTTAACCAGGTCATGGTTTTAAACAGACTCGAACTATGCATACAGCAAATGGTAATTGCAACCAAAAAGTGATATTTGGACAGGATGCTTGGAATACACCCCCCAGAAACATGTGAACCTGAAAATCCGCAAACTTGGAAAGGAAATTGCTTGTGCAAAATTGAATCATTTCGCGGTAAACGGCGCGTTCTAAACAATTCTGTCATCTAATTGCTGTTCTTCCACTGAATTGCATAGCCATGTATACCTACACCTATCCGTTCGTGGCATGAACCTGGGGAGGCCACTGCCCGAAGCACTTCTGCAGACAAGGCATTAGTTGTGGCGACATCTGAAGAGGCTAAAGGACCCGCCTGTGTGGTTCCTTGGACGAAGAAACTGAGCAATGAAAAAAGGGTCCCTGGGTGTTTAGGACATATAGGGGATGAAATCCCTTCCAGTTATGTGGAGAATTTAGTAAACCATGAAATAAGGATCCTCATTAAACAACCAGTATTTCATGGAAAGTAACGCTGGGTTTTTTTGTGGGGTTCAACTGGAGGTGAAAGTTTGTATTGTACCCCAGGTGAAAGTGTGAAAACCATGCCGTCAACATAGAAACTTTGAAAACAATACATCTCCTCTCAAATTGATCCTTCCCAAATGTGTCTAAATTTGGCATGATGAGATACTGTACATATTATAGCAAGAACTCGTGTGTATAGATAGATTTATATCAGAGTTCTCCATTCATATTTCTCTCTTCTCAGTTGTAAAAAGGTCTAGAAAGAAAATGAGGTCTTATTCCTGATGCATGTTAGGCACAGGCTTTTTCAGAGGTAACATTCTATTGATTGGTCCTGCCCTTGAGTTTCCTGGTGTTTCACTCCCACTTGGTCCAGGATTTGAAAATCCTACATGCAATCAAGTGGCACAGAAAAGCTAAGATCAATTGTTTTTGAACATAATGAGAGCAAAAGTGATGAACCATGTGTCTCTCATTTGGGCAGCAAAAAAAACACCCCAAGTGACCCCAACAAACTGCTCCACGATGCTGGTCACCCAGGCCTATTTGGGAAACTTTGGAATGCTAGCTGAGAGTGGCCCTCTTTGGAGCCCCAAGCACTTGGCAAGGGCCAAAGATGAGGTGAGGAATTCAATTTTGGATTTGAGGATGGCCTCCAAGCATCCAATAAAATTGAATGCAAACATATCTAATTTCGATGTGGCACCTTGGGGGATGGGATGTTCTCCTGTCTTCGGTTGTTGTTTTTGGATCCCAAAAAGATGACCTTTCAACGAAAAGAGTTTCGGGGTACCAATCCGTTGAATCCGTTGAATCCTCTGTCAGGTCCAACCCATTTTGGAGATTGTGATTCGTGGGCATGAGGTGCCGGGACATGTAGCATGCCATATTATATGATATGCCATCAAATCCTTGTCTCTAAATATCATGTGGTTCCATGTCCTTGATATTCTTTACTTCTGTTCATTTTCAGATGGAAACACAACACCGACTTGGTGTGAAAGTGATACCACAAAGATGGTTGGAAAGAAACAGATATTGAGATGGTTTTGCTTGATTCCTGAAGTCCGTCCAGTTCCACAAGTGGGTGTGAATATGACTTGTTGGGTATCGGTATCACTTGCACCTACCTTTTTGAACGTCACAACAGG
>OMLO01003824.1_pt1 | contig 12479 bp, 10 predicted proteins | sample 1674811 | NCBI WGS metagenome assembly OMLO01 (sample SAMN06265003, study PRJEB25207) | coral metagenome | isolation source: Coral host | place: Mexico:La Bocana,Puerto Morelos, Mexico | collected 2008-11-13
AGTACTTGGCTAATCACCTCCGAGCTAGCCAATCAGCATGCGCGAAAAGCACTATTCACTTGTGTGGTATATACTAAATATGAATATACCGTATGAAAAACGGTCGTCGCAAGGATCGTTCAACATTTTTCGTCGGCGGTCACAGCTGGGAAGCGCCGACTATATGGAAACCAGCGCAAAAAAAACACAACATAAACAGAATGAAACATACCTACAAAATCAAATCGCACACTTTCTTGAGAACTTTCCGGCGATGTAACTAAACTGAACGAAAGTCGTCAATGATATTAGGAGTATTGTATAGAACAAACTAATGGTCAAATGGCTTTCCAAAAAATCCCACGCCATATTTCTGTTTTGCTTGGCTTTTTGTTTGTTAAAACTATTCAGGGTTGGCGCGTCTCGAGACAACCAGACAGAAAACAAAGTACAAGAAAAAATATGCTTTCTGTGATTCAATCATATCATTAACAATTTGCAGTTATTAGCGGGCAAGTGAAGCCAACATTTTGCGCATGTTAACCTTTCGCCACAGCTCCTCACAGACCTCACAGCCTGATAAAGGTGAGAAGTCACTATTTCTTATCCCGGCTTCCTTTTTCAGGAGGTTAATTTGGCTTTGTTCCGTTACAAGCAAATAGAGAGCTACGTATTTCACTTGCCTGCCAAGTTTCTTTAGAAACTAATATCTTTGACGTCTTCTTTATTTCTTAGTCTATTTCCGAATATGATAAAATAGTCTTGAACAATAGCCGCAGTAAAATGGGTTTCGTCGCTGAATTAATCAACAGGTGCCACTTTTGTATAAAGTTGTCGTGTTCGGCTGGTAGGCGAAGTATTTTGTACGCAGCACAGGCATATTTGTTGTTTTTTTCTAGCGAAACGTTAAAACACTGTTTAGCTTGAGGCTGTTTTGACAAACAAGGCTCGGGTGAGTGAATCATTTGTCCTTGCACACCTGGAATAAGCAGTGAGACAATTTAATAACACGTGTGAGTAAAAGCACTCAATAGCGAAATTATTTAAGTTACAAGGATGCTTGTAAAGGTCTTATGTTACTAGACGAAACAACGGATAAATATCAACCACCCATTGAGCTAATAAGTGGACTACGTGAGTTTTATTTCAATTTCTCGGCGTGGGAGATTCTGTTCATGAATACTTACATGTAAGCAGATGGTGAAAGCGCGTATTATAAAAGTAAATTTTTCACCTTGAAATGTTATCGCTTCAAACTTACAAACTATAATTAATAAGGCAAAACTAACTAGCCAGCCAGAGTTGATAGCAGTGTCACTGAGGTGGTGTCACCAAAAAGCGATTTGAAAAACGACGGACAATCCGGCACAAGAACGATCGTAAAATGGTAGCTTAAAATGAACATCGAAAGTTCTATCAATGTTATGTTCGCTTCATGGCTCAGTCGAATAGAAAAAAAGAGATAAAAACACAATAAACAGTGGAGAAAGCCGCCAGCAATCGATCGGTTACAAGCCAAAGAATATCTACGCCAAATGTTACACTGGTATATAAAGATCTGGCATTTTGGTGCCGCAAAAAATTCAAAACAGAGACCATGTAATGTGGATAAATGTTTGATACCACGTAGTTTCCGGTTAGTGATACGCGATTTACACATAAAATAATTTGAGTTTTGATGTCGGAAGGCTTATTTTTGAATCAAACGCAATATAACGGGCTAGAAGTACATCTTAAGACTGTAAAAAAAGCACGTTCGATTTAGCATGAAAATGAAATGTGTTTACAATTTTTTTCAATTTTCCACTAACAGCCAGTCAACAGCGCGGAGGAAATTTAAAAAGGCAGCTTTGAGGCCCACTGTCCACGCAAATCCGTCACGCTAATCCGTCACGTTAATCCGTCACGCTAATCCGTCACGAAAACGAAGCTTTTCGGAAACGCCCTTACCCAGAGGAATTTGAAAACGCCGGCTTTGCTCTTCAGTATGCATAGTCATTGGTATTAGTGTGGAAAAAAATTAAAATGGGATTTCCCTACCCGAGTTTTCCTCAAACACAACTGAATAGTGCAAACTGACCAATGTTGCGTTTTACTGTCATAGTGTGGACGGGTTCTAAGCAATGTTTCTCAGGGAAATGGTTCCACAGCTGCACTCTTTTTCTCGGGTAATTTGGTTATATCAACTAAGTTGAAAATGTAAATTGGCCGCCGTAACGAGTTATAAAGCTGACGTTTCGAGCGTTAGCCCTTCGCCATTCGCTCTGACGAAGGGCTAACGCTCGAAACGTCAGCTTTATAACTCGTTACGGTGGCCAATTTACATTTTCAACTTAGTTAATGTAACCAAATTACCTTGTTACCCCTACCGACGCAGCACCACAGTTTCTTTAGAAACTTTCACCCTTTATTCATTTGCACTCTTTTTGGACAGGTTCCGTTCTTCCTATATAAGTGTATTTACAATTTTTTTGGGACAGGCTCCGTTCTACCTTGCCCAATTTTACACATTACCGGAGCAAAACCATAGAGTGGTCAGCATATGCAGCATCACGTGAACACGTACATTGAATCGTATGGTCCCAGAAAGAACAAAGAAGAAATAAGCCTAATCATGGAGCTCAAGATACAAAAAAACTCGCATCACAATGTTAACGAGACAGAACGTCTCTATAAATTAAAGCTATTAACAGCTGTCTTAAAGTAAGTCTACAGCAACCTCAGGTAAAGCCGCACCGTGAAGATAGCGATATGATGTCCGTGATAGAAGAAACAAAAAAAAAAGAAATAAAAAACAGGCAACAGGGGGAAAGCTAGCATATATAATGGATGACAGTGCTCGTCATACCTGTTAGGGGATTAAAAAGCGGTTTGAGGTTAAACACCTTCTTAGGGTTTTTTAGCCTCAAAATTAAGGTCCACAGCGGGAGCTTTTGCGGTAAAGTATTGAGGCGAAAACAAATTTGACAGGGATAATGTGTTGTTTTAGAATGGGTGACTCTTAGAGGTGACAAACATTTCAAGCCACACCCAGAAAACAGGATCTTGGTACATCTTAGCAGTTCATTTTAAAAATAACGACGATCAATTGCAATAGGAGCCCCATCCCCCTCTCCCCGGACTTAAAACATAACAATATATTTGTTACAGTAAATAGAAATGAGCAAAATACACTTAAATTAAATGGAAAATAACAGTGGTGTCAAACTCTCAAATGGTGTAAGATTAAAGTCCAAGTTCAAATCAATTTACTCTAAAAAGGCACAAATAAGAGTGGACACCATGCAGATTTACCGTTTGCATAACCTCTACAAATTTTTTTTACCACTGTCAATCAGCTCGACTCCAGCTCAAGTCCCCTAACAACAGAGCACGAAGTGTCCATCAAAAACACGTGTTTAGCGGCTAAAAAAATGGGAGCGGGATATACACAAATTTCACGAGCTGCGCGAGCCGTGTACCTCTTCCCCCCTTCTCCTTCCCGCGCTCTGCCTTCCCCAACCCCTCCCCCGAGATTGCTGGTAACCATGACTGTTGAAGCAAACACTTCGCAATGCAAGCTAGGCCTTTCGCTCTGCCAGGGTGCCGGCGGAGCCCAGCTCACTAACCAAAATTTAGCATTTTTTCTTATTTTTTCAGGGGATATATAGGGAAATATTCCTTTCAAGCATCGACTCTGGCAACTGTCACTTACCTAATGTTCGCCTGACTTGGGCAACAAGTATCCCTGTATTAAAAATATATCATTCACGGAACGATTTGAAATCCTTTATCTTGAAATGTGTTAAGATAGTCAGTGTTCTTTTCTCATTACACCCACGCAGACTCTTTTTTAAAAAAAAATAGATAATTATCCACGAGGAGCGCTCACCGCGTGGCTTAGAAATTTGGTATAGGGAATAAAAGAATGAGGTGAAATACCACTGATCCTATGAATTGGTTAAAAAAGAGTATATATCATACGGATAGGATTCCGATCGTTGAAAAATGAACAATGTTTGCTTAAGTTTTAATTTTACGCAGTGAAGTCGCTATGACATTCCACATGGAAAGCGGTGGATTTTCTTTGCATGTTTACAAAAGTTTGAAAGCCGTAAAACTGACAGAAGGAACGAATTTAGCGATAAAGAAAGGTAAAATGTTATACAGCGGACATTTGAAACGTCAGTTCGAGAGATCGCTGCTAGTTTCATCGCCTGCCTTCGTTTTGGAGATAATTTAGTTCGACGTTTTAATTGCATTGCTTTATTTATAAGCAAACATCAATCGTTTCTTCTAAGTAATATTTGTATTTCCTATAGAGCGTTTTAATGGACTGACTAAGGTATTACGTTGAAGTTCAATCGTTTAAACCAGGGTTCAAACTAGATGTTCTCTTTTCTCACCCCGAGGTAATGGTTCTCGCCCCATCGCGGGTATTACCACAGTAAAACGAGGGAAGCTAATTGAGTTGCAGTCAAAACACACACACAATCAATTCAACTTACCCCAAGTGACAAAACATTTTGAATGATGTAACAGTGCTTTAATTACGAGGAGCGACGGTTTGTTGACAAAAATGGTGACTTTTATGGTAAACGCTAGGAGATCTTTGTAAACATAAGCGATTGTTGGCAGCAAATTTTCCGAACGCACCGAGAATTTGATTAACGAGAAAATGTTTCTAATTAAACGAAGACCTGCCATATTAAACCGAATGAGTTCACACACATTTGTGTATATTCATCATTGTTTAATTCATTGTTTAGGCCTCAGCGAAGTAGATTTCGTCGGCACAAAGGGCAATAATTAGCTCCGTTTTAACCAACTTTAAGTCCGTTCTCAACTAATTTAATCCTCATAAAAGCTATAATCAAGATTCGATAGACCTTCAAGGCAAAAAGACAGGAAGATACAATCGTCTCGCTTCCTTGAACAAAAGATTCCGAGAAGATTTGTGGGAATTTATTTCACAATAGTCTTATCGACTCTACACGTGTTTAACTAAGATACAACTCAAATCAAACCAGCTAAGATACATTATTTATCGAGAGATATATACAGAAAATATGTCTGTCAAGGGAGCTGAATTTTGGACTTGTGTGTGCGAAGAAATTATCGACAAATTTGGATAAAGAAAAAACTGGGTAAACACGCTCTGGTACTTTATGATCTTTTGCATGGAGTAGGATCAATTGAATTTTGTCTACAAAGAGACCGATACCTCAAAATTCAGACGCGACCAGTCAATTAAATGTTAACTCGGCTACAAAAAATGAGAATTTTTTCAACTACGTGTTTATGAAATTTAAATTTCTGATGTAAGCGTTTTATTTTATCCAATGCGCTGCCGCGGCTGTTGTCTCGTTATTTTGTGATGGGAAATTGATTTGGGCAAAACATAAATGTGTTATTTCCTCATCGCAAATTACGCCGTTTCGCCTGCTAAAGCTAACTTTCACGTGTTTTACTGAGTGAATGTCTCCCTGGGGCAAGTTGATGCATTCTGTGAACATGTGCCGGTCAGATAAAGGTTCTTCTCGAGACAATTGATCTTCCAGTCCAAAAGAAATAAAAGCTTTATATCGTACGTATATATGCATAGAGTCTTAACAATCGGTTCAGGAGTTAAACCCGGTTACCGTTTTTCAAACGGACAAAAACTGGTTCGCAAGCAGTTATATTGTGCCGTCTTCAACTCGTTTGTTTAAATTTTCAGTAAGATCTCGCTGGATAACTAATTCACTTGAAATCTCTCCACGCATCGTTTCCAAAAAGGCGTTGTTTCTTAGCAGGCTACCATGGATTCAAAAATACCCCTCGCAAAAATCTTATTCTCCTATTTAATGGCATACAGAAACGTAAAAGAATAAGTCAAAGAATATCAGCAAAACGAAATAAAAATATAACTTAAGAATGTTTGAAAAAGATAAACGAAGAACAAACCATGTGGTATCACTCCGGTTTTTGTTTAAAAAGAAAGTTCACCGAAGCGGCGGGTATGTTCCAAGAGTATATATTATGCTGATTTGTCCCAAATTATTTATAGCAAAACTTGCATTTATCCAATGCAGTTAAAACGGTCGAAAAATTAAATTTAAGTCTCTCTGGACTGACTTTGCTCAATGTGAAGTGCAAACGCTAACAGTGAATGGTTTTACCGAGTTCAAGTTCTCTGTAAATTTCCATGGATATTTAAAGTTTAAGAGCGGCATGTAGTTTCGTAAGCAGAATTAGCAATCTATTGTATTCTGCGGACACCACAAAGGTGGAGAACTTCCAATATGCTTTTCTCTCGTCAGAAAACTCCAAACCGTCAATCAAACTTGTAAATATAGAATGAAAGATTCAGATCGCATTGTTTACCTTGAATTACAAAAGAGGGCCACAAATACAGACACCAAAATAACAACTCAAGTTTTCGAAGCAGTGACTTGGAGACCTTTGGTCGCTGCACTTACCAGAAGTTGTTTTCAGGATTTGAACGGGTAATATTTTATCTGGCTGCAGAACACTCTCAGGTAAGAAACACTTGCTATCAGTCACTGAGCACCGAAAGATATGTAACTTAGGGAGACCGTTCCATACACCTTTACCAAACCACATGTCCTTTCGGTTGCATGGAAATATCAAAGAAGGCATACTTCTGTTGGCTTCCATAGAATTTTGCCAGTGAACGATCCATGTTTTAGGTTTCTATCTCAAACAGTTCAGTATTTTGCTCGGCTACGGGTATATTTTACAGATCACTGCACCATTGTGCAAGCCAACTCCCTAGTGCGCGCGGGTCAGCTTATTTTGAGCGACGACGTACAACGTTAATTCTTTCGAGGATTGGCCTTGCAAGTCACTGACCAACAGTTCCAAGTTTTTCGATCTCATTTACCGCTAACAGAGAAGAAGAGTTTGCAAATTTAGGTGCAGAGGTTTCGAGTATTCGAGTATTCGATCCAAGAACATTGGCAGCGCTGACTTCAAGGCCAGAATTTCAAAAAAATCCTGGCTGCTTAAATGTCGAGCCTGATCTAGACCTGACGACGCAACCGTACGAAATTAGCCATAGAATGATCTTTGAACATTACAGGTTTTTTCTAGCGCAGCACGCAAGTCATTATACTACAACTGATATTATCCATTTCATTTTTTTCACTTTTTCCTAAATTCGAAAACCTCATGGTGGGCATACACGCCACAGCTACTCAAGCTAGAAGATGCCGCCTTGAAATGAGCAAAGTGCCATTCTCAGCAGACGTTCCAAAGTGTGAGAACTCTCAAGTCTTATGGAAGAAATATATTGGCCATTCTCTATCAACATTTATTGTATTGTAGGACTTTTTCCAGTTGTTTGCCCAAGCATAAGGCCCTGAATTCGAAGACGATACACAATTGGATAATATGTATTTAAACGACAATTCATCGGCGGACAAATTAGATGTGATTTGATTTCAATCTGGTTCTTTTTGAAATCCAAATCCACACTGAAAAGTCTTCTCTGAAAATATCGTCCTGCCTGTAGTTTGCGGCTTTATTTGCCGGGTCTTATAATAGGTTTCTCTTCAATAACTCATTTTATCACTCCCTGCATTTTAGTGGTTTTAACACAGGACGCAAGAAAGCATCCCACTGTTTTTTATGGCTTTTGTTTCAAACAATTCTTCTACCGAAACGCCATTCAATTCCTACATAAAAGAAGTTTTAAAGTACGTCAATTTTTGGGCGACCCTCGTAAAGGAAGCTTTTATAGATGTCAGTCACAATAATGCTTATAAGTTGGTGCACATGAATAAAACGCGATTCAGTACAAATTATCTCTACAAAGCAAATGCTGGCATAATTGATATTTGAACTCCAGTCTACAGTCGTATGAAAGTTCCCACCGCTGTTAACTTTAATGCGCCGAGGATGAGCGAAACCTTATTTCATTTCCTACGTAGCTGATGTGGTAAAACCTATGGAACAGTGATTTAGTAGCCTAAAGCCTGCAGAAAAACATGATTTTGCGCCGCAAAATGTTTGGACACGCTGAATCTTTAAGCAAGTTGACGCCTTTTAAGAAAGTGTTTATTGCCACCAACAGCGTGAAGGTAACGTGTTAGTAAACGAGTTTTCGCACCTACTTTCTCGATTATGGCTGAACACAAAGGGAAAATGTGTCTGAACGAGTCCAATGATATATTTGCTTTTGAGGTAGATAATTCTTTTTTCCAATAGATCAACAATTCTATTGCCTCCGTGATCAAAGATTCGATTTTATTGCTGTAAATTTGGCTTTACGGAAAACTCTACTTTTCGAAGCTTCCTCTAGTCAAAGATCAAATGATCTATTCCACCCAAATTGGAAATTCTCACCTAGTCTGTGATCGAACGTTCTATTCCTTGAGCGATCAAAGGTTCTTCTGTTTTCTTCGTGATCATTGGTAGATCAACACGTGCGTTCCAGCTGATTCGTCAGCCATTGCTTAGCTACAGGTCTTGACTCTTCACCAATGTACAATAGGTAATACAAGCTTGGTGGCATAGAAATGAAACAAATTATCGCACGCTCGACATTGATATGCAAATACAATGGCATAGTGGGTCGAACATAGGCGGTGGGTGCTGCAGATTGGTGGGATCTTTTCAAACCAAGGCCAATCAACAGTTGGGGTTTCCTCACCAACGGCCTTTCTCGCCTGCAAATTGAGAACATACAAAATGTAACGAACTTGTTTGGCTTCCAGCGGCGAAACGAACGTTAACCGTTTCTTTTCGGCCTTGTTTTTTGCCATGTTAACTCGTGTTGCTAACAAAGGAGCTCTTCTTCTGCTTGTAAACAAGCCGACAAGGGGCCAAAACTGACACCTTACCTTTTCGGTTCCAATCTCTCTCGGTCTAGTCAATGTTACTCAAACCGGCTCTAATTCCGTTCTCACTTGTTCTCCAAACATGAAGCTACATTTCTGTCGTCTTAACACCCCTGCCTCATTTTCTTTATAAAGTAAGCTTATTGTAGATTGTTATCAAGAGATGCGCCTTACTGTCTCTTGTGGGAGTTAGTACTTCGCTAAGCGAGCACATTATTCAGTTTTGTTAGCACGCGCGTTTTTGATATTACAGCAAGCGTGTTTAACGGAGACGATGAGACGTTTATCTAATGGCAAACACCTGTGTCCGACTCGTTTACTCCATACAAAGCAAGACAAAGAGATTCGCTTAACCAGCTGTTGAATGCAAAGTTAAAAAACTCAACGGTCATTAAACGCAAATTAAGTTAAGGGTAACATGACCCGCTCATGAAGGCAACAATAAAAAAGCGTAAAGCTGGCGCCTTCGCTAAGCACAGAGTATTGTTTTTCGTGAGATACAGCGCTGCCAAAGTCGCAGATATGGTTCCACTTGGCGAGGTGGATCATGTCTTCTAGTTTATAACAATGCTCGTCAAGGCACGTGGCGACTGTCCGAATTAATTGTTCACGCGTGCCGCTATCTATGGCTGTATATCTAGATGCCACAGAGCAATTAAGTGAACTACAATTGACAATAGGCCATGACACACGCGCCTTAAGCAAACCACGCTAGGCGCAGAACAATGTGGGCCATTGTCTCAGAAGCTCGTAACTAAGACACGATCGTACTACTCTTCTCACCGTGTCGCATTGGGAGTTTAAGATAGCTGTGATCTGCTGTATATGGCTTGGTCAATGATCCCAGGGAATGGGCCGTTAACACGAATTACAAAACTTCGTTAACTGACAGCGAAAGCGTATAAACAAAACCCGCGTTCAAAAACGGTGTTCCTCGCTGTAACGGTTCAGTGCAGCGCCTGGAGTTTCACAGCGCTGAACTACACCTCTTGTTGAAACTGATTTTTCTTGCAGACATTGAAGAGGGATTTGGAAGTGAAATCACTGCAGTCACAATGCCTCGTGGGTCAGGTATGTGAAATAGCTTGCATTATTTGTCCTTTTTTCACCTTAACGTAGCTATGTAATTATCACTTTTTATGTTCGGCTTGTAATTATCTCCAAGAAGCAAAACCTAGTTTCTGTTTGCATGGCAGAGCCTTAGGCACGCAGATTTACCCACATTATATGGCAGCTGATTAGAATGCGTGTTTTCACACGGTTTCTATGACTCTAAAAGTCGCAAGGAAAGCTTTCCTCCACCAGACGTTTAGCTAACTCCCGGTACATACCAACTCACGCGACCGAATAGTTTCGCTGTTATTCCTAAATGCGTCTAATCATTTGGCATACTCTCATTTGATTAAGTGACTCCCTGGTCTTCTCTTGCCTTGACCGGCGATTTAAAGATTCGCAAATCATATAGACTAGCTGTTTTTGTTCGAGAACAGTCGCTCAAATACTCACTCGAAAGTGCAAATAAACGATGACTGCATATCCGGCAGAGAAAAGTCTGAATGAAGCAATTTGACAGCAAATGCGAAGTTGTTTTGAAATTTAAGTCCATATTTTTTAAAGTTGTTAAACAAAGTAATTAGTTGATGCTATTTAGTGGTAACTTTATTTTTCGATAAAAGAGGGCGACTCGTTACAAACCAGACAGAGGCGAGTCTGTATTAAACAAGCTGTAAGTCGCTGTCTTTCTTTTAGCAATATTGTGGCAAACTTAATTAACCTTGAGATTCTCAACGGTAGAAAGTAAATCAGTATAGACACGAGGAACAAGTCATGAAACTAGTGTAAAAATTCTGTTCCTTTAAAGAGTAAGCACATCGTGTTAAATTTACCACCAGAAACTATTCAAACACAACCAAAAGATCAAGGAAATTAGACTTGCTGTGACATAAGACGCTCTTCGGCCAAAATGTAAATTTCGAACTCTTTTGTAAAGAGTAGCGCGTGCCATCAATTAGTGTTCGAAATCTGATTGGCGGTCATCGAGGCGTGACCACTGAGACAATAGTTATTATAAAATTGCCTTAAGTCGCTTTTGTTCTTTTAAGAAACAGGCATGTGGCCTCAAACTCTTCTTTGCTGAGGCAAATCACGGTCACTGCCAACATAAATTGATGTAAAATTTCTTAAAGTTCATTTATACTCACGCATAGTGCAAATGAAGACACAATGGATATGAAATTGACAAGTAATTCATTTACAGGGTTGGCTCCGAATTTATACATGCAACATGTAAGAGCCTTCACAAAAGTGTTTGTTATTGAGAATTTGTGCATGTCATTCATATGTCGCATGACAAATTATTTACTGTATTTCGAGTGGCTAAACAATTCATAACTTTTCTCCAAATATAATGTTTAAAAGATTAAATGCTCAATTAATTTTCTTTTTCATTTTAGGATTTTTGTTAAACCTTTCGTGGCAATCATCTTTCTCTTTAAAATAAACGAGCTCACTCAATTTCTCTGTTGGGAAATTACGGGCATTAACAAATTTATGTGAATTATTTGTAGCTCATTTACGCCTTAATTCTACTCTAATGACATAGAAAGATCGGTTCATAATCCAGATAAAAAGCATTGTAGCGCATACAATCCGCCATACTACTTGACAGGGGTTTCTAGCGCTTTTTTTTCGCTAAAGGATAGCGATAAAAATAAAACCTTGGCAGTCAGACCTTGTCACTGTGTAGATCTTTTTTAGAAATGCTTCTATGAAAATTAATATTCCACTAAATGTTTAACAAACAAGTTTGAGCTAGACAATAAAATAAAACGTTAATTAATATCGATTTTTAATGTTGGAGAGAGTTACTTTAATCCATGAAATATCTGAAGATATCTGTATTGACAGTGTTGATCGAAATTTCATTTGAGAATGGTTCGAAATTTTAACTTACGCCTGGGAAATGACCCGTTCTTTTGACTGATAGCTGGTATCTGAGATCCGCAAAATGCACTGTCCGGCTATGAAATGGACTACACTTTTAACTGAAAGCACGAAAATAACTGAGAGTAATTTAATTTATGACTGAGATGCTAGCACACGAATTTCGGACCAAGAGATTAAAGTGTTAAGAATTAAGCCGTGTTGTGCTCAATCGCGCAATATTTACCGCCAGGCCGTCTCTCAGAGCTGACGAAACAGGTTCGAAATTTACTCACAGTTCGCAGTGTAATAGCTTCCTTTCACGCGAAACGTGTTTTTTGATTGGTCACCTCTGCGAATGATCTATGAAAATAACAGTTCACTTGAAACACTAGTTTTTGTATCGTAACACACGAGATGATTAAAATCGATTTTAGACATAAAAAAACGCCCGCACGCAACAACATCAATTTTGTCGAATTTCGCTTTGTTTGCCGTTATTTGTTATTTTGAGATCCGTTATTTGTTATTTTGAGATCCGTTAGGCCTGAGGGTAGCTTTCCATTGTTGCGTTACTTTACACCCGTCAACGGATGTGAATTTTAATGGTTTGTGTGCGTAGAATACGAAAATAGAGCAGATACTGGGTCTGCTGAAAGACTTGAACCACAATATTTATGTTATGCCCCTATTATCTCTGTGATTTTTTCAGTAATAACTCTAGTAAGTATAACTTAAGACAATCGGACTTTACAA
>OMLO01003825.1_pt1 | contig 12478 bp, 8 predicted proteins | sample 1674811 | NCBI WGS metagenome assembly OMLO01 (sample SAMN06265003, study PRJEB25207) | coral metagenome | isolation source: Coral host | place: Mexico:La Bocana,Puerto Morelos, Mexico | collected 2008-11-13
ATGGCCTTGTTGAATGCTTCCTCGAATAGAAGTCATCGAAAGAGATCGGAAAACGCGAAGAGTACACAAGAGCTGCAAAACGCACCTGAATAGCTCCAAACGGAGCACATGTCAGTTTCAACGGTTATAAGGGGACTGCTGATTGGCTGCTGGCTCGTACTTTAAAACTTCTCGAATGCTTTCAAGAACACGAAGGCTGCCCTCTCGGCAGGAAGTATTTGTGGAAATTCCTAGCCAAGAAGCGGGATGTTTAAAAATTTGCCCAAATATGGTTTGTTTTTCAGAACTGCTCAAAAGATTTTTTTTGAGACCTTTAATTTCAAAATCAATATCACTCATAGAAGTTGCGCAAAACGCATCAATGCTTGTAAAAAGACACTCTAATGTTACTTAGGTTTCGAGAGTTTGAAAATTTGTTTTAAGTCGTTTTCTTCAGAAACTAACTACAGCGAAAGTTAATTTATGACTTCTTCTGTAAGACTTCATTACATGCTTTATTGGTCAGTGCCAACTGCTTGGCTTTTACGGGTCTGTTATCGGGTGTGTTAAAACGGGGACCATGCGCGCAGATCTCAAGTATTTCTGGGATAGTAATGAAAGTGAACCCATAACAGCCAGTCTTTTCTCTTAGTTAATTCGCGAGTGGCCACGCAGAGCGCACGGCGGCATGGTTGAGTGCCACGCCTACATATCCTTCCAATCCCTTCTATTCTGATACGTCTTACTTATATGTAATCCCTGCGAGAGAAAACCAGACTGCCAGCAGATCTACAATGAAAATTTAGAAAGTTCAGTTTTCTTCTTTCTTTTGCTGAGCAACACTTTAATTTCCCATTCTTGCAAGATGCTTATTTAACCCACTGGCTCTACCGTCAGCTCAATAAAACTCTTACCACATACTGGCTGTTTTTCATCATGCTTCACACTGCATCATGAATTGCAATTTTTCACAATTTCTACGATTATATTCATTCTCGAACACAAGCTATTCAGTAGTATCATTTTTAAATCTTTTTGACAACTTTTCAATAGATCCTAACCTAATAAAAATCTGGCAAACGGTAGTTACCGTTTTCAAAAAATAATAAGGACTATTTTAAGACTATTCTAAGCGTCCTCGGCGCTCCCATAGCGGGTTCTCAAGGTCGATGGAGCCCTAGCATCAACAGGAACCGTTGTCCGGGGCCCTCCCCTTGAATGCGCTTCTTGAATATCCGCTCTGATGGGCCTCGCCTCTGGAGAAGGCTCTCGTCGCGGCGACAGACGTGGGGAACGCTGACTTCTCTTGGCTGCAATCCATGCGCAACAATATTCCAGGCTACACTGAGGCCCAAGAAAATGCCGGCCGAGTTTGCACGCCACGATTGCCAAAACAGCAAAAGCCACAATGCTAAAAATAACCGCCGCGGCAACGTAGGTGGGATCTGTTGAATCACCCTTAATATTACCACCGGACGATTTCTCGAATTTAATCCTCCCTGCGTAACCTGAATCGTCCTTTGGTATGACACCATAAGGATAAAATCCATTAACATTATACCACTTTGCTGAAAAACTTGAAGATTTTGATTCTTTAGAAGCGAAGTTTACGATCATAAAGTTCTTGTCGGTGTGCGATAACGGTGGAGGGCCTGTCTGATTACCAAACGCGCAGAAAAGATTCTTAGTTTCCTTACAACACGTAAGCGACGAATCAGCGTCGCTAAAAGTCGCATTTTCTATGAAAATAAAGTTATCTCCACAATCTCCAGGTATGATAAAGTTTGTGAATAGCAACTTGATGTAAAACCCGGCATCGTCAGTCCACAGAATTCTTGAGCAGTTTAAGGGGCCCGTGTAATGAATCCTATCTTTAGGGGCATTTATCTCGCTTGTAGCCAGACCTGTCACGTTTATCAGTATAGGTCCGCAAGCCATTTCGTCACTCCCGTCGACACAATCTGCAACGCAGTCACACCTTTTGCAAATAGGGACATCCTCGTTGCCTGATGTACAGTTAAACGTTCCGCTTGCACTGCAATTGTTAGTGATACAATAACCTGTGAACAAATTCAAACATCAAAAGATATTGGTTAAGATTTACGGATTCAATTGATGACGTTTTACTGCAGACGCACAACCTGTTCAGATGGATTATACGTTCATTGTCTTGTACGTGCAGTGTAAAAACGGGACGAACTGTTACACACACTAAGCTCTCAGTTCGTCGTTCAAGATGTGCTAAAGCTGACAATTCTCCCTCTGCTAGTCTAGCCGAGATTGAGCACGGTTTCTATTCCGAGGGGAGTACTCTAAAAAGTTTTACACGGGGAGGCAACTCCCTCCTAGTACCAACTCTTACTCTTCTGAATCCCAATTTGACAGAAAAGGTACCCTTTTCGTGTAACTTTAATTGAAAAGAGATACCCCTATCACATACTTTCATAAGTGGCTCATATTAGAAATAAGTCGTAAGAAGTCTTTTCATTTTCATGTAGTGCGTAATAAAAGAACTGATAAAGCCATATGGGGCGTATGTTCGAAATACTTTAATTAAAGTCCCTTAAAAAAACTAAATGACAGATTTCTCTACAGTTTCATATACCTAGCTCTGTCAAGGAGAAGTCAAATTGTGGGCAACTAGCCATTCGATGTAACCATAAATCAACCAATGGAAGAGTGCGTTAGATTCAACTGAGTCCAGTTATGTAACAAAGACGGATACAGAAACTGGAAAATCAAATCTCTTCCTGGAAGTTCCACGAGGAGGATAACTGGAACAGAACGATGTTTGTTTGGCTAAATAAAAAAATTGTTAGCCCAAGTCTTATGCAACTCACATGACATATTTATTACTCGGACATACATGGACCCTCGTTACTATACAGGTTCGCTTTGCCTTAAAATATAGAAAGACAAATCTGGGAGTTAATTGGAACTGGCATCCACTTGATACATTGACGGACGGATTGTTTTAACAGCTGGCTTTTCTGTCCTTTCAACAAGAACCTAATAAGATACGAACGATAGCACGAACGTACCGTGTGGAAAATGTGCGCTCTCTTTAATCGTACCAATAGCCTTTTCGATTGTACGGTGCGTTATCTTCTCATAGATTGAACTGCCATGGACAACGGTAAGTTAGATTAAGCTTCCACGAAATGTAATCTGGCGTCGGAAATAAAAATACAGAATAAAGCAGTCTGAAATAAAAACCCTTACTCATTTGCATACTGTCACTTGTTTTTTTTTTCGTCCATCTCATTTGCTCGGCCATGACCGGTTGTAATATCAAATTTCTCGAGGACGATTACAAACATTTAATAGAAAGTTGTTCAAAAGACAGCATATTTCAATTCCAAGATTTTCTCTGATATTAGGCTTTCAGATCGTAATCACTGTGTTCAGCACTAAAAACGACCTTTTAATATTATTTTTCACAATCTTAAAATCGACCTATATACGCCCGGTATACGACACGGGTCATGTGTCTCCTCATTACCAAACGATGAGAACTATTCTTTCGATGGAAAATGATATTTGTGGACTCATTCTAGGGGCAAGACCAGAACTATAACAGCTTATATTGGCCGGTGAACAAAATATACATGATTATATTTCATCCAGGTTGAATTATAAAATAATACTCACCAAGATCGTTCTCACTTGCTTTGAAATCCTCAATATCTGACTTACGAGGACTCCAGGTACCGTTCTTTTGACAAGTTAATGTCGGTAGCCAGCCAACCTGGCGAAATCCTTCGTCACAAACGAATTCAGCCTTTTCTCCAGGAAGGAAAACGCTCTGATTATAAACATTCACACGCCATTTCAGTTTAGAATCAGACACAACTGGTTTCGGTTCTGTACAGTTGTTATTAGCCATTAATTCAACAGGACTTGTATCAAAAGAAGCTTTATCCGAGGGAAGATTTTCATTCCTTTCGGCCGATAAGCACTTAAAAGTTATAACTAACGAAACAAAGAGAATAATGCCAGCCATTTTCGTTTTGTCTTCTTCGACTGCTTCCGCTTTTCGTTGTTGCGTGACAAGAATCCATGAACAATGATAATGCGTTTTATTTCCCCTCTCGAAAGGCAATACCCTGCCAACCTCATTCCCAGGCTCTCTCTCCATTACCTCTTTTGTCGAGGAAGTTATTTGGCATCGGCATAGATCGTTTTTCCTGTCACGCAATAAAAAATAAACTGAAAACCATTAAATGGATAAAGACAAGCAATAGCTAAACCCGTGTAAACTCACTACCATTGAAAACAGAGAGCACTTCAAACTGAAACCCTTAATATAATTATTTTAGTTCTGTAATAGTATGGACATGAAGTCTACTGGCTTTAACATGTCTGATCTTTCTTTGTTATTTTTTAACCAGTAGTTTTTCATTCTTGTCAGTTTTTCAATAGAATTGTACATACAATAAGAAGGACGCTTTCGTTAGTTTGTTCGTTCGTGTCTTATACACTAGTAGCCATGGAGTGTTTAGATGTAAGTAGTTGTGAAATGTTTACATTTTGTGACGTCTTACATGAATGAAAACAAAAACCGCAAACAAACTCACGAGAAAGCACAGTACGTAGTGAAAATCGTCTTTAACTTGAGCTTATTGGTTTTTCTGGAGTTCTTCTAAGTTTGCCTTTAAGTTGTTAAATTATGCAAATTATGCAAAGCCATTTTTAGGAAAATTTTTTAGTAAAAGGATTCGGCTTTCCGCCGGTGTATACCATATAGATTTTTTTTGGCAAATGCGATCGCAAATTTGTAACACTCACAGCTGTAACTCTGAAATTCAAAAAACTCTGGTTTACAAACGACGCACACTATAGAGCTGTAAAATTGCAAACAGATATAAATTCCCCCCCCCCCGTTATGCCTCTTTAATGGCTCTTCAGTTTTCAATTTTAGAAAATGATAACGTCACATGATAACGATCAATTGAAATAATGCTAACCTTATGGAGAATCATTACAGCTTTCGTGGGCTTGATAATTTCGACAGTTTGCCGATAAAAAAAATTTACTGGCAAATTGGCCTGACAACTTTTATGCAAATTTTGGCGTTTGGAGCAACATATTGCGGTTCTTGCAACCTCGGGTAATTTTCGCTTTTCTGAGCAACGTTTGAGTACAATATAGGTTTGGAACACATATCAAGCAGGAAAAAAGTCTCGATTTCATAGAAAACTTCAATATAGGCGAGTTTCTTAAATAGTATCAACGTTTTGAAGACTAAACACCTGTAATTTTAATATAATTAATTGTTGAATAAAGATCCCTGACAAGCATTTAGTCAGGTAGCTACAGACTTCATGTAAATAAACGTTTTGCGCCATTAGGGGCGAAAATGTACAGGAATATTTGTCTACGGGCATTATGTGTTCGGAGAAGTGAACAGTTTTCCAAGAGCGCAGCTCAAGAAGAACTGTGACCTCTGAGGGATAGATATGTCCAAAGACAAGTGAATATTTGATTGATATAATTTTTAATAAGCGGAGATCAACTCCCACTCGGTAACTTATGGCATATTCATAACATTAATTTTTAATACATCTTATTCTGATCGATTGTAACTGTCAAAATTAATAAACTGCATTCAACCTGCTTAATAACAGTCATGTAGAAAGAACTGTCAGTTGAACTCCAGACAATTTGTTTTTACATCTACTTCTCTCGTTGTCTTTGAAAAATTTATCATGAATATTAGCTGCGGCTTCAACGAACGCCTCAGCCTTGCACCATCCATCGTTCTCTCGCTGTGGCTCTCCCTAACTGGCTTAGCAGCTGTCATTGGAAATGCAGCGGTACTGTGGTTGTTCTACAAAAACGAGTCTTTACGAACAATTTCAAACCGGTTTTTAGCCTCGTTGTGCGTAGCAGACATTTTAGCAGGGCTTGTGGTGGACCCTACGTATTTAGCTATCAAAGTTCTCACTCAGCCACGAAAAGGTAGCATCTTGCTAAAGGTTAATCACATGATGTGGATTCACTCGACTGCCGCTACAGTGTTTAACTTATGTTGTGTTTCTGTAGACCGATTTATTGCCGTTCGCTTTCCTTTTCGTTATCAGGACATCATAACCAAGCAAAGATGTTACGCAGTGATTATAATGATGTGGTTGTTCTCACTCTTTCTTCCTTTCTCAAGGATTTTGGCAGATAATCCGACGACCGTTGAAGACATGTGGTTTTCCTTATCGTTCATATTTTTTGTACTTCCAATAACCGTGGTTACTTTGTGCTATTTTTGGATTTTTAAAGCAGTCAGAAAACAAACGAGACAAATTACAGTAGAAAGACATCAAACTGACTCTGCCGAAAACAATACTTGGCCTCGTGCTACTCAAAATCAGAAAGCCATCAAAACCATTGGTTTTGTGTTGGGTGTTTTTATTGTTTCGTGGATGCCTTCTTTGGTAATCGCTATTGTAAGTTATGTTACAGCAGACGAATGTCTTCGTAACAGACTGGAGTATGTTGTTTGGCCCTGGATTGCGGCAACTGGATTTACATCATCAGCGATCAATCCGTGGATATACGTCTTCCGAAATGGAGAGTTTCGCGACGCCCTGCGACGCTGCTTTCATTGGTTTTCGTCGGACCTTACACCAGAATTTGCCTTACAACAAGATCGGAATCAGAGAATGCCGTGAACTCACATAATTCCTTGTTCTGTTAGCTAGCCATGAAAGTAAAAGGAAGAGCTCTCAAGGTCTCTGAAAACTCAAATGAAACTGTAGCTACTGCCGAGTTGATGTACTTTTTTGCTAAAGCTTGGATGATTATAAAACGCTTTACGACACTTAATCCGCGAGTTTCACTGCGATCAGATTTCTTGTGTAAAAAGCTTCAGCTTTTTATTCTTAATAGTTGACTAAAGGTAACTAAATGTACCCGCCGTAGCATGTTATTCTGTGACGTTTCGGTTGTCAGCCCCTCGTCAGAGAAAGAAGTTATCTCCTTGGTAACAAGGACTGCTGTTCTTCCTTTTGTTTCTCTGTTGTTCAATCTATGACAACCTAGTCAGCTTACGTCTAAAATACTCCATCAAATGAAAGTGAAGAATGATCATCTTCACTTTCATCTACAACCGCAGTTCATATATGAATTATTTCATATAAACTTCACATTACTCCATCAATGTTGACAAGTTCCAAAAACTTCCAAGCAGCTGCCTCCGGCTGCCAACGTTTGAGAGAAGCCTCCTTTTTCCGGCTTTCAATTTTCTTTTGCTTAAAACGTCTCAAGGAGCCTTAGTCGAGCCTCTTCCTCATCGTAAAAGGCCAAGTTGTCAAAAAGATTTATAATGCTATTCAACCGGACTCATTTCGCGCCTCTTAGCCAGAAAACGGATCTGGGGAAATACCTCGGTTTCAAAACGAGTGTTCGTGCAAGGCCATTCATATGTTGTTTATGCAAATCAAACTCATTTTGCGGAATATAAATCTTTCTCCTTCCCCTTTATGGGAAGGACTTGCTCACACTAGCTAAGGTATTACAATCAGATGCTGATAAGATGGAAACTGTATGATCGACAAATGGGGAAGAAAACAAATCACACAAGAACTGTTTGTATCAATTTGTTCATAAAACAGGGTCTGTCTGTTTTTGTCATACACTGTACACAATCCATTATAAACTTACTTGAATTCTTCTACAGAGTTAAATTACAATTTAGTTTTCACTAAAGGGTGAAGTTTTATACTGCTTAAATGTACACTGGTGATTTTTTCCTGCTGAGTTTTATGAGGAGGCTTAATCTAGTAATTATTATTAATTGTTTATGTCATTTTCATGCATCATTCGGCTCGTGTTTAGTAAAAACATCACAGCTTGACTGGTGATCTTGCTCTATCCTTATTTTTTGTGGCCTCTAGCTTGTTTAACCTTGCAATTGATTTCCACCTATAGGAAGTAATGGCCCATGATGGAAGGGATTGACGCAAACTCAACATAACACTTTTAAGGATATTCGTATGGTGCAGTATCCAGTAAAACAGAACCACATTAGCCGCCGGATTTTGGCGGATGAATAGTACATGTCCTGGGACAAACAAGGTGATCTGTGGACCGACTATAGGCCAGTACCGACCCAAGTTAAAGCCGGCCATTGGCAAATTTTGCCTTTTACTTCATCCTGGCAGTTGAAGAAATGTGTCAGATGAAGAATTTACCAGAATGTTTCCATGGAGAAGCGAGGATAATTGTCATTGATATTAGAATTTCCTGATTCATTTCCTGACTCATGTTGGTGTCAATTGATCACATGACGTGATAGTGTTCATCCGCGGAGATAATTCGTTATGATTTTTGTACTGGCGTGCGGAAGAAAATTTAGTGGTGAACAACAAAGACAATAGAGTGTTATGTCTCGGTCTGATAGTTGCCCCTTGAAAATTTGTCTTGGAAGCTTCGATTCTCGGGCAAATCAAATTTCGGCGGGGCAACTATCAGCTGATAGTTCCTCGACAGAAACACTAGATCGTTTCAATAGAAATTTCGAGCTCATAATCTAGTCTAATAGCTAAATAGAAAGTATGGGAGAACGTAAAATACTGTGGGAACATGAACCTATAGGCATCGGTTTTCACAACTTTTTCTTCTCTTCGTTATACTTATTTCCTTGCCAGAGAATATGGTCCACCTGGACCTAGCTTGAATAGGTCTCCGCCTCACACTCCTTTTGTTCAGACAAGGAATTGATTTTAATGGCTCTCAGAAAAAATGGAGTAATAACTGTTATACCGACTCTTTTCTGTTCACAGAGATGAAGATGGGTTTCTTTTCGATAACTATCTCTCTGTACTCTAACAAAGTGATTTAATCGAAACGGAATAGTGTTTACAACTTTACTTCCAATTACAATTTTCTTGCACTTTCTGATCACTTTCATTGGTTCATTACCATGAACTGAAATAATGACAAATTAAAGTGATGAAAATAACGTCATTAAAAATATGAGTTACTTTCCTCAATTAATCGCTTAGGGACCCATTATTATTTAACGCCTGGGGGTGGGGGTGAAAGGATTTTGGGGGGATCATTTGATTAGTAGGATAATAGAAGGGAGGATCAGTATTAACTTAAAATTCAAAAGGGGGGGGGGCAGATGGCCGAATCCCCGCAAAATGGCAGTTTTCTTGCACCGTAAGAACTTCATAGTTAAACAAAATCAAGAAAATCAATCAAAATCAATCGTTTAAAGCCCTAAATATAAACGTCAAAAGGTGAATATATGTGCCAAGACTTGGGGGAGGGGAGTGATTAAATTATTTGTATTATATATAATATAATTAATGAAATTAAGGTTAAAATTAAGTACATCTTAATGCGGAACACGGAAAACCCCTAAAATCCAGCAGCTGGCAAAACGCGGGGACACACATGCAGCTCACCAACGTGATGAGTTTTTTAAATGTCCTATTTTAACATAATACTCAAACTTAACTGTATAAGAGCGCTAACGAAATGAACAGAAAACAAAAAGCTAACGGCTCTGTTGGTCGAAGAAAGAGAAGGCTTGAATCAAGTTGAAGGCTCACACTAAAACGAACGATTTTAAGTAAGACCATGAATCAATGATTTGCAAAACTGTTTCATTGCAACGCGCATCGCTGGCAGACGCCAACAGTAAACCAGAGGATTAATTGACGAGTTAAGGTAAACTAGCGAGGCTGACCATCTCAACATAAATATTATGCCTTGCGAAAAAGGCCAATCGGTGAAGGCAATAATAGCGCGAATGCAAATATAAGGAGAATAACAAATAATAAGTAAAATTAGTAAGACTATCATAGTGATGAGAGATTTTCTGTAACGCTTCATTTCAAAGGCCTCAGGTTGGTTTGGCAGTGATTGATTCTGGATCTGAATTTGGTGCCGTCGACAAATGCGATAAATCGTCGAACACGTTGATGTGTTTACCACAATGCACAAAGCGATAAGGAAGAACGAAACAGTGCAATGTAGGTCGTTATCGATGAAGATCGTTACGGCATACACCACGCTTGCCAGCCAGATGAGGCACAGGATGAGAATGGTTTTCTTCACAGTGACGACAGCAACATACCTGAGATGCAGTATGAGAGCAAGACATCTGTCCACGCTGACTAAGGTGAGTGTCAAAATTGTAGCACAGATGAAAATGGCTTGAATGAATCTGAAGATTATAAGAAGAACTGGATATTCTTCCTCTCTCACTTCGTAAATCGAAATAACGATAAACAACGGCTGGACAATTAAACCGACTGCCAGGTCAGACAGCGACAGTCCCCAGAATATTACTAGAATATTATTATTAGAATATTACTAGACTTATGTAAGGTTGGCGTGCTCCAAATTGTGCCGAGGACGAGGAAATTTCCAGCAAATGCCACCAGCAAGAAAACCGCGTTTAGAACACAGACAGCGATGTAAATCTCGGCGTAGCTTTCATCTTCCCATGAGGGATCACTGCTTTGATTTGAATCGTTCTCCATTGCTGTGAAATTTATCGGCTTTTTGAATCTGAGTATGAGTGTAGACAGTTCGCCTTTATACACGGTGTGTCGTGTTTATCTGCTCTGCGTGGAGCACCTCAAGTATATTATGTTATACCCATTTGCTTGCCAGAGGATAAATTAACTACAACTAATTTACTACCGGATGAAGCCCACTTCCACTTAAAAAGGCCTCTGCTTTAAAAGCATTTCTTTTGTTTTAGACGAGTAATTGCTTTCAGAAAAAAGTAAGTAATAAATTATATTCTCTTCTCAGAAATAAAACTTTTTGGTTCAGTATTTTGATAACTGCCTCTAAGCATACTCTCACTTCTGGGCACTTACACAAGTAAGTTAATCGAAAATGAACAGTGTTTATATACGCATTTGAGCCAGTCTATAACCTGCGGCATTTTTAGTCGATCATTACCTTGAAATGAAATAATGACAAATTAAAGTCACGGAAAAACGTCATTACATTAACCTGCGGGCCGTTGAACCAATTTATACTATCCTGTATTGTTGTGTCCAGATTTGTAAGTGAGATAGTGACAAATTAAAGAGGTGGAAATAATTACGAGTTGCTTTCCTCAATTAGTCACTTAGTATGTTTACAGTGGATTTCATTAGAGGGTTCTCTTTTCATAAGAAAAATGAACGAGCCTGTAATGATAATTCAGGCAAAGCTTTTTACAAGTAATTAAACCAATCGAGTTGTGAATGTCTTTTCACCTTTACTATAAAGTATCAATGATATACTTTTGGTCATTTTCTTTAATACTGTAGACAATCGTTGCTATGACCGTTGCTACCAAGAGAAAATCAGGGGACAGAGTCTGTCCCCTGTCTGTCTACCTAATAAACCTTAAACCACTGTGTAGTTTCCTTAAATTTCACACTCACCTAGGAGGAAATTCGACTAAATCGTTTCAAAATTTTAGGATCTTAAATCTTAGTTTCAAAGAATTGAATTTTTCATGAACATCGCCATATTGTAGGGAATAGGACCACGCCTATTTGTTATTGTATTGGTAATTTAATTTTAACCTCGAGTGGAAAAAAATTCTCCTCCCCTGAGGCCCCGCTTCTTTTTGTGATTACAATTTTTGGTGCTGACTAAAAGGAGTGCGGGAAGAGAATATTTTCATTCCGAAAACCGCATCGAATCAAAGGCTTTGAGGCATGGACGCGCTGGTCAGCTAGGCCCAAGATCTGTTGTAACTGACACAATAAAATTACAACAAACTGGATAAAAGATAAATCAATTAACATGGTTTTAGGCGTTTCTCATGTAAATAATTATACTTATAATTACTTTTTCATTGATTATGAATAATTAGGGTTGGAAGACAAAGGAAATCAGGTTAAAATAATTTTTACCTAAATTTAATTTTGACCTGTAATATTTACATAGTGAGTATTATATAAGGAAATTTTCAAAGAAGAAATTTTTGAAGGTAGCAACATCAACTCGGAAAAAAATCCGAGTTTCGTATGATCTAGTCGGATGCTACACGTCATCATTTTTCATAATAAAAAAATTATCAATCCGTCTGTAGGTTAGTTTCAGATGTAAGACCTTCTAATAACTTGACGGTTTTTTCAACCTAAAGCCCGACAGGCTTCCTCATATTGTAGTAGAGTACGTCTAAATTTCCAAGTTTGTGTGTTGCGTAAACATTAAAATGGCAGCAACCCTTGATAATAGATGTTTCTGTTACTAGACGGTCGCCATGTTGGTACCCATATTGGCGTCTCCCTACAAAGTTCTATAAATTTGGGTGACACACTTTTCCCAATTACGCTCGAATGAATGACCGCGCATTCTAGATCTTTATAGCGAGGTTGTTTATATATCAATCATCTTTTACATCCCAGCTCCTTGAATTCATTTATTGAAAGGTTACGAATTTTATTTTTGATGAACCAGCCATACCGATTATCACAAATAACATTTTCCGTCCACACTACAGAAAATCTGTGGGGAAGAACGCAACACTAGTAAGCAG